>Ga0255088_1000939_pt1 | contig 12025 bp, 6 predicted proteins | sample Colum_Miss_RepB__2_FD_188587 | JGI IMG/M metagenome (GOLD analysis project Ga0255088, IMG submission 188587) | Freshwater microbial communities from Columbia River, Oregon, United States - Colum_Miss_RepB_8d | ecosystem: Environmental > Aquatic > Freshwater > River | place: USA: Oregon...
TCACGAGCTTTACGCGTCAATGTTTTGTCGCGGCTCAAAAAAGCCATTTTCACTACTTGCTGCGTAATCGTTGATCCGCCACGTGCGTATCGCTTCTTTTTCCAGTTGTGACGAACACTCTCCAGCATCGACTCCCAGTCGATGCCGTGGTGAACCAAAAACTTTCCGTCTTCGGCGGCAATGACAGCGTCAATGGTATGACGCGAGATACGATTATACGACGTCCATCCCTTGGCTTTCGGCCCCACCTCGGCCGTAATCTTGCCTTTGGATTTTACCCAACGAGTGACGGTGATCGAATCCCACTTAAGTTTCCACACAGGCGGAATGAACCAAAACACAAAACAAAGCAGCAGCAAAACGAGCGTGCTCTTTGGGTGAACACGCATCCATCCCAATGAGCGCCGCGTCGCCGTCCACGTCAAGTCCAAAATTTTACCAACCACAGCTCTATACTTGCTCATGACTCGACACAGTTTGAAATTTGAAATTTGGACAAACGGCGCGTTCGTTTTTCAATATTTGCAACAACTCGTTGCAGACGCGGACTTTAAGTGAGGCCGCACCTACTTCCACCACGCCCTGCTTTTGCTGAACCATTAATTTCACCGGGACCTTGCCCGAAAAGTGAGATATCCCCGATTGTAAGCGCCGCAAATTCACCGAAAAGTCTTTGAGCGCAACCTTGTCCGTCTCAACTGGTGCGGCGATGGTGATCTCAAGCGACTTCAAACGTGTGCTGCGCCATTCTTCAAGCGAGCAAATATTCTCAACCTTCATGCGGATGCCGCCGTTAAACCCCTTACCAACTTTGAACACCACGACCACAGGTTGGTCCAGCGGTGGTAGCACAGGAGGTGCGCCCGTATCCTTGTCTTCAAACATCGCCGGCGATGCTTCACCTGAGTTGTCTTCGAGCTTGAGCACCCACATCTTGCGTTCTGTTTTGGTCATCTTCTCGATAAACCCCGTGTAGTAACAGACGACGGGGATTGATCCCTTATCCATTAGATTCGGCAGGTCGATGAGTTTCGCTTTGCTGAATGCCTTGATATCTGCCTGAAACAAATCAAGCGGATGGCCTGACAAGAATGTACCAAGCAACGTACGCTCGTATTGCAGATCTTGGTTAGGCACGATATCTGCAGGTGACACCTTTGCCATCAACTGTTGAACATCAGGCAATGCGACCTGATCTACTTCTTCGGAAATCGATGAGTCATCGTCAAACAATGACACAATGCCTTGGCTCTTCGACGAATGGATGTTCTCACTGAACTTTACAAGATCTGCGAGCAACAAGCGCAGCTCCGCGCGCGGTTGGCCAAAGCAGTCCATCGCACCAGCATTGATGAGTACTTCAACGGTTTTCTTGCCCACAGCTTGCAGATTCACGCGACGCGCAAGGTCCGTGAGGCCTTTGAACACACCTCCCGTGGCTCGAGCTTTCAAAATAGGTTCGCACGCCGCGAGTCCTAGGCCTTTGATCGCACCCAAACCAAAGCTTATCGTGCGATCATCCACGACTTCAAACTCCGCCGTACTTGTATTGATGTTGGGTGGTGTCACCTTCATCTTCATCGCCCGACAATCTTGCACGTAACGAACGATCTTATCCGTATCATCCAAGTCGCACGTCATGATCGCCGACATAAATTCCGCAGGAAAGTGTGTCTTCAGATAAGCCGTCTGGTAACTCACCAAGCCGTATGCGGCCGAGTGCGATTTGTTAAAACCGTACTCGGCGAACATGGCCATCATGTCAAACAAATCAGAGGCGATCTTCGGATCAATCTTGTTGTTCACGCAACCTGATACGAAGCGCTCCTTCTGCTTGGCCATTTCTTCCGGCTTCTTCTTACCCATCGCGCGACGAAGCAAGTCGGCTTCACCAAGACTGTACGATGCAAGGATCGCGGCGATTTTCTGAACCTGTTCTTGGTAAACGATGGTCCCGTAGGTTTCTTTCAGGATCGGTTCTAATTGCGGCAAAATGTATTCGACGTTTTTGCGACCGTGTTTACGATCGATGAAGTCGTCAACCATGCCCGCTCCGAGAGGACCGGGACGGAACAGAGCAACAAGAGCAATGATATCTTCGAAGGTACTCGGTTGTAGCTTTGGCAGTAGTTGCCGCATGCCCGTGGTTTCTAGCTGAAACACGCCGATGGCTTGACCAGTAGATATCAGATCGTAAACTTCTTTGTCATAGAGCGGGATATCGGCGATTTCAAATTTGGGGTCTTTGCGGGCGCGGATTTTTTTGACGGCATTTTGAATGACGGTCAAAGTTTTAAGACCGAGGAAGTCGAATTTTACCAAGCCGACCTTTTCGGCATTTTTCATTTCATACTGGGTGATCAACGAGCCATTGGCATCGCGGTAAACTGGTACGAGGTTTTCCATACCACCATCAGCGATAACGATTCCCGCTGCGTGAACGGAGGTGTGGCGGCTCATGCCTTCAACTTCCATGGCGAGGTTGATCATGTCCTCGATCATCGGATCTTTGCGGGCTTCTTCCATGATCCGTGGTTCTTCATCAAGCGCTTTTGCCAGCGTGATGTCCAACGCTTTCGGAATCAGCTTGGAAATGCGGTCAACTTTGCCGTAGCCCATTTCCAATACACGGCCCACGTCTTTGATGGCCGCTTTTGCCTTCATCTTTCCGAAGGTAGTAATCTGAGCCACGTTTGCCGCACCGTATCTTTCCGTGACGTACTTGATAACTTCGTCGCGACGGTCTTGGCAAAAGTCGACGTCAAAGTCAGGCATGGAAACACGTTCAGGATTCAAGAAACGTTCGAAAATCAAATTGAACGGCAATGGATCCAGATCGGTAATACGCAACGCATACGCGACAAGTGACCCAGCACCGGATCCACGACCGGGGCCTACTGGGATATCGTGTTCTTTCGCCCAATTGATGAAGTCCTGAACGATCAGAAAGTAACCGGGGAATCCCATTTTAATGATGACGTCGAGTTCAAACTCGAGTCGTGCGAGGTATTCTTGTTCTTTCTCCGGAGACCACTTACTGCCATACCAAAGTTGAATCTTGGGCATGCGTGCATCTAGGCCCTCGCGCGACAGACGACGCAGAGTTTCGTCGGACGACTCGCCCGTGCCTAGGTCGAACGTCGGCAGGTGATACTTGCCGAACGTGAGTTTCACGTTGCACTGGTCGGCGATCACTTTGGTGTTAGCGATCGCGTCCGGCCACTTCTTGTAAACTTCGAGAAACTCTTCATCCGACAAAAGATGAAATCGCGCATTCTTCATGCGGTCACGAATGTCGCGCAATTTCAGGTCGTTTTTGATTGCGGTCAATGCCGCATGTGATTCGGCATCTTCCGCATCCAAATAATGGGCGTCGGCAGTTGCGACAATGGGCAATGCAAAATGACGAGCTACCGCCACCAGCGCATCGAGATACGCCTCTGTGCCGGGCAGATTATTATCGATGAGTTCAACGTAGAAACCCGCGTCACCGTAGATTCCCTTAACTTCGGTAACGAATTTTTCCAAAGCTTGCCACTGCGGTGATTGCATCAATGCAGGGGCGGCAAAATTTCCGAACGATTCGTGCTTGCGCACCGCTTCGACCAACATACCAAACTCGCCCATCATGCAAGCTGACAGCGCGACGATGCCTTTGCCAAATTTTTTCAGATGCTCGGCCTTGACGATTGGCACGCCCGCTTCGTTGACGTTGAACCAGCCGTGGCTCACGACACGCGCGAGGTTGTGATAACCCTCAATATCTTTTGCCAGCAAGACCAAGTGAAACGCGCGCGCCTCAACGCCAGCGACTTTCGCGTCCACCAATGAGTCATAGGATGATTGAAAACCTTCGCAATAGACTTCGACACCGATGATGGCTTTGACGTTGTTGTCTTTGGCATAGGAATAGAACTCAACCGCACCAAACATGTTTCCATGGTCAGTGAGCGCGACCGCGCTTTGTCCTCGCTTGGACGCGAGCTTGGTCAGATCCTTGGTCAGGATAGCGCCATCGGTCAAAGAATATTCGGAGTGCACGTGCAGGTGCACGATGTCGCTAATTTTTTTGTCCGTCATTTATTCCCACTCAATGGTTGCAGGTGGCTTGGTTGTCACATCGTAAAGCACACGGTTGATGCCGGGAACTTTGCGCACGATGCGATCCGCCACTTGGGATAGAAAAGAAATCGGCAAGTCACCAACGCCGGCGGTCATCGCATCACTTCCGGTGACGGCGCGCAAAGAAAGCGCCCACTGGTAGCTGCGATTATCACCCATCACACCAACGGTGCGCACGGGTAACAGCACGGCAAACGCCTGCCAAACTTTGTCGTAATAACCTGACTTGCGAAGCTCTTCGATGTAGATAGCGTCCGCCTCTTGCAAGATGCGTACACGTTCGGCCGTGATTTCTCCAGGGAGACGCACGGCCAATCCTGGTCCGGGGAACGGGTGCCGATCCACAACATCCGACGCAAGTCCTAACTCGCGACCAATCGCTCGGACTTCGTCTTTGAAGAGAAAACGGAACGGCTCAACGAGCTTCAATTTCAGTTTTTCGGGGAGGCCGCCGACGTTATGATGCGTCTTGATGACTTTTGCACCAGCACCATGTCCCGCGGATTCAATCACGTCAGGGTACAAGGTCCCTTGTCCAAGATGAGTGAAATCGTTGCGCGAATGCGCGAACGCTTCAAACTCGCGTACAAAACCAGCGCCGATTTTTTTGCGTTTGGCTTCGGGATCTTCAAATCCTTTGAGTTCGGACAAAAACGCTTCGCCACGATCAAGGACGACGAGGTTGTTCAGTCCTAACTTGATCAGTGAGTCCTTCACCAGATCGCGCTCGCCCTTGCGGAGCAATCCGGTATCGACGAATACCGGCACAACGTTGGTCGGTCCGAGGATCTTACTGAGCAACACAGCAGCAACGGTCGAATCGACGCCGCCAGACACCGCCATCAAAACCTTGCCATTACCGACCGTAGCTTTTACCTCTGCCGCAATGCCTTCGATCATGGCAGCGGGCTTCCAATCGTTGGAAACAGCACAAATACTGACTGCGAAGTTTTGCAAAAGCCGCGCACCAAATTCCGAGTGCATCACCTCTGGATGGTACTGCAAACCAATCCACGGTTTTTCTGTATGGGCGATGGCAGCAGCAACGCCGTCGGTACTCTTTGCTATGATGGCACATGAATCGGGACACTTGGCGAGATCATCGCCGTGACTCATCCAAACAACCTGCGTCGGATGGGTACCTGCGTAAATTTTTTCTGCCCACGGTCCGTGACCGCGCGGCTCAACATGAATCGTCGCTTTGCCATACTCGCGGCCTTTGGCAGCGCGAACCGAACCACCAAAGAGTTCGGTCATCAGCTGCATGCCATAACAGATACCAAGAACAGGAACGCCTTCTTTCACGACCCATTCAGGCATGCGGCGTGAACCTTCTTCGTAAACCGAATCAGGCCCGCCCGAAAGGATGATGCCTTTGGCTTTGAAACCGTCTGGCTTTTTCGCCGTGCGCCCGTCGATGATTTCGGCATAAACACTCAGCTCGCGCAAACGTCGCGCGATCAGCAACGTGTACTGCGAGCCGTAATCCAAAATCAAAATGCCATCACTGTGCGGACGACCTGCCAACCCGGTTTGCATAATCGTTAGGGCTCCATCTTGTAGTTAGGAGATTCGCGCGTGATGTAAACATCGTGCACGTGGATTTCGCGAAGACCGGCACTGGTGATGCGGATGAAATCTGCTTGCGAAGAAAGTTCGGTCAAACTCTTGGCGCCAACATATCCCATGCCTGCGCGGATGCCGCCGACCAGTTGGAACAAGGTCTGTGCGAGTGGGCCTTTGTAAGCGACGCGTCCTTCGATGCCTTCAGGTACGAGCTTGCCGTTGTCTTCGACGTCACCTTGGAAGTAACGATCACGCGAGCCCTTTTGCATAGCGCCAAGGCTGCCCATGCCGCGATAGGATTTGTAGGTCTTTCCTTGATACAAGATCAATTCGCCGGGAGCTTCTTCAGTACCGGCGAAGAGTCCGCCGATCATCACGCTTCCCGCGCCCGCTGCCAATGCCTTGACGGCGTCGCCTGAATACTTGATGCCACCATCGGCGATTACGGGCACGCCTTTTTTCGCACCAGCCTTCGCACATCCCAAGACAGCGGTCCGATGCCAACTTTAACGGAATCGACACCTGCTTCGATCAACGCTTCGGTGGCTTCAGCGGTAGCGACATTGCCGCCGACCAACTGGAAACCAAAACGCTTCTTAAACTTGCTCACTTCTTTAATCGCGCCAATCACACCCGCACTGTGTCCATGCGCCGTGTCAACGACGAGGACATCAACGCCCGCAGATAGCAATGCCTCTGCACGTTCGAGAAAATCACCACCCGCACCGATCGCCGCACCAACGTACAGGCGACCCGATTTGTCTTTGGCGGCGTGTGGGAAGCGACGCGCGTTTTCGATATCGCGGATCGTATAGAGACCGACGAGTTTTTCACCTTGGACAACGGGAAGTTTTTCGATGCGATGTTTGTGCAAGATCTGCACGGCTTCGTCGTGCGTGGTACCGACGGGAGCCGTCACAACTTTCGCTGTCATCACTTCTATGATGGGACGAGCCATGTTGGTTTCGAAACGGATGTCACGACCGGTGACAATGCCGACCAACTTGCCGTTATCAACAACCGGCAAGCCCGAAAAATTCTTGGCTTCCATGATGCCGATGATCTCGCCGACCGTCATATTTGACGTAACGGTGATGGGATTGGTGATCATGCCAGATTCGGATGTCTTGACCTTTTTGACCTCGCCGGCCTGACCCTCAATATTGAAATTTTTGTGGATGATGCCGAGGCCGCCGTTCTGGGCCATGGCGATCGCTGTCCGAGCTTCGGTCACCGTGTCCATTGCTGACGAGGCGAATGGGATGCTTAATTTTAAGTCACGACTGAATTTGGTCGTCAAATCAACATCTTTTGGCAGCACTTCGGAGAACCGCGGCCGCAAAAGCACGTCGTCGTACGATAGACCTTCTGAGAATTCGTAGGGCATCTTTTTATCCATGATGGGGACCTCCGGAGAGATCCCCAACTTGTATAAAAAGTTGGGAAATTTGTCAATTTATTAAAGGGTTACGGAACAATTCAAAACAGCTCGATGTAGCCAGATCACAACGATGAACACAACCGAGAAACTACTGAACTAACGGGACACATTCGGTGCCTTTTAATTTGCAAACTCATCCGCAAACGACGTCTTCACAATGGCACCGTCCGTGGGAGTGAAATTTGTTGTACCACTGGAACCATATACCGAATATTTCCCGGCCCAGATGAAAATTCCTTGTCCAGGGATGGCAACTCGCACCGCCGGAGTTGTACCTCCATAGCCGCCTCCAAAACGATCAGCAGAGCTGAACCTGCCTCCGACTACTGCCGCCGGAGCAGACGAGTTTGACAATTTGATTAACGTAAGCGAACCTGCACTGTAATCCATTGTTGCCATCGTGTTGCCGGATTTAAAAATCGATTGCGGCCGCCAATTTTGAAACTGAACGTTCAGGCTACCACCCGAGGCGAGCGACACAGACTGAGGTATGGTTTGCTCAGACCATGTATCTGCGGAAGTATTGTAGTTGTAAACTTTGAATCCGTCGCTTCCGCTCCACAAACTCATCATCGAAATCGTCCCCGCTTCAGAAAAAACCGCATCGTTAGCAATGCTGCCGAACTGTGTCACCTGCGGGTAATTTGCCGCTCGAGCTAAAACTGTAACAACACCCGTGCTTGATACTTGCAGTTTTTCCACCGTCGCGGTCGAACCGGAGTCCGTTCCCCCAGCTACCATTAGCAAAATGGAATCTGTACCACTCGCGTAACCAATCAAATGAAAGTTAGATCGATTCATTACACTGTAACGAGGTAGAACGACCGGATTGCTCCAGCTATGGGACGCAGGATCATAGCTTACATACTGCATCGCTTGTTCATAGCTAGAACTAACATCTGGGTTATTGGATTCATTGCCATCGTTTAGCGGATCACATTCTGATCCCGTTTGCACAAGCGAGTCCGGATCTTCGGTGTCGCATGCTTGCAGCTGCGTCGATGTCAAAGCCTTGCCGTACACGAAGTGGAGTTTGCCATTTACCGCAAACATTCGACGCCGCCATGTTTCGATGCCAGAAAACGTAGGCGCATTTGCTCCCGAATCGCTACTCCAAGAGTTTGTTGCTGGATCGTAAACGTTAAAATGATGCGTCTCGTTGGATCCATCAGAACCGCTCCAAAACACGACCTTGCCGCCGACCGCAATGGTCTGCGCACCCACTCGTTTGGCAGGTGCGTTGGTCGAAGACATTGCGCTGGACCACGTTGATGTTGCGGGACTGTAATATGCTCCCGAAAACGTATTGCTCGAATTCCAACCCCAAACCACCACCTCAGATCCGGTCCAGATTCCGTACCATTTTTCATCAAAACCAGACTCGCCGATACCAGTGATGGTCATAGCTGAAGTGCTTGGCACCGCAGTGTGGCAGGAATTGGTCACTGCCTGCGCGAATGAATTGTAGCCAGACAGAATGGAGTCCGATAAGGGCGAATATACTTTGCCGCCATATCCTCTGAATTGAACATTGATCTTGTGATCACCACAGTTTTCTATTTTGTCAGTGAGCAAAATAGTCTTGCTGGAAGCTGGTGCGCCAAATGTGATTGTTGGATTCCACACAGAGGGTTTCTGATGAATCACGGCACTTTGTTCGGCCTGCACAGGCGTTTGAATCCCAGTCACTTCAATTCGCTTGGGCGAAGACAGCAGAGCCGTTGTGAACTGCGGAGTAAATCGAGTCGTGCCATTTGAAAAGAAGTCTACATACACGGTTTTCGAAATAACGTCTGACTCAAGTCCGTTGGCATTTGCAAACTTCGCCTTGATTGACGCTTCTGCCGGAGAATCCACCTGCGGCGGCGTATAACCCCATTGGTTCGGCTGCAAAAAATAGTCAGGTACATAGTCCCACGAAAAGTTTGTGCGCACCGACTGCCATGATGCCGCCTGTCGTCCATCGCCTATAAGCATGAGAACGGCGCCATTAGATGGAGCCATCAATAAGTTCGCAGTGTCATCTAGGACTACAGTCTTACTATTAAGCACAACCGAGTTGACCACTGAAAAACTGCCACTTATACCCGCGTCTAGATAGAGATTAACTGTCGGCGCTTCAGCCTCTTCTCCGCCGCCAATGACAAATCCTTCAATCTGTCCACGCGAAAACCCGTCCTTTTCGAAAAACAAGGAATGTGCGCCTGCAGGTACATTTGCGATGGTGTATGAGCCATCAGGCGCTGTAAAAGCGCTGTAACCGGTGCCGGGAATATAGACGGTGATACCTGCATGATCCGTGACACTACTAGAGTTCAGCCGCGCGGTACCCGAAATTTCAGAAAGCTTTGGCAAAACTACTTCGCCAACACTATTTCTCAGACCCGATGTTGAGCGCAAATCATTCATGCGGATACCGTTGCTCGGCGAACCGCTCACCAATTTCAAAGACGCCCCGCTTGTCGATTCAATTTGCAGTGCTCCTGCCGTAACGATCAAATCTTGTTCTCCCGGCGGCACATCATTAACAAAATACTCTCCGCTCTTAGTCATTTGCAGTTTTAAATTTTGCTGATTACCCACCACATAACCTTCAAGTGAGCAAGGATCAATATCAGCAGCTTCACTTGGTAACTCAAGCACCAGCTGCCCATTTACGCCACTCGGATCTGGGATCTCATCGAGTGCGCCTGTGCAGTTGGCCGTCAATTTGGAGCCGGATACATTACTCTCGGTGTCGCGTTCTGATTCAGAGGAGCTCAAATACTCGCCCGCTTCACAGACGAAAAACTTTTTGTCTGCCTTGGAAAAAACAATGCTGCCCTCAAAAGTTGCGTCGCACGGAGGAAACGATGCTTGAGAATCAAAAGATTGGCTTGCGGCTTTGCCAGACCCGCTACCACTACCTGCTTCTGATGATGTTACGCTTGCTTCGTCAGCAGGCTGCGGTTCGCAACCACTTACGAGCGAAAATAGAACCCAAAACGTAAGTGTCATAATAGACGGTCTGACCCTTAATGCTTTTGACATCATTAATGAACTCCCTCAACAAGACTTCCCAGTTTAATGAGCATCTGCCTATTTGGGATCACTAGGACGCACGATGCCCAATACTTTTAGAATATTAACTATCCCACTTTCTTCACCGCCTGCTGCGCCTTGATCGCATCCACATGCTTCTGAATCTGCTGCGCAAACGACGGATAACGATTCTTAACTTTTTCAAAACCTTCACGACTCAACACGAACAAATCCGTGTAAGTCGTCGAAAGCGCCGTTGCACTACGCGGGCTGTTGGTAACGAGAGCCATCTCACCAAAGAATGAACCTTCCGAAAGAGTTACCAGTGTCTTGCCTTCGATGGATTTAATTTCGACGTGACCTTGGTGAACGAAGTACATCGCATCACCGGCTTCGCCGACATGGAAGATTTTTTCTCCCGGAACCGCCACGCGCGGTGCGAGTTCGAGCACGATATCAGACCAGACGTCTTGGCCGGCGTCTTTTAGCAGCGGAACTTTCTTGAGGATGCCGGCGTTGAGGAACAGAGAAATTTCCGAACGCAAGTTGGTCGGTAAAAGTTCCAAAACATTTCCATGATCGAGACCACCACGTGACTCCCAGAGGTAATTGAAATACGAACGCACCTTAGTTCGCGTGTTAGTCGGTACTCGGTTGGTACGCATGAATGATTCGACGTTATCGAGAACGCTCAGATAACTTTCGCGAGCGGCATCGAGACGCGCCAAAAGACTGGCGACGTTACTGAGAACAAAACCGAAGAAACCTACACCGACAACCATGGTCACGGATGCAAAGAACATCTGGGGGAGAGTCTTGGCAGAGATGTCACCGTAGCCGACAGTGGCGAGCGTTGTGATCGCCCAGTAGAGAGCACGTCCGTATTCGAATATTTTGTCGTCACTTGGTCCGGCGGTACCACTGCCGAGAGCAACCCAACCGCAAGCAACTAAGTGGACGATCATCGGCACGACGAATGCCAACGGCACGAGTCGACTCAAGACCGGATGCAAGTTACCAACAAGATCGAGTGCTGCGCGGATGCGAAATATCTGTGGCAACGACAACAATTTGACGAGCAAGAATGCCGTAGATGGCTCCGCCCCAAAAACACCAAGGAACGTCATCCACGGGAACGCAATCAACAAATCAACAGCCGTAGCCAGATGTGATTCCGCTTGAGTCAATTTATCTTCACCATCATCCCCGTGCGTCTTGGTGTAGTTCTTCCAACGACGGAGGAATGTCGGTGCATACAACGCGATGCAGGCCATTTCGACGGCAAAGTCCGCAAAGTGGGTTGCGTCGAAATAGAGCGCTCTGATCGGAACCCAAAGTCCCATAAGAGTTACGGCACCGACCCACGTGAGATGAGTCAAAATCGCGTGCGTGTTGTTTTCCGTTTCAACTGCCTGAGTCATGTGCCCCCCAATGGTACGTGTACGTCTCGTTCATTCGGATGAATGAGAGAGATTTTTAGATTTTTTGAAGGGATCGTGTTTGAACATTGAAGAATTGCGGAAGATTTGTGTTTTATCCAAGCAACGAATTTTTCCACCGCGAAGGCGCGAAGAACGCGAAGGGCCACAAGGAAAAGATACCAGCTTTGCGCCCGCGTCCTCTGCGTCCTCTGCGTCATCTGCGTCCTCTGCGCCCACCGCGTCCTCTGCGTCCTCTGCGGTTAAATCAAATCTTCAGTTTACCGCAATGGACGCAAAGTTCACCCATTCAGACCCGTTAGATCGGATCACCAACCAAAATACGATCAACTCGCACGAAGTAATCCATGTTCGTTCTCTCAGGAATACTTGCCCGCGACGCGATGCATGACGGGCGGCTTTCGACGAAGAATGGAGCCGTCAATGTCAGGTTTGC
>Ga0255088_1000942_pt1 | contig 12003 bp, 9 predicted proteins | sample Colum_Miss_RepB__2_FD_188587 | JGI IMG/M metagenome (GOLD analysis project Ga0255088, IMG submission 188587) | Freshwater microbial communities from Columbia River, Oregon, United States - Colum_Miss_RepB_8d | ecosystem: Environmental > Aquatic > Freshwater > River | place: USA: Oregon...
GAAGCCAAATTAAATTCCAGCGCTGTTAAAAAGGCTGCCCAAGAACGATTTGGTGACAAAGTGGGGGCACGTCAAAATTACCTGGATTCTTTAAAATCAAAATGGATAGATAATTATCTTGATTCGATGAAACGTGTAAGTGTTTATGATTTATTGATAGCCGAATACACCTATGAAGAATGTAAGAAAAATGAAATCAATTTAGGACTTGACTTACGTGGCGGAATGAATGTTACGCTTGAAGTATCCGTTTTAGACCTTATTCGTAATTTAAGCAATAACAATCCCGATCCACGTTTTAATGCGGTATTAAACGACACGCAAAAAAATTTAGGCGTGTCCAATAACGATGATTTTATTACGCTGTTTTACAAAACCTTTAAAGCCCGTAATCCTGAGGGAAAATTAGCACCCTATTTTGCAACCATTGAAAATAAGTCTAAAATAAATTTCAATTCTACTAATGAACAGGTTATACAATTTGTACGTGATCGTGTAAATGAAGCTATAGGTAATGCCGAAAAAACATTTAGAAGTCGTATTGACCGTTTTGGCGTTACACAACCCAATATTCAAAAATTGGAATCGAGCGGACGGATTTTAGTTGAATTACCTGGTGTTAAAGACAAAGCACGGGTACGCGAGCTGTTGCAGGGTACAGCTAACCTTGAATTTTGGGAAACTTTTGAAAACGGTGAAGTTGCGCAATACATGGATAAAGCTAATGCCGTAATTAGCAAAATATTAAATGCTAAAGATACTGTTGTTGCCAAAGATAGCACCGCAGTGGCTTCCAAGTCAAAATCAGATTCTTTAGCTGCCGTAAATACAAAAGATACTATCAAAACAGCTAAAACACCCAGTGTTAATCCACAAGATACTGCAATTGCCTACTACAAAAAGCAATTTCCATTGTACACCTATATTCAGAACTTATTTCCGATTGTGCCTTTAAAAGGACGTGTGGTATTAGATGACAAAGGCAACCCCAAACAATATGCCGAAGGTCCAATTATTGGTATTGCTACATCTAAGGCCGATACGGCAAAAATTAACGGATTGCTTGCTATGGCCCGCAGTAAAGGGGCTTTTCCATCTAAACTTAAGTTTATGTGGAGTGCCAAGGAAATTGAAAACAAAGACGATAATGGCCGTGTAGTGGGTTCGTATTTTGAACTCTATGCTATTAAACAATCAAACGCCAAAGGACAAGCAGCCCTTAGCGGTGATATTATAACCGATGCCCGCAAGGACTACGATCAGCGCCAAGGCGGTACCCCATTAATTAGTATGAGTATGAATTCAGAGGCCTCCCAAAAATGGGCCACCATTACAAAAGCCAACAAGGGAAAATGTGTTGCCGTAGTAATGGACAATATGGTATATTCCGCACCGCGCGTTAACTCTGAAATTACTGGCGGACAATCTCAAATTACAGGAAACTTTACCGATGCCGAAGCCGATGCACTTGCCGCTATTTTAAGTGCCGGTAAACTACCTGCTCCAGCACACATTGTTGAAGAGAGTATTGTGGGCCCCTCACTGGGTCAAGAAGCCATAGACTCTGGCCTGATGAGCTTTGTAATTGCCTTATTGGTGATTTTATTGTTTATGTATATGTATTACAACAATTCAGGTATTGTAGCCAACATTGCTTTAATTGCCAACATGTTTTTTATAATGGGTATTTTAACCTCACTGGGCGCCGTTTTAACCCTACCCGGAATTGCTGGTATCGTTTTAACTATTGGTTTAGCAGTTGATGCCAATATATTAATTTTTGAGCGCGTACGTGAAGAGCTTGCCAGTGGAAAAGCCACTGCAATGGCTATTAAAGAAGGATTTAAACATGCCATGTCATCCATTATTGACTCAAATGTTACGCTGGCTATTTTGGCAATTATTTTATATGCCTTTGGTTCAGGTCCGGTACAAGGTTTTGCAACCACACTCTTTATTGGTATTTGTACTTCGCTGTTTTCAGCCATATTAATAACCCGGGTTGTATTTGAATTGATGCTTGAACGTAAAATGTCCATTCCGTTTGATAATGCATTTACACGTAATGCATTTAAAAATATACAAATAGACTTTGTAGGTAAACGTAAACTATATTATTTTATTTCAAGTTTAATTATTGCCCTGGGCATAGTATTTTATTTTAAAAATGGAGGTTTAAATTTAGGTGTAGATTTTAAAGGCGGACGTACCTACCAGGTGCGTTTTGAAAATGCTATTACGACCGATCAGGTTAAAAAAACTTTAGGCCCTGTTTTTACGGGTGCTGCTTTGGATGTTAAAACCATTGGAGGAGAAAAACAAGTTAAAATTACAACCACCTATCGTGTAAGTGATAATAATCCAAATGCTGATCGTGAAGTTGAAGAGAAATTACAAGGAGGTTTAAAAACGCTGGCTAATCCATTTGAAATTGTGCAACAACAAAAGGTTGGCCCCACTATAGCAACCGATATTGTTTATGGTGCTTATGGTGCAGTTTTGTTTTCTTGCCTAATGATGTTTGCTTACATTGTAATTCGCTTTCGTAAATGGCAGTATGGCTTGGGTTCGGTTGTGGCTCTTTTTCATGACGTGTTAATTGTATTGTCATGCTATACTATTTTTGACGGATTATTACCTCTTGAAATTGGTCAGGATTTTATTGCTGCCATTTTAACGGTAATGGGTTATACCATGACCGAGACCGTAGTTGTATTTGACCGAATTCGGGAGCGCTTACGCGACAGCGGAAAAGCGGATGCGTATGGCGAAGAACGTAACACTCTTATTAATTATGCATTAAACAGTACTTTAAGCCGTACCATTTTAACCTCATTAACAGTGTTTTTTGTGTTATTGGTTATTTTCATTTTTGGCGGTGAAAGTATACGTGGTTTCATATTTGCATTATTAATTGGACGAGTTATCGGAACATACTCTTCACTTTGTATTTCAACACCTATAGTTGTTGATTTTGATCGCAAATCAAAATAACCATATAATTAACTTATATGTGGATGCTTTTGTCATCAGCTTTGCTTATACTGGCAAGTATGATGATGTTTATAGCAGACTCGTACCTGCTTTTTGCAGTTTTTTTAATTTGTGCTTTAATAAATTTGGGGTTTTATTTTTTTAAACCTAAGATTTAACGGTTGGCGTAATGGCCAAGGGCGGGTTTCGGAGCAGAAAGTTTCTATTTATTACTAAAGATTATTTGAAGTACTGAGCTCCACGTTTTGCACGTAACCTCGCCTTATGAGAAACCAGTGTTATATGCCTTCTTTAAGTTATAAGTTATTGCTTTATTATTTTTCTAGTAAATACTTTATTGTCCCCTGTAATTTGGATTACATATAGTCCTGAATTTAAGGAGGTCAAATTGATTTGAATATTACCGATTATTGAATTTTGTTCTAATACCCGCTTTCCCATTTGGTTATAAACTTTTATTAAATAATTTTCATCTGCCAACTTAAGATTTAAGATTCCACTTGTTGGATTTGGTATTAGTTGAAGATTAGAATTATTTTTAAATAGATTATCTATTAAACCAGTCGTTAAGTTGTCGGTAAGCATATACGTCCAAACAGGAATGAAAACTGGAATTCCCGATACTTTTGGAGTTTTGTTGTCTTGAATTGTGCTTGCGTGTTCGTCTCCAAGTGGAACTGAATAAGAAGTTGTTAATTGTTTTGTGCTGCTATATGGTGAAGAATTGATGTTTCCAAAATTATCAATACCTAAACTGTCCCAAATTTCTAATTGTTTTGTATGTTCATCAAGTGTGTGATTAAAACAATATATATTGGAAGGAGATGTCAGCCAGCCAGAAGATGAAAGCCATAAAGGTGGACTATTAAAATAATTACTCCAATCTTTTGGAGAGGAAAAGCATACAGCCCTTCTAATTGGATGATATTTGCCAATTAATGCAGCGTGTCCACCACCTTGTGAGTGTCCCGAAAAAATAACCTTACTATAAATTATATCATTATTGAAGTCTAAATATTGTCCCCAGTTTTCTGTAGGGAAATTAGTGTTAAGGTACTTAAGTAATTTTTTTACTCGGTTTAAAATACATTCATTTGCACCAATACTTATACTAGAGGAATAGTCAACACCTTCTATAATTTCTCTTCGCACATTTTCGTAGCAATAAGCGTCTGATGAACTTGTACAAAAACTTGCTACTGTCGGAATATTTGGATACATAAGACCAATGCTATGAAAACCTAAGTCAGCTGCTAATGAGCCGAAAAGTGTCGATCGTTTAGGCTCGCCATAACTTCCTGGTAAATGAATTACTAAAATATTTTTTGCTATGACAGACGCATTAAGATAAACATAGTTGGAGTCTGTATTAAAAGTTGTAATTAATGGATCTGTGTCACTCGGTTTTACCTTTTTTATAACTAACTGCCCAGACGCACTTACGCTTAATAAAATGCAAGTTGCAATTAAAGTAATTCTACTTGTCATAATATATTTATACGTTTAAACATTTGAATACAAAAAAGTTCAAGTGATAAACTTGCATAAAACTCCAAGTTTGCAGGACACCCCGAATTTTGGCTAGGTGCAAAAAATTATCGCAATTAAAATAAGCTACGCCTTGGCTCTGCTTAACCATTTTACTATTATAGGTAATACGGATAGGGCAATTATCCCTAAGCATACCAAATCAATATGATTACGAATCCAGCTTACTTCGCCTAATACATAACCTGCACAGGTTAAACCGCCAACCCATAAAATGCCGCCCAAAACATCAAAACTAACGTAACGTGAATAGGTCATTTTACCTAAACCTGCGGCAAAAGGGGCAAATGTGCGCACAAAGGGCACAAACCGAGCCATAATTATAGCCTTGGGACCATAGGATTTAAAAAACGCTTCTGTTTTTTGTAAGTATGCGCGTTTTACCACATAATGTCCTTTTATTTTAATGTCAAATACTCTTAAACCCAGGGTTCTTCCGATCCAGTAATTTATATTATCGCCTAATACAGCTGCAATAAATAATAACAACAGCAAAACATACAAACTTAAAAATCCGCTACGGGCAAATAGCCCGGCTGTAAATAGTAACGAATCTCCGGGTAAAAACGGCATAGCAACCAATCCGGTTTCAATAAAAATGATTAAAAACAAAATAAAATAAATGGAGGTATTATAATGTTGAAAAATCCATTCTAAATCCAGATGTAAAATATGTTTAAACAGTTCCGTCATGTAATTCTAAATATGCTAAAATGCCACCTTCCAAATTAATTAAGTTTGTATATCCCATCGCCTCAAGCGCTTTTATTGCCGTTGCACTGCGCTTACCGCTTCTGCAATGAATAACCACAGGTATATTATCTGGAATTTCAGATTTACGGTCCATAACTTCAGCTAAAGGAATTAACTGCCCCTTAATATTTACCTCATCATATTCATAGGGCTCGCGAACGTCAATAAGTACATGCGGCTTTTGTGTGTTTCGCCAGTTTTGAAGTGTTTTGGCATCTATAACATTCATAAAAAATTATGTTTTTGGTAAAAAATGATGAAAGGTGTCACCGCGTAAACCTATACGAAGTGCTTCAAGCGCAATAACTTCATCGGTAGCAATATTTCCCAAATTAACATTGGCTCCCATTAATTTAATAAAATAAACTTGCTGGGCTTTTTGGGGTGTTTCCCAGATGATGTCATTTTCTTGTATTTTTTGGGTGATACGCTGAATTAGGAGTTTATGTGCATTTCCATTTTTATGAAAAATACCCACCGTACCACTTTCACGAGCCTCTGCAATTACTTTAAAAGCGCCGGCTTGTAATTCTGCTGACATCATTTTAATCCAACGGCTGGGATGTATGATAACGCCTACCTCTTTACTGCCAACCTCACTTAAAACTTTAAATTGGCTTGAGAACTGTTTAATAATATTACATTTTTCGTCGTGATTCATCTGTATGCTGCCATCACTAATTTCAACTACTTGTAAACCTAAAGATTTACAATAGTCTGCATAGTCTTGCACTTGATTACGAACAAGGGCAGCTTCAAACAAGGTACCACCTAAATAGGCTTGCACGCCATGTGCGGCATAAAGTTTAAGTTTTTCTTCAAGTTGTTGAGTAACAAGAGCCGTACCAAATCCTATTTTAATATAATCTATTACCGAACCGGATGCGCTTATAAGGTCTTCGGCCTGCCGAAGGCTTAAACCCTTGTCCATAACCATGGTAATTCCGGCATTTCGTGGTTTTACGCTACGTTCTGGTATGTGCGATAATTTTAAACCCATGAGTCTTTTGATTTATAACTGTTTATCAAATCTAAAATTTCTAAATCCAAGCTGAGGGCTGGAATGGTTTCAAATAAAAGTTCACACTTTGTAATATCCATTTGCAGGGCCTGTTCAAGTAGTTCTAAAGCACTTTGGCGTTGATGTAATTTTAGTAATGCGGCGGCAGCTAAATAATATAATTCGCTAAATTTTGGAAATTGCTTAATGCCTTGTAAAAAAATATCCAGTGCTTTATCATATAAATCCATTTGAATTAACAGGCAGCCATAGTCCATCCAAACATCTGATTCGGCATAATCACATTCTATAACCCGTTGAAAAGCCTGTTCGGATTCTTCGTAGAAACCCATTTTTTGTTGAAATTCTGCTAGCACATACCAGTATTCAGATTCCTGTGGATTAATTTCAACGGCTTTACGGATATAATGCAATGCTTCTGTTATACGATTTAAATGATCTAATACCATCGCAATTCCCATCCAGGCATCGGCCCAGGCAGGGTCACACTTTATACACTTATTGTAAAATACCAAAGCCTGATTATAATCTTCAATAGCCTGGTAGGCTTCTGCTAAACTAAAGTAAACCTGTGCGTCTTGATCATCAATTACAAGCGCTTCATTAAGCACTTCAATAGCAAGTAAATACTGCTCAAGCTGATAATGGGCCTGTGCTTTATTGATACGCGCAACAACCGACTGATCTTGAATAGCCAGGGCATATTCAAATGCTTTAATAGCCTGTGGTGGATCAGGTAATTTCAAATATGAAATTCCCAAATAAAACCAGGCCTGAAAATTAAAGGGCGAATGGTCTGTAGCGGCATGAAAAAAATTAACGGCCTCTTTTAACTGCGCGGTGTATTCAAAACATAAGAATACATCCGGATAGAGGGCATCAAGTGCTGGGTTTTCTTTTAAAGCTTTTTTTAAATAATACAATGCATCGGATGGCTTATGTGCATTAAGAAATTCAATTCCGAGTGCGGTATATACATCTTCTGGCTCATCGGCATGTGGAATGGCAAGTTTAAATTGCTCAATGGCCTGTTCTGAACAAGCTATTTGGCTGTAGATGTGTCCGCGAATCATATACACATCGTACTTAAATTCAATCAAATCTTCTAATTGATTTAATATAACAAGTGCTTCTTGTGTATTTTGTAAAGCAGCTAAATATTGTGCTTTTTTAATACGTAATTCTGGGGCATCCGGAAAACAGTGTAAAGCTAATTTTAAAACCTGATGAACCATGTCCAATTGGGCATGTTGTAAGTAGTATGCAGCCAAATCTTCATATTCATCAATATCGTAAAAACCTTCAGACCCCGATTCAAAACGGGATAATAAATCCCGAAATTCAGAACCGGATGATGAAAAATCTTCAAAAGCACTCATCGTAATGGCAATATACTATTAATTTGCTACGTGTAAAAACCTAAATTTTGAGTCTTATTAAGACAATACCGCACGTGAAATCACAATGCGCTGCACCTCACTGGTACCCTCATAAATCTGAGTTATTTTAGCATCGCGCATTAAGCGTTCAACGTGATACTCTTTAACATACCCGTAACCGCCATGTACCTGAACAGCCTCTGTGGTAACCCACATAGCCGTTTCACTAGCATAAACTTTAGCCATCGCACTTTCCTTGTCCATGGGCAAGTGCTGGTCTTTTAACCATGCTGCCTGGTAAATAAGTAATCGAGAGGCTTCTATTCGGGTTGCCATATCCGCTAACTTAAATTGTATAGCTTGATGTTTTGAAATTTCTTTTCCAAAGGCTTTACGTTCTTTAGAGTAAGCCAAAGCCAACTCGTATGCACCACTGGCTATACCCAAAGCCTGTGAGGCAATACCAATTCTACCACCGCTAAGTGTTTTCATGGCAAATTTAAATCCAAAACCCTCTTCTCCTATTCGATTTTCTTTGGGTACTTTAACATTGTCAAACATTAACGAATGTGTGTCGCTGGCACGAATGCCCATTTTATTTTCTTTTGGTCCTACAGTAAAACCTGGCATATCGCGTTCAACGATTAGGCAATTGATACCCCGGTGACCGGCATCTAACTGCGTTTGTGCCATAACTAAGTACACAGAGGCAGAACCACCGTTGGTTATCCAATTTTTAGTGCCGTTTAACAGGTAATGATCTCCCATATCAAGGGCTGTAGTTTTTTGGGATGTAGCATCACTGCCTGCCTCGGGTTCGCTGAGACAAAAGGCGCCAATTTTTTCACCTTTGGCTAAGGGTACTAAGTACTTTAATTTTTGAGCTTCGGTACCAAACTGTTCAATGCCCCAGCATACCAAAGAATTATTTACACTCATTATCACGCTGCAAGACGCATCTACTTTTGAAATTTCTTCCATTGCTAAAACATAAGAAATGGTATCCATGCCCCCACCGCCGTATTTAGGATCAACCATCATTCCCATAAAACCGAGTTCTGCCATTTTTTTAATCTGTTCTGCAGGAAATTTTTGAAGTTCATCGCGCTCGATAACACCGGGTTTTAATTCGTTTTGAGCAAATTCACGGGCCGCTTTTTGGATCATGAGATGTTCTTCTGATAATTCGAATTGCATAGTTTTGGTTTTTTATGTTATTTAATGTGCCGCAAAGATAAGGTTATATGACCAAAAAACATGTTCAATTAAAAAAAATAGAAGGTTTATCCGTAGCGCTTGGAATTATGAGTGGCACCTCCATGGATGGACTTGATATAGCATTGTGTAGTTTTGAAAACACTTGTTTTAAAGTACTTAAAGCCAAAACAATACCTTATAATAAATTTTGGCGAAACCAGCTTACTGCCAGCTCTGCATTAAGCGGTGCAGCACTTTTAAAATTAGATGCCGCTTATGCCGCTTGGATTGCGCAACATGTAAACCGTTTTTTAAAGCCCATAAGCTCCCTTAATCAACCCGAATTAATAGCTTTTCATGGGCATACGGTATTTCATCAGCCAGAGGCTAATGTGAGTTATCAATTGGGCTCAGGTGCTGTTTTGGCCGCACTTACAAACCATCCGGTAGTATGTAATTTTAGGTCAACAGATATTGCACTTGGAGGACAGGGTGCGCCACTGGTTCCTTTAGGCGATAAAGAACTTTTTTCAAGCTATCCAGCCTGTTTAAATATTGGAGGGTTTGCAAACATTTCGCTGGATTTTAAAAACCAACGAATAGCTTTTGATATTGTGCCGGTAAACTATGCCCTCAATCGCCTGTGTGAATTTTTAAATGTGCGTTACGATCATAACGGAACTATTGCAAAATCTGGAACCCTGCAACCCGATTTATTTAAAGCTTTAAATGCACAGGCCTATTTTAAATTACGCGGGCCAAAATCTTTAGGACGTGAATGGTTTGATACTGCGCAATGGCCCCTTTTATATAATTCACGTTATACACTTCAAGATCGGATAAGAACCTATACAGAACACAGTGCCTTTCAAATAGCACAAATTCTTAAATACTATAAAATTAAAAAAGTATTTGTTAGTGGTGGCGGAACACTTAACAGCAGCCTGCTTAGCTACATAAAAAAATACAGTGCTTGTAGTATACATGTGCCTGATTCTACACTAATTCATTTTAAAGAAGCACTTATATTTGCCTGGCTGGGCTTACAACGCATAAAACTAAAAACCAATACGCTACGAACCGTTACAGGTGCTAAAAAAAACAGTTGTGGTGGCGCCCTGTATTTGCCTTAAATATGCATTATCATATTTTAATCTGCTATGTATTTTTTGATTTAGAATTAAAATAAACGGTAAGTCTTAAAATGCCGTTAAACCCCTTATAGTTAAAACTGCCCATCGTGCTGGTTCTTATTTTAAAAAAACCTTCATCGTCAATAACCGTAGTACCTGTTTTTAGTTCCGAACTTCCTTGCGTATTGGATTGGCCCATAGATTGCCAGGTGCTGTATCCGCGTGCCTGCCAAACAAATAAGGTGCCCCAGCCCAACTCGGCGCCTAAACTAAATTGTGGACGTATAAAATAATCCACTCCGGCAAATATGCGTCCGCCAAGAGTAAACTGACTTCCTGAACTTCGGTTTAAAATTCTTGAGTACCCGGCCACCCCTTGAATAGGCATTAAAGCCACATTACCGGCTTCTCCCCATTCGGTATTTCGCATGGCATCACCAGTAGTATCAACATAAACAGGTGCTGTTGGACTTACATCTAATAAATTTCCATACGAAAACTGTTCTGTCGTTTTAGACCACTGCACCGTGGTTTCCCAGCCCCAAATACCCTGAATACGAGCAGGTGCAGAACGTGATTCACGCCCGTAAGTAAGTCCCAAAACAAGAGATTGTTTTGCCCAATTGTTTTCGGTTGTGGCAATGGGTGATGGAAAACTTATTATTGTTGAACTGGATGCCGCCCGGTTAACAGTTGTAAATGTATATTGATCACGATCAAAGCCTAAACTTAAACCCAATCGAATGGCCTGACGCGGGGAATTAAAATAGCGGGCAGTTAATTGCTGACTAATATCACTGAGTTGAAATTGATTTTTAGTAAACAATACAAGCGGATTTATACTGAGTGCCCATTGTTTTGACAATGGGCCGACAGAATCGCCGGTTGGTAGTATTGATTGGGATTTAACCTGTAGTGTGATTACACACAGTAAGATAATGGTACTGAAATAACCTTTCATAGTATTATAACGCATTAACATATGGTTTAGTCTGTGGCTTTATCCATTAACATGGGCACAAAATTAAATTTTCCTAAGGTTTTACCTTTAACATCAACTTCTGAAGTTCTTATAAAACTGTACATGGTTTGCTCTTGGTCACTGGAGCCAATAGGAATTAGTAATTGCCCTCCAATTTTTAATTGCTTTAACAAAAGTTTTGGCAATTGCGGTGCAGACGCCGTAACAAGTATTTTATCATATGGTGCAAATGCCGGTAAACCCTGGTACCCATCGCCATAAAATAATTTAGCTTTAGAATATCCCAATAAGGGTAATAAGTTCCTTGTGTTTTCAAATAGTTTTTTTTGACGCTCAATGCTATATACTTTAACTCCAAGCTCTAATAATACAGCAGTTTGATAACCACATCCCGTACCAATTTCTAATACTTGCATGCCCGGTTTTACATTTAAGTGCTGACTTTGAAATGCAACCGTAAAGGGATGTGATATGGTTTGACCTGAACCAATGGGTAATGCCTTATTGGCATAAGCATGTTCTAAAAGCGCAGATACGGCCGTGTGCGGATCAAAAAATAAATGCCTTGGAACACGGTTTATGGCTTGTAAAACCAATTCATCGCTAATACCTAAACGCCGCAGCTCATTTACTAATCGCAAACGTTTTCCTTTAAAAACATAAATATCATCAGGATTAACCTGTACCAAAGATTCCATATTTAAAAATATAGACATTTCATTATAGTCTTTAATAAAAACCTATGAGTTACCAACAGAAGAGTGCTAAAATGTTATGAATTACCCTTTTATTACTTTAATGCTAAATGTTTTAAAAAAGAAGTGTAATCCATCGTAGCCCAGGCCTGAAAAGAATCGCCCTAATTATGTATTAATATTTGGGCTGCGCGTATTTTGGGTTACAAGGTTTGGTTTTTAACCTGCGGTTAAAAGAATGCCCCAAAACAGGCTAAAACTTTTAATGATTTATGAAATTTATTTGTATTTTAGCTAAGCG
>Ga0255088_1000962_pt1 | contig 11788 bp, 13 predicted proteins | sample Colum_Miss_RepB__2_FD_188587 | JGI IMG/M metagenome (GOLD analysis project Ga0255088, IMG submission 188587) | Freshwater microbial communities from Columbia River, Oregon, United States - Colum_Miss_RepB_8d | ecosystem: Environmental > Aquatic > Freshwater > River | place: USA: Oregon...
CATTAGCAACTGTAAACTCAAATGTTGGAACATTTGGCAATACAAATACAGTTCCAGTAATAACAGTTAACGGTAAAGGTCTAATAACATCTGTTTCGACAGCATCAATTACACCAACTAGCATTGGTTTAGGAAATGTCACTAATTCTTTACAGGTAATTAATTCTGGCGGGGCTGTTAGTTATTCCTCTGGAACAAACACATTACGAAGTGCCGCTGGGACAAGTGGTAGATTCTACTATTCAACTGATCAAGGAATCATTTCTTTCGATAATGGTCTTGTTTGGAATAATATTTTACCTGCGTATACTGGTGATGTTTCTTCATCACAAGGGGGCACATCATTAACTTTAGCAACCGTAAACTCAAATGTTGGTACATTTAATAACGTAACTGTAAATGCAAAGGGTTTGGTAACAAGTGCAAGTAATGCAAACTACTTAGTTGACCCAGCATCAAATGGTATGGTAATAAGAACTTCATTAAACACAACAACTTCTCGCACATTAACTGGAACAACAAACCAGATAACAGTAACAAATGGCGATGGTGTTGCTGGGAATCCAACCATTTTAATTGCAGATAACCCTGTCATTCCGGGCGTTGACGGAATGACACTACCAATTGGTACTATTGCACAACGAGGAACCCATTCCAATGGTAAAATAAGATTCAATAACGAGTCACTGTTGGAGGAAATATCAGAATCTAACCAATGGCGACCATTTGGTAGAGTAATGCAATTTGTAACTGGCACAATACCACAAACAACCGGAACAACAATTTTACCATACGACGCAACACTACCAACATCAACAGAAGGTTTCCAAATATGGACGAATACAATCACTCCATATTACACAAACTCAACTATTGTGGTTATCTATAGTATTTCGTGTGAATGTTCTTCGGCAACAGCGCATATGACAACTACATTGTTAAATGGCACCACAACTATATCTAGAAGTTCAGTTCGCCAAACAACTGCATTAACGTCTGGTAATATGACAATAACACATGCGTTTTCGGCTGGCACAACATCAGCAATTACATTGTCAGGAAGGGTTGGCCCAAGTGCTGCATCAACTGTTTATGTTAATCGTGGGGATACTGAAACTATGGGCGGATTGACATCATCATATATAATAATGGAGCTTTATTAATGAATTATATAGAAATTATTTCTAAGAATTATCCTGCTATTGGATGTAGTATTGTAGGCGATCCCAACGTATACGAAAATATACGTTGGGACAATGTTAATGATATAATACCAAAAGAAACATTGGACAATCTTAACTTATCAACAATACGTGCCGAGCTATGGGAAAAAATAAAAGAAGTTAGAGATTCCAGAAAGTTTAAAGGGATATATGTTTCAGGAAAATGGTTTCATAACGACCCAGATAGTCGCACACAATGGTTGGGATTAAAAGATAAAGCCCGTGATATATTAAACGCAGGCGGAACAACATCTACAATATTAACAATAAATCACCCAACAATGGGAGTTGTTAATATAAATTGGAGTACAATGGATAATTCATATATTCCAGTTACAGTTCAATTAGCAATGGATGTTGTTAACAAAACGGGTGATATGGATGGTGTTTTATATGGAGTAGCTTTATACCATAAACAACAAATATACACATCATCTACACCTGAAACATATAATTACATGGTTGGTTGGCCCACAATTTATGGGGAATAATAAAGGAATACTTATAAGTATTCCTTATCAATGTCTGGTTCAAAAAAAGACCATTTGATATTAAATTTCTTTTGCATTCTTTCTTCGACAGCATCAATGTTTTTAACAAGATCAATGTCAGAGCCAGCCTTTTTCATATGAACCTTTAAGGCAACCATTATATCTTTACCGTATTGTTGGGTGATCATGTTTATAACATGATCGACTTCTGGTTGTTGTTCAACATATTGAATGATCATTGACTCACGCTCAGACCCAATAGATTCTCCGGTAATCATTGCCTTTACTTCTATCATAACGGTAATTGCAACAATTATCAAAAGAACACCAACAGCAATCGTCCCAATTGCATCAAACATAACATTTCCAGTGACAAGTGTCAACAGCAAAGCTATAAATGCAATACTCAAACCGATTAGAGCGCCAGTATCTTCTGCAACAATAATCAATAATTCAGAATTGCGAGTTTTTTTAAACCACTGCCACAAATCCCATTTATTATTTTCCTGTCTGGCGGCTTTAATGGCACTGTATAAAGCGTATCCTTCAAGTATGACAGATACAATAAGAATACCAACAGATAAACCAATATATTTTATAGGTTCAGGATTTTGTAAAACATGTATTCCGTGATTGATAGACGCCAAACCAGCAACAAAGAACAACAAAAAGGCCACACACATACTATAAAAATAACCAACTTTACCATACCCCATAGGATGATTTTCGTCGGGAGTTTTCTGTGACTGTTTAAGACCAATTAACAAAAGTATTTGGTTAACACAATCTGCCCAAGAGTGTAGGGATTCTGCGAATAAAGAACCACTCTTGGTGATGTATGCACCAAATGTTTTTGTTATTGCGATAACAGTATTTGCGACCAAGGCAGTATAGATTGCCTTCTTTGACGTATGCGACATAGGTTTATATCAGGTTGTTTAAGATGTGACACATTATACACATTGGGAATATTTTGTCAACACATTTAACACACCGCACACAAATATTCATAAATTAGACATCTAACAATTAAATAATAGTTATTAACGTTTTAAAATTTTTGAGGTCTAAAATGTCATTACAAATTATGTTTACAAACAGTCGCAAGCCGTTTGCGCCGATGATAAGATTTTTCACATGGTCTTCATTTTCGCACATGGTTATCTTAATTGATGATGGTAAAAATGTTTTACATTCTGACTTTCATGGTGTTAGAATAGAACCAATAGAAGACCTTCAAAAAAGATCAAAAAACTGGATGATCGTTGAATACAAATGTGATTATCCTGAAAAAGTCATAGAAGCGTGTAAAACCCAAATAGGGAAACCTTATGATTTTGGTGGAATAGTTGGCATATTTATTCGTGACGTAGACTTACAAGACGATAGTAAATGGTGGTGCTCTGAATTACCCGCATATGGTTTTATGCAAGCAGGGATACCAATGTTTCAGGAAAATTATTTACATCGTATAACCCCCCAAAATTGGCTAATGCTACCTCATACAGTCTTGAAAAAAAGCGATTAATCGCTTTTTCAAGGTCATAGTTATACAATAACCCATATTTTTCCTTTATTAAATAACAAAAAACAGGTGAACTATGGGAATATTTAACTCACATTTTGATAACCAGATGCTAACAAAATACTCGGTGGCTTTTGGTACATTATTCAAAGATATGACATTGGTAAGAAAAAAAGCGGACAACACAGAGTTTGAACGTTATGTAATTCCTTTATCATATTCTATCAAAGAAAAGTTTATTCAACGAATAAAATCAGACCCAACCCTCACTAGAAAGGAAAATGTTACTTTGCCAAGAATGGCATTTGAGTTGACTGGTATCCAATATGACCCAACTAGGAATTTGAATAATAAAAAACTGATGGCAGCGTTTAATGCGAATAATCCTAATAATAAATTTGCATATTATTCTCCTGCGCCATACAACATTATGTTTAACCTTTATATTTGTACAAAAACAACTACAGAAGCGTTACAAATAATAGAACAAATATTACCAGCATTTAGGCCAGATTATAACATTGCAATAAAACCACATGATGACACGATGACATCAAATACACTTGATGTCCCGATATCACTTTTGAATGAAACATATCAGGACAATTATGACGGCGATATTGAAGAAGAAAGACAAATAATATGGACATTAACCTTTTTGGTAAAGGGATATATATTTGGGCCAATAAAAACAAATCCAATTATCAAACAAGTTGAGTTCAAAATTGACGAATACTCACAGATAAATGAAACAACACCAACAGATTTGGTCACAGCAACCTTTACGGTAGTTGTTGAAGGAAAAACATTAGAAGAAATATATGAAACTGATAATTGGTCTATAGAGGAAATATTCTCATGAATAACATAAACGAAGATGATAACGATTTGCCATTTGAAATGGACAATGATGAAAATGTTTCTGACTATGACTTTTCGGAAGAAGAGTCTGTTGATGTTAGTGCTTTCATAATTGAAGAAATACAGGAAAGTAGAAGCCAATTAGCAGAACTAATCAGAAATCATAAATCGGAACCAGAAAATACTATTGAAGTTGTTGGTGAAACGCTGCCTGAAAATAAACAATTAAAACAAACGGTAAATCACCCAATAGCCGCTGTGGAACCTAAAAAAGAAGCAAATATAAATGATGATTTTGAATATGTTAGAAATAACATGATTCAATTAACAAAGGATGGTCTTACCATAATTGAAGATTTAATGGATTTTGCTCGTTCTGCACAACACCCACAACTTTATCGTGAACTAACAACATCATTAAAAGAAGTTGCCGTCATCAATAAAAGTATATTAGAATTGCATAAAATTAAAAATGATCTTGAGAATAATAGTAAATCAGATCAACCAGCAGTACAAAATACACAAAATAATTTCTTTGGGACAACAGAGGAATTATTAGAGATGATGCAAAAGCAAAGAAATGTAAAAATTGTTACTCCTGACGGTGATAATAAAAATGAGTAAGTTTTATCAAGGGAAATACCAATGCGTCAATTATGTAAAATACAAAGGAAACCCAAAGGAAATATATTATCGTTCTAAATGGGAATTGCTTGTGTTTAGATGGTGTGATTTAAACCCAGACATTATTGAATGGAGTTCAGAAGAACACATAATACCTTATATTTGCAGCACTGATAATAAACAACATCGTTATTTTGTTGATTTATACATAAAATATAAATCCGGAAAGAAAATATTAGTTGAAATAAAACCAGAAAGTCAATCACAAGAACCAAAAATTACAAAGCGCAAAAAACAAAAAACATATTTGACCGAAGCTTTTACATGGGAAAAAAATAAATCAAAATGGAAGGCTGCTGGTTTGTATTGTGCCGAAAGAGGAATGTCATTCCAAGTATGGGGTGAAACAGCGTTGGCTAGTATAGGAATAAATGTAACGCCAGATAGGAGATTCAAATGAAAAACACATTTAATGGCAAGCATTATAACAATCCAGTTCAGCGTTTAAAAGACACCGCTAAAATGGAAGGATCATATATGGAAAAACTTTTAGCTGACTCAAAACATGGAAGGCAAGTTACCATTTATGATATTATAAAAGCAAAAAGACTTGATAACCATCAGGATAATATAAAGCCAAGGGTAGGAGACATGGTGGTGTTTCAATATGATGCATTAGAAGACAGAAATTTGCCATATTGGGATAAGTTTCCTTTAATTTTTATTGTTGAAGTTAAGCAAGGACACTTTCATGGTATAAACTTACATTACCTCCCGCCGATATGGAGAATAAAACTTCTTGCTGGTCTTAAAACGTTGAATAATAATAATAACTATGACGAAAATACTCGCTTGCGTATATCGTATCAGATGTTAAAAAGAACAACACTACTAAAAGCATTCAAACCATGTTTCAAAGAATATTCTTTTAAAGGTTTACGTTCAAAATTTATAAAAATACATTCAAGTGAGTGGGATATTGCGTCTGTATTACCTATTGCTAAGTTTAAGAAAACAACACCACAAAAAGTTTGGAACGAATCACTGAGAGAAATCCGAAAGGACAAAAGAAAAGAAAATGACGAAAACAACCAAAACAATATTAACACACCATAATGGAGATTTAAATGGCATTTAATACACAAGTTTTTAGAAAAACTTTAGATAAAAATTATGTCCAGCCTAATCATTATGAAATAGAGTTTGTTGGTGCGCCCCCAGCTATCTTAAAAGATAAAAGTGTTGCGGCGGCTTTTAATAATGTCAAAATGAAATGTTTTTCAACACAATTACCCGGTATGGTTTTGGATGTAATAGAAAGACGTTATAACGGGCCATATCGTTTAATTCCTGTTGGATTTACATTTCAACAAATGCCAATAATGTTATATGAAGATAGTTCGTATAGTGTTAGAAAATTATTCGACACTTGGATGTATAGCATAGCAGAAGATAGGGATTTATTTGTAAAATATTACGACGATATAATAGCACAACAAATGAACATATACTTATACAAAAAAGGAGCGTCCGGCACAAAAGAATTAATACCAGTAAGAACATATATGTTGGAGGAAGTATACCCGTTAAGTGTAAGTCCAGTACAATTAGATTGGTCTGCTAATAATACAATAATGGGTGTTAATATTGAATTACAATATCACCGTTGGAGCGTTATGGATGGTGCACCAGCAACATCTAATAATGACAAACGATCACATACAAGAAACCAATCATCAGGCGAACCATTAAAAATTAATAAAAATGCCCAACAAATAGGGAATAATATAAAAGAAACACCATCGGAAAGAACTACCATTTTAGGTGGTATTCGTGGATAATATAAACATTTATAGTCACCGTATATATTAAAAAGAGGATTTTACATGAAATTGCCCATACCAGATATTCCACTATATTCAACTATATTACCTATTAGTGGTGAAAAAATAAAATACAGACCGTATAAAGTAAAGGAACAAAATATTCTAAAATATGCTGCCCAATCAGGGCAAGAGTCTGATTATGAAGATGCAATAAAACAAATATTGGAAAATTGCGCCAGTGTGGATGTTGAAAAATTACACCCTGCTGATTTTGAGTGGATATTTTTAAAAATACACGCCGCATCAGAAGGGAATATTGTTGAAGTAATTTATAGTGTTAAGGATTGCGATAACCCAAATTGTCCATGTGAGGTTCCCGGCTATTTTGATATTGATGAAATATCATTGAATAAAGATGATATATTAAATTGTCCATTCAAAAGACGTGGTGAAACCTATATCATCGAAATAACAGATAAAATAGGAATGCAATTGAAAAAAACTGCCGTTGCATACGACGATGACTATAAAACATTATATAAATCTTTGGTTTCTATATATGATGGTGATAATCTTTACCCAAAATCTAGTATTACATTTGAAGAGTTTGAAGAATTTATTGATGAGTTACCAAAAACCATTGCCACTGAGATAAAGAAGTTTTTTGTCTACGAAGGGGTTAATATAAAATGCACGGTAGTTGGTGATTGTCTAACATGTAGACGAAGATTCACACAGGAAATAAATGGTCTGAAAGATTTTTTCGTCTAATGCATGGCCAACTAGACGCCATGCATATGTTCGAGTTACACACTAAATTGGTTCATAAAAAAGAAATAACATGGGATGAATTAGAAAACATGCTTCCCTTTGTTAAAGAAGCATATATAAATACTTTATTAAAAACAATAGAAGAAGAAAATCAATCAAAAAAATCATCAATGATAAACACACCACATGATGTTACTGGTGATTGGGTTGAAACTAACGGTGGATAATTATGGCTTTAGAAAAACCGATTGAAAAATTGAAGGAAAATAAGAAGGATAAAAGCACTGAAAAAGTTTTTAGCAAGAAAAACGCTAAGGCCAACTATTACACAAATATGGCAAAAATTACCAACGCACAAAAACCAAAACCAAAACACAAAAAAGAAAATACAGTAGAAAATAATATTGAAAATAATTCAGAGATAGTGTCTGAAAACAAACCTGAGCGTAAAGGAGGGAAAATCGGAAATGCAGTTACAGGTGTGTATCAATCTTTAATAAACACGGGATACCTAGCAAACTTAACTGAATACGATGAAGATTTTGACCAAAATCTTTTTGATCAAGTCGGGAAAAACAAGCCGGGCGATGATCCAAACAAAAATTTAAATCGTGTCATTGGTGACAAAAATGGTGGATCGTCAAAAATTGATATTAAAAGCTTAGAAAAACCATTGAAATCTATTGACGAAACGTCAAAAACATTTGCCGCATCATTTAAAATAATTGAAACCGAATTAAAAGAGCATACAAAATTATTAACTGATATAAAAACAAATTTTGCTAAAATAAAAGATTCTAGCAATGAGGATGGCGGTAAAAAAATTGATAATATGTTATCAATTTTAAAAAATGTATACAAAAATAAAAAGGAAAAATATACACCATATCTTAAAAAAACAATTGACAAAACAAAAACTATATCTAAAGATAAAATAGCTAAGTTTGCCGAAAATGCCAATAAGTTTAAAGGAGTTACTGCTGAAAAATTAGGCGGAATCGGTAGTCAAATAAGAGCTACTACCGGGACAGCTATTAGCATGGCAAAAACAGCAGCTAGTAGCTCACTAAGCGGAGGCTCTGTATTGGGGAATGCTGTTATGGCTGGCGGCAGAAGTCTTATAGCCAGTGCAGCCTTGCCAGTTTTAGGCGTGTCAGCCGCTGGGGCGGCTGGTTATGGCGTTGGCTCATTAGTCCATAATGCAATCGAAGGGACATCCGTTGATAACGCTATAGGGTCAGGGGTTGCCCATGCCCGTGCATTTTTTGGAGATAAAGAAGCACAACAAGCGGTTGAAGATACCGAAAAATATAAAAACTTTGGTGCATTATCAGGACAAATGGAAAGTAATAATAATGTCGGCGGCATTTCATCTGGCAAGGGTGATGCCGGTGGTAAAAGTTATGGTACTTTCCAATTATCTTCAAAACAAGGTTCAGTCGATAAATTTTTAGCATCATCTGGATATAAAGATAAATTTCAGGGTCTAGCCGTTGGTAGTAAAGAGTTTGACGCAAAATGGAAAGAATTATCTAAAAATGATGAAAACTTCGGGAAAGCACAAAACACATATGCAACAAAAGAATACTATGCCCCAACAGAATTAGGTCTTAAAAAAGAAGGAATTGACCTATCATCTAGAGGTAGAGCGGTCAAGGAAGTTATGATGTCTACCGGAGTTCAATACGGGGCATCAAGTAAAGGCTCTGTTGATTTGATAAAAAAAGCACTGGCTGGACGTGATGTATCGAAAATGTCAGACAAAGATGTTATTGATGCGATACAAGACTACAAAGCAAAAACAGTTGACACCAAATTCAAAAGTAGTAGCGACGCCGTTAAAAAAGGTGTTGCCGCAAGAATAGAAAAGGAGAGAGCAATTGCACATGCATTGGCGGACAAAGAAGATAAAGATAAAGGAACAAAAACAGAACCATCAGAATCAGACAAATCTAGTAACGTTAAAGTGACAGAAATACCTGTCGATAGTTATAAAAAACGAAATTCTGATAAAAAGGGCAAAACTAAAATAGAAAGTATTGAAACTAAAGAGTTATCAGATAATGCCACGAATGTTAATGTCAGTGACAAAACATATGATATCAGAAAGGGTGATGTAATGCCACCCAATTATGGTCAAATGTATGAATTGGAGGCACAAAATAATATGTCACCTTTTGATAAAAATTCAGCTAACATGAAACGTTTAGAATATCTTCATAAAAAGAATGATGAATACAATGCAACTAACAATAAAGAGCCTGTTCAAACAAATGTCCAACAATCAACACCCCCAACAACACCATCTAGTGTTCCACCAAAACCAGCAAATACGCAAGATGGTGGTGGTGAAAAAGGCTCTAACCTTGAAGTACGAAAGACTCCAAGCACTATACAAAGAATACTTGACCGTGATTTCCACCTTTCGGTTTAAATAATTAAAAGGAGATAATAATGTCTGTAAGCAATCTGTATAATGATGGAGCTAACCAAAATGTTTCTGAAATAAAAACATATAATATGGTTAATAATGGTTCATCACAAAAAGACAATTTAAAAAATGTTGATACAAATAACGCATCAGAAGTAATTGCAAAAAATAAAGACGAAGAAAACACAAAAGTTATAGATTTTTCAGTTTTTTCATCGGAAGATGTTTCTGCATATGTTGTCTTTAAAAGATTCAAGTATAAACGTGGTCGCCAAGATTCACATAAAGATTATGTTGCAGATAGTAATGCTGGTATATTTGAAAAAATTGTAGGAACTGTCGGTAATGCGATATCCTCAAACAGAACATGGGACTCAACTGATTATAAAGGGGCAATAGTTTTACCGCTTCAATCTCCTGTTTTACTAGAACACAGTGTCAATTGGGACAGTTTTGATAGTCTATTAACTGGAATGGGAGGCCCATTAGCAGAAATGGGAGCAAAGGTCATTGGGGGGGCATTATTGAAGGCCGCTGCCGCCAATACTGTTGGTAATATAACAAACCCAAAAGGGATGGCACAAAATGTTGCTGGAAGTGCATTGTCTAGTGCTGGTATTGGTCAATATGCGGCAAATGTAGGGGCAAACCAATTAGGAATTATATTCAATCCAGATTCTGAATTAGTTTTGCAGGGCATATCTTTGCGCAGACACTCTTTTGAGTTTGTTATAACACCAAGGAATAAAAAAGAACAACAAATGATAAAGGAGGCTATAAAATTATTTAAAATGGGTATGCTTCCAAGTAAAACTGGCGCACAAGTAAATGGTTCATCAACTAATCTTTCATACCCTGATGAATGGGTTATACATTTTATTGATGGTAGAAATGGAAAAGTTGGGCAACCGCTTGAAATACCACACATACCTGATTGCGCATTAACCAATGTTGCCGTAATGTATAACCCGCAGGGGCATCGTTTCCATATTGACGGTTCTCCTGTGCAATATCGTATATCGTTAATGTTTGAAGAACACACTACACTTACTGCCGATGACGTTGAATCTGGTAATTATTGACATTCATTGAAAAATGCTTTAATATTGAGGGATAGGAGGAAACCATGTCCACAATTTATAAAGCATTTGTCAATTTTCTTTTAACAAAAAACAAAGATTTAATAACACACACCGCAATTAAAAATTGTCATGTGAGTGGTTTGCATTCTTTTATTTTGTGTAAGTCCCCAAAAGTTCGCCTTTTCTTAGCAGATAGAGATTGCGTCTTGCGAAAACCATTCGATTTTAAGAATCCGTACTTGACCATTCATGCACACAAACATAATGACTTATTCATCCCTCTCACTAGAACGAGAATAATTCACCATTTGTATAAAAAAGTAAACTTTACCGACGAAAACTCTTTATATTTCCATTTAAACATGTACAATCGTTTGGATAAAACACATGAAAATAACAATGGTTTAACATGTGGCTCGGATTGGCTTGAATATATCGGGCCAACTACCAAACCATTTCTCAACGCTAAAGAACTACACACAGTAAACATCTTAGGGTATAAGAAATGTGCTTGGTTAGTTGTTGAAATTGGCACAGATGAAACTTTTGAACAACTGTCATACGGCGGCGAAAAAATAACAGATGATTGCTATCAAAAGTTTGACGACCCAATTCAATATATCAGAGATTTTCTTAACCTATAATTACAAAAACTCAACACACTTCCCATCAATATCATGGTATACTTCTTAAAACTTTTGGAGTATACCATGACCATCACCTTACAGCTTCTTTGTACAAAGAATGAAAATAATTGCAATGTCTATATAAATGGGCTTTGTATATTCCATTATAATGTTGCTGAAAAAACAGCAACTCAACAAAAAATTCCCACTGAATTAATCATAAATTGTATTGCTGAAAAAATAAAGAAAAAAGCATTTGATGAATATAAAATTGTTTTATTTGATTATACACTAATCCACAATATCACTAAAACAATCATGATTAAGG
>Ga0255088_1000973_pt1 | contig 11667 bp, 10 predicted proteins | sample Colum_Miss_RepB__2_FD_188587 | JGI IMG/M metagenome (GOLD analysis project Ga0255088, IMG submission 188587) | Freshwater microbial communities from Columbia River, Oregon, United States - Colum_Miss_RepB_8d | ecosystem: Environmental > Aquatic > Freshwater > River | place: USA: Oregon...
ATTGGTGGACCTGAGATCCTCTCCTACGCTGATATGATGCAGAAGTTTGCCAAAGCATCAGGCCTTCGCCGTCGATGGATAATTAAAGTCCCAGTATTAACGCCGAAGCTCTCTAGCTTATGGATCGGTTTTGTCACTCCGGTTCCCACCGGCCTTGCTCGCCCACTAGTTGGCTCATTAATTAGCGAGACAGTCGCCGACCCGAGCAAGAGCGTCGATAAGTTAATTCCAAAGCCACCTGAAGGGTTAATCGGTGTAAGTACTGCTATCGATTTAGCCCTCTCTCGAACTAGTGCTAACCAAGTAGAGACGCGTTGGTCTGATGCCACATCCCCAACTGCTCCATGGCAGAAAGCTCAGAGTGATCCTGATTGGGCAGGAGAGATGATTCTGCGCGATAAACGCGAGGTATTGGCCGATGCACCACTTGATTGTGTCTGGAAATCTATTGAACAGATCGGTGGAGATGTTGGTTGGTATGGCGCAGATTTTCTCTGGTGGGCAAGAGGAGTCATTGATCGCCTAGTTGGTGGAGTTGGCTTAAGAAGAGGTAGGCGAGATCCCAAACATCTTCGCGCCGGCGATGGTTTAGATTTCTGGAGAGTTGAGGTTGTTGAGAAAGAGTCAGTATTACGCCTCTATGCCGAGATGATTCTTCCAGGAAAGGCTTGGCTCGAGTTTAGGATTAAGCAAGAGGGAGATAAGGTCCACATCATTCAAGAGGCAACCTTTTCACCGCGAGGTTTAGGTGGCCAGCTCTACTGGTATGCGATTGTTCCGCTACATGCATTTGTTTTTCCAACTATGCTAAGAAATATTGTGAGAAGCTCTAAGCGAAAGGCGTTATTCGGGGATGCATGAGTTCGATGAAGAAATCGATGCCCTAGCTGCAAAGATTTTAGAGTACTCATTAATAAGACTTAAGAAAGATCCTCCACTTGATGGACCATGGAGTTATGAAGAGCTCTATAACGAAGTTGGAGAAACAATCACCACAAAAGGTCTTGGCGGTGATAAAGCTCTAGATATCTTTAAACATGTCCTTGCTCAAGCATGCATCTCAACAGATCATCCAAGATATTTAGCATTCATCCCCTCTGCTCCAACAGAGTCAGCAACGCTCTTTGACTTGGTAGTTGGCGCATCAGCTCTTTATGGCGGTTCATGGCTGGAGGGAGCAGGAGCAGTCTTTGCTGAGAACCAAGCGCTTAGATGGCTTAGTGATTTAGCGCAATTTCCAAGTTCCTCTGGGGGAGTATTTGTTCAAGGAGGAACGATTGGAAATCTCTCAGCACTTGTTGCCGCTCGCCATAGCGCAAGAGCTAAATATCCAAGTGTTAAGAGATGGGTTATTGCTGCTTCAAGTCAGGCTCATTCATCAATTAAATCTGCAGCAGATGTCATGGATGTTGAAGTTTTAACAATTCCAACAGATAAAAATGAAAAGATGCAAGGCAGCACAACTGCCTTTGAGATTGATAAATACCACCTAGCAAATCCAGATCACAGAGTCTTTGCCGTTGTAGCAACTGCGGGAAGTACAAATCTTGGAATCATTGATGATTTAAAAGGTGTTGGGCAGATAGCAAGTGAACGTGGCATTTGGTATCACATAGATGGGGCATATGGTCTTGCTGCCCTTGCTTCGCCAAGAAGTAAGGCGTTATTTAGCGGAATTGAATTAGCAGATTCATTTATTGTCGATCCTCATAAGTGGCTCTTTGCTCCCTTTGATGCCTGTGCGCTAATTTATAGAGACCCAGAGATAGCAAGGGCAGCACATACCCAACATGCGGGATATCTAGAGACATTAGATTCAGGGCAGTGGAATCCATCTGATTATGCAATTCATCTAACAAGAAGAGTTAGAGGACTTCCATTCTGGTTCTCACTTGCAACCCATGGCACTGATAAATATGCCGAGTCGATGGATAAGACTATGGATCTAGCGCGAGCAAGTGCGGAGTTAATAAAAGAGCATCCCAATCTAGAACTTCTTATGGAGCCAGAACTTTCAATTGTGGCCTTTACAAGAAAAGGTTGGCAGATAAGTGATTATCAAAGATGGAGCGATAAATTATTGCTAGATCAAATTGGCTTTGTAACTCCCTCATCGCATCAAGGCGAGCCGATACTACGATTTGCCATAGTAAATCCCTGGACCTCAATTACTGATATCAAGGTAATCCTGGCCACCCTCTAAATCCCAAAAATTTAGCAATTCTCTAGTTCAATAGAGCCATGGAAGAAGCCTCACTACAACTTGGCTCAAACCTTTCAGATCTTGAGGTGCGGATTCTGGATTTTGAGCGCCAATGGTGGAAATACGCTGGGGCAAAAGATGCTGCAATCAAAGAGCTCTTTGATCTATCAACTAGAAGCTATTACGAACTACTCAATAACTTAATTGATCGAGAAGATGCCCTCACCGCCTCACCTCTTCTAGTAAAGCGCTTAAGGCGCCTTCGCCAGGCTCGAATTTCAGCCAGAACCCTCTAAGGCCCTGGGGGGCAGGAGCCCTAGAAAAACCTGATTTGAGAACGGGAATAGAGCCCTCTAGGCTTGGCGTTAGCACTCGGCAGGTGAGAGTGATAAGTCACCTGAAGCTAGAAATAACTGGTTAATTAAATGAGGAGTAAATAGAACTATGGCAAAGATGATTGCCTTTAACGAAGATGCTCGTCGCGGCCTTGAGCGCGGAATGAATACCTTGGCTGATGCAGTCAAAGTAACCCTTGGGCCCCGTGGTCGAAATGTTGTTTTAGAAAAGAAGTGGGGAGCTCCCACAATCACCAATGATGGCGTCTCAATCGCTAAAGAGATCGAACTTGATGATCCTTGGGAGAAGATTGGCGCAGAGTTAGTTAAGGAAGTTGCTAAAAAGACAGATGATGTCGCAGGAGATGGAACAACTACTGCAACTGTTCTTGCTCAAGCACTTGTGCGCGAAGGGCTAAGAAATGTCGCTGCCGGTTCTAATCCAATGGCACTTAAAAAAGGTATTGAGAAGGCCGTTGAAGCAATTTCAACCGAGCTCTCTGCTATGGCAAAGCCAGTTGAGACTAAAGAGCAGATTGCAGCAACCGCATCTATCTCAGCTGCTGACTCCACAATCGGCGAGATGATCGCAGAGGCGATGGATAAGGTTGGTAAAGAGGGAGTTATCACAGTTGAGGAGAGCAACACCTTTGGTCTTGAGCTAGAGCTCACTGAGGGAATGCGCTTTGATAAAGGATATATATCCCCATATATGGTCACAGATACTGAGCGCATGGAAGCAGTTATGGAAGATGCTTATGTGCTGATCTGTAACTCAAAGATTTCAAACATTAAAGATCTAGTGCCAATCCTTGAGAAGGTAATGCAATCAGGTAAGCCACTTGCAATTATCGCTGAGGATATTGAGGGCGAAGCGCTTGCAACCTTGGTTGTAAATAAGATCCGCGGCACCTTCCGCTCTGTTGCTGTAAAGGCACCAGGTTTTGGTGATCGTCGCAAAGCGATGCTGCAAGATATTGCTATCTTGACTGGCGGAACTGTGATCTCTGAGGAAGTTGGTCTAAAGCTTGAGGCTGCAACCCTTGATCTACTTGGCAAAGCTCGCAAGGTAGTAGTTACCAAGGATGAGACCACAATCGTTGAGGGCGCAGGCGATGATGAAATGATCAAAGGCCGGGTCAATCAGATCCGCTCTGAGATTGAAAAGACTGACTCTGATTACGATCGCGAGAAACTTCAAGAGCGCCTGGCGAAACTTGCAGGAGGAGTTGCAGTTATTAAAGCTGGAGCTGCTACTGAAGTTGAGCTAAAAGAGCGTAAGCACCGTATTGAAGATGCTGTTAGAAATGCCAAAGCAGCAGTTGAGGAGGGCATCGTCTCAGGCGGCGGAGTAGCACTTCTCCAAGCTTCGAAGAAGGCATTTGAGAAGCTAAAACTTTCTGGCGATGAGGCAACAGGAGCAAAGATTGTTGAGCTTGCTGTTGAAGCGCCGCTTAAGCAGATCGCGATGAATGCTGGACTTGAAGGCGGAGTAGTTGTTGAAAAAGTTCGCAATCTTGCAGCAGGCCATGGCCTAAATGCAGCAACTGGTGAATATGTTGACATGATCAAAGCTGGAATCATTGATCCTGCCAAAGTAACTCGCTCAGCGCTACAAAACGCTGCCTCAATTGCAGCTCTATTTCTGACCACAGAGGCAGTAATTGCTGATAAGCCAGAACCTAAATCTGCGGCTCCTGCAGCCCCAGGTGGGGATATGGACTTCTAATTAAATAGGTTGTTAACCAGATAAACGCCCAGTATTTACTGGGCGTTTACTTTATCCCTAAACGATTGAGCCTTAACCATGGAAAAACTAGACGTTCTCTCCCCTGAATTCATTATTGATCGTGAGTTGAGTTGGCTTGATTTTAATACTCGAGTTCTTGAACTTGCTGAAGATACCAGCATCCCATTACTTGAAAGAGTGCGCTTTCTTGCAATTTTCTCCTCTAATTTAGATGACTTCTTTATGATTCGAGTCGCTGCAACTAAATTAAAAATTGAGTCTGGGGCCAGTGCGCCAAATGCCTCTGGTTTAACTCCAGTTGCTCTACTTGAAGAGATAACTCAGAAAGTTTCAGAGTTGATTAAGCGAAAGGTTGAGTGTCTTCACAACTCAATAAAGCCCGGGTTAGTAAAAGCTGATATTCACATGGTTCACTGGAATGAACTCACTCAAGCTGAGCGAAGCTATGTTGGAGAAATATTTGATAGTCAGATATTTCCAGTCTTAACACCTCTTGCGGTTGATCCTTCACACCCTTTTCCTTACATCTCAGGGCTCTCGCTAAGTCTTGCGGTAATTGTTAAGCATCCAGAAAGCGGCGAGGAGTTCTTTGCACGAGTTAAGGTGCCTAGCGTTATAGCTCGTTTTATCTCTACTCAGAAATCAATCAAAACACGTTTCATCGCCCTGGAAGAGATAATTGCAGCTCACCTAACAGAGCTATTTCCAGGAATGATAATTGTTGATCACTATGCATTTAGATTGACCAGAAATGAAGATTTAGATCTAGAGGAAGAAGATAGTGAAAATATCCTAGAGACTATGGAGCAAGAGCTCTTGCGTAGAAAGTTTGGTCCACCAGTTCGTCTTGAAGTTGATTCTGAAATTCAAGATGTTCTCCTAGATCGCTTAATTAGTGAACTTGAGATCGCTGAGCGTGAGGTGATTAAATATCAAGGTCCACTGGATTTAACGGGATTAAATACTCTTGCAGATCTTGATAGGCCAGATCTTCACTTTCCCCCTTTTAAATCCCAGATGCCAACTGGCCTTGTTGATATTGAAGATTTAGGAACAGATGCGCTCTTTAATCTCATTAATCAAGGCGAGATTCTCCTTCACCATCCTTATGATTCCTTCTCATCTTCAGTGGTTAGATTCATTGAGGCAGCTGCGATTGATCCAAAAGTATTAGCTATTAAACAGACTTTATATCGAACCTCAGGTGATTCACCGATCATGGAAGCGCTAATTGAAGCAGCGCAGGCTGGCAAGCAAGTTCTCGCTGTTGTAGAAATTAGAGCGCGCTTTGATGAGCTAGCAAATGTTCGTTGGGCAAGAAAGTTAGAGGAGGCTGGTGTCCATGTGGTCTATGGCCTTATGGGCCTTAAGACTCATGCCAAACTCTCACTTGTTATAAGACAAGAAGAGTCAGGATTAAATAGATACTGCCATGTAGGAACTGGAAACTACAATCCAAAGACGGCTCGTCTCTATGAAGATTTAGGTTTGCTAAGCGCAGATCCAGTTCTCTGCGACGATCTCTCACGTCTATTTAATCAACTCTCTGGCTTTGTTAGTGATATCGAGTTTAATCGCTTGATTGTGGCTCCAAAATCACTTCGTAAATCATTAATTAATAAAATTGATCGTGAGATCGAAAATGCTAGAGAAGGAAAACCAGCGCATATTCGGTTTAAGTTAAATTCTCTTCTTGATGAGCAATTTGTTTCAGCTCTTTATAGAGCTTCTCAAGCTGGGGTAAAAGTTGAAATTGTCGTTAGAGGAATCTGTGCTTTAAAGCCTGGCATCGTTGGGCTCTCTGAGAATATAACGGTGCGCGCCATATTAGGAAGGTTTTTAGAGCACTCTCGGGTTTATCACTTCCATAATGCCGGTAAGGATGAGTATTGGATTGGAAGCGCTGATTTAATGAATCGAAACCTAGATCGCAGAATTGAAACTTTGATTAGCATCCAAGCCCAGAGCCATAAAGAGCAGATTAATCAACTGCTAAGCCTTTATCTAAGCCCTGAAGTAAAGAGATGGCAGATGGATAGCGAGGGTCTTTGGAAGAGAGTTTTACTCTCAGAGGCCAATGAAGAGCTAATGGATATTCAAGAGTATTTGATTGGAGAGTCTCGTGTCAGACGATAATTCAATTCTTGCTGCCGGAGCGCTCATCTGGCGGAGAAATGAGAGCGATCAAATCGAGATTGCATTTGTCCATAGAGTTAAATACGACGATTGGTCAATCCCTAAGGGAAAGCTAGAGGGGGATGAATCCCTAATCGCCTGCGCTTATCGAGAGGTGATGGAGGAGACCGGGTTCTCAGTTCGCTTTGGTCAATCTCTAGGGAGCATCTCTTATCAAGTAGGGCAGAGATCAAAGTCTGTTACCTATTGGGCGGCTAAGTACTTGGCTAGCCCAGGCTCACCCAACCCCAGTGAAGTTGATGAAGTTCGTTGGGTACTAGCAAGTGATGCTGATTCATTTCTTACTCGCACTCTTGATAAAGAGATAGTTAAAAGATTTCTCTCAACTGATCCCGATAGCAAACCACTAGTTCTCTTAAGACATGCTAAAGCTATCGAGAGAGTTGAATGGGCGGGAGAGGATACCGATCGTCCACTTAGCTCTATCGGTGAGCGACAGGCAAAGCGTTTGATTTCAAGTCTTGCGCCATATGGCATTGAAGAGATTCATTCCTCTAGCGCAGTGCGCTGCTATGAGAGCATAACTCCAATAGCTCGAGGGCAAAATATAGATTTTTTCTTTACAGATAGCCTCTCCGAAGATGTCTATAAAAAGGATAAAGAGCGGGCAGCGAAATATGTCAATAAGCTACTGGTAAATAACTACAGCGCTTTAGTCTGTAGCCATAATCCAGTACTTCCTGCGATACTTTCAAGTTTTGTTGATAAATTCGGAATAGAAGTTACTGAAGTTAAATTAGAACCAGGTGATGCTTGGGTAGTCCACCATGTTGAGCGCGAAGTAGTAGGCATTGATTTTCTCCCCGCTCCTAAGATTTAAGACTCCATCCAATCCAGCCACTTTAAAACAATTCCCTCCCGCAGCGCCCAAGGACAGATCTCTAATTCATCAATATCAAGATTTCGCATAACAGCCTCTGCTACAAATGCGCCAGCAGTTATTTGTTTGGCGCGGGTATTTGAAACTCCTGGAAGCTCAGCTCGATCTTCTTGCGACATCTCTGCAAGCCTTGGAGTAATTTTGCGCAAAGAATCAATTCTTAACTTCTTTCCATTTCCATCAACCCAATCCCCGCAGATTCGAGCTAGCGTTCTAAGCGTCTTACTGGTTGCGATAGAGCGATCGCTATCTTGGTGCTGAACTATTGTGGGAAGTATTTCGGCGATATCTCGCTCAATATGATCTCTAAGGTTTCGAATTGATTTCTTGGTAAAGGGGTCGCCTTGTAGGTGATCTTTAGTTAATCGTGACGCGCCAAGGGGTAGTGAGAGCGCCACATCAGGAACTTCATTAACGCCAACAGCAAGTTCAAGTGATCCGCCGCCGATATCAACCATCAATAACCGTCCACTTGACCAGCCATACCAACGCCTTGCTGCCAGAAAGGTAATCCTTGCTTCATCTTCGCCGCTTAATACTTGAAGATCAATTTCAAAATCTGCATTAATTCGAGAGATTATCTCTGCGCCATTTACTGCTTCACGAAGCGCTGAAGTTGCGAAGGGAAGCAGTTCATCTATCTCAGCGCTCTTTGCAGCAGCAAGGGCTCGCTTGATTGCCTCTCTTAGTAATCGCGCTCCTTCTGCTGAAATAAAACCATCGGCTGATAAGTATTCAGCAAGTCGGAGATCTTCTTTATGGTTGATATTGGGATTTGGGCGCGCTCCAGGAGATGCATCAACAACTTGAAGATGCACAGTATTTGAGCCGACATCTAAAACTCCAAGGCGCACCTGCGTACTTTACTAACCTTTTGCTTTGCTTCCGCCTTACCATCGCCAATAGACTTAGCCTCATGTCCAAAGCAAAGAAAGCAAAAGGTGCTGATCCTTTCCAGGCCCAAGAGCTAGCCAGAGGCGCTGCGCTGGAGGATGCCAGAGATGAAAAATATGTAGGATCTTTACTTGGCATCGAAGCAGATGATGAGCGAATTGCAACTTATCTTTTTGAAGCAAATCTTCCAGGCTATCAAGGCTGGAATTGGGCTGTAACAGTTGCAAAGGTTGATCAGCAGAGCGCTCCAACAGTTTGTGATGTAGTTCTACTGCCAGGTGCTAAAGCTCTACTTGCACCTGATTGGATTCCTTATAGCTCAAGAATTACAGCTGGTGATGTTGGAGTAGGAACAATTGTTCCAACAGCTCTTGATGATTCACGTTTAGTTCCAGCTACTAGCGCACTACCAAGTGATGAAGAGTTAGATCTCCATGAATTATTTGAATTTGGCGCAGGAAGAAATCGCATTCTCTCTATCGAAGGGCGCGATCAAGCAGCAAAGCGTTGGATAAGCGGAGATCGCGGTCCTGATACTCCAATGGCGCAATTTGCTCCAAAGAATTGTGGAACTTGCGGCTTCTATCTACCTATCGCTGGCTCTTTTAGGGCGGCATTTGGCGTCTGCGCCAATGCGATATCCCCTGAGGATGCTCGCGTAGTTGCGGTAAATCATGGATGCGGCGCCCATTCAGAGGCGATAAACTAGAGCCCTGTCCGCAGAGCGCGGCGCACATGACACCTAAAAAGAATTTATAAATAAGGAGGTTGCTCTCATGCCAGTTGGACGCGTGAAATGGTTTAGCTTGGAGAAAGGCTTTGGCTTTATCTCATATGATGAGGGCGAAGATGTTTATCTTGCAGCCTCAGCACTTCCTGAAGGTGTTAGCACTGTAAAGCCTGGAACTAAGTTGGAATTTGGCGTTGCAGAGGGACGCAAGGGACCACAGGCGCTATCTATTCGAATTATTGAAGCCCCACCATCTCTGGCTAACACAAAAGCTGGAGCTGATGATTTAGCGGTAATCATTGAAGAATCAATCAAGATGCTAGATCGTGTTGGTAATGGTCTGCGCCAAGGTCGACATCCAAGTGATGCAGAGGCTGCTCGCGTTGCTAAAGTCTTGCGCGGTATTGCTAAAGAAATTGAAGGCTAACGAGCCTTTCTCTCTCTAGCTTTTGTGTAGTAGATACCAATAAAGCCTAGAAGTATTGCAAGTAGGCAGGTAAGAATTATCTTTGCTACTGCGTTTACTACTATTGCAACAACTAAGGCAATACTCCATAGGATGATTCCAAAGATGATTACTCTAATTGCGCTCTGCATATCGATAAGCATACTAGAATAGGCAGATGGGAACGCTGCGATCATTTAAGCATCGCAACTTCAAGATTCTCTTTAGCGCAAACTTTCTCTCAAATATCGGCACCTGGGCTCAAGGCGTTGCACAAGCTTGGTTGATTCTAGAGCTAACTGATAGTGGGACCTATCTTGGAATAGTGACTTCCTTGCAGTTTGCTCCAATACTTTTCTTTAGTATCTCTGGTGGAAAGATTGCTGATAAGTTCAATAAGAGAAAAGTTCTAATGCTTACCAACTTAACTGCTGGAATTTCGGCGCTCTCAGTTGCCACCCTAGTATTAACGGAAAATATCAAGATCTGGCATGTGATGTTCTTTGCCTTCATGCTTGGGATGGGAAATGCCATTGACGCCCCAGTTCGCCAGAGCTTTAATGTTGAAGTTGTTGGAAAGCAAGATCTGCCAAATGCAGTGGGGCTTAACTCCACAAACTTTAATGTTGGCCGCTTGATTGGCCCTGGTTTATCAGGGTTATTAATTGCTGCCTATGGCACTGGAGTCTCATTCCTATTTAATGGAATCTCATATTTATTTGTGATTTTGGCGCTGATAAGTATCCGTGAGAATGAATTATTTATCGAGCCGAAGAAATCGAGCTCGACCAAGATTAGGGAGGCGATGGAGTATGTGGCCGCTCGCCCAGATATTTTGGCAGTGATGATTACAGTATTTTTTGCAACTAGTTTTGGTCTTAATTTCAACATTTTCAACACAATGATGGCAACCCAAGTATTTGATAAGGGCGCAGCAGAGTATGGCGCGCTGGGAAGTATTTTGGCTGTTGGCTCTCTAACTGGAGCAATTATCTCTGCTCGACTAGAAAAAAAGCGTGGACCAAGATTTGTGATGATTGGATCAATGATTTTTAGCGCAGTCTTAATTGTCTCTGCATTTGCACCTACTTATCTGGTCTATTCAATCTTGCTTCCAATGATTGGCTGCGTGGCCCTGCTTACCTTGATTGCAGCTAATACGATGGTTCAGCTAAGAACTGATTCACAGATACGCGGGCGAGTAATGGGAATTTATCTAACAGTCTTCTTGGGAGGAACTCCTATAGTTTCGCCCTTTATTGGAATTATGACTCAAGAAGTTGGAACTAGGCCAACAGTTGCGATCTGCGGGCTAATCTCACTACTTGCAGCTATTTTTACTTTTGCTAAGTTTAAAGATAAGGGTCAAGAGCCAGATAGCTTTGCTATTGCAGATGTATTAGAGCCCACTTATGAGAACAAAAAAGACTAAGCTAAAAAGTATTACCAAAGTAACAATTCGTCTCGTCTTATAATTCATTATTTATCCTTACTTTTTTAGGTTTTCAACCACATATTCGATGCACTTAGTTAGAGCCTTAATGTCCTCTGGGTCAATCGCTGGAAACATTCCAACTCGCAGCTGATTTTTGCCTAGTTTTCGATAAGGCTCAGTATCTAGAATTCCATTTGCGCGCAAGATTTTAGCGATTTCAAGCGCATCAATATCATCTGAGAAATTAATGGTTGCAACAACATTAGATCGCATCGCAGGATCAGTGACAAAAGGGGTGGTGTAGGAAGTCTTCTCTGCCCAGCTATAGATGACTTCAGCAGACTTTGCCGATCTGCCAGCGGCAAATGCCATTCCACCACCTTGGTTCATCCACTCAATTTGCTCGGCAAGCAGGATTAAAGTGGCAACTGCTGGAGTGTTATAGGTCTGATCAAGACGAGAGTTATCGATTGCGATAGTTAAATCAAAGAATGCAGGGACCCATCTTCCAGAGCTCTTTATCTTTGCTACTCGCTCAATAGCGGCAGGGCTCATTAGTGAGATCCAAAGTCCGCCATCTGAGGCAAAAGATTTCTGTGGAGCAAAGTAGTAGGCATCAAATTCACTTGGTGAGACGCTAAGGCCACCTGCTGCGCTTGTTGCATCAACTAAAACTAAGGCGTCATCACTTTTTGCTGGGCGTTTAATCTGCATCGCAACACCAGTTGATGTTTCATTATGAGTTAGGCAGTAAGCATCAACACCTGCCTCAGCGACAGCTTGCGGATGACTTCCTGGC
>Ga0255088_1000984_pt1 | contig 11638 bp, 10 predicted proteins | sample Colum_Miss_RepB__2_FD_188587 | JGI IMG/M metagenome (GOLD analysis project Ga0255088, IMG submission 188587) | Freshwater microbial communities from Columbia River, Oregon, United States - Colum_Miss_RepB_8d | ecosystem: Environmental > Aquatic > Freshwater > River | place: USA: Oregon...
ATCCTGCAATAAGTATTCCCGTAGTTCGCCCACTGTTAGTGATGCAATGGGTTTGAACGCAACGGAGTTATGGGTGTTGAATATTATTTTAGAGACATCATCAGAATCGGGGTCGAGAATTGGGTGCGCAAGGAATTCGCTTAGGGGTAGATCTGCAAGGGCCATTTTTGCAGCGATGCGTTCTCTTTCATTTTTCGCACCAATGCCTGCAAGTAAGTCTCCAGATTTAGGTTCATTGGCCTTGGCTAAAAGCGCTTTAAGATCTGCGAAGTTATATTGTTCGCCACGAATTACATGAGAATAAGCCATCGATGAAATCCGGGTTAGAAAACTGAAGGATCTATGTAACTTCAACCCACTTGTTTAAGCACAGCTTTTAATTCCTGAAGCAGAACTTCAACATTTTCATGGGTGTTGTAGCCATGGATTGCAATTCTCAATCGCCCAGCATTGCCCATCACATGAATATTTTTTGATTTTAGATGAGCATGAATGATATCAGCTTTGGGATGTCGAAACGCAATGATGCCCGCAACATGTTCTGGATTCGTGGGAGTGATCACTTCGATGGGCAGCTTCAATAGCTCTTCAAGGCAATGCAAAACCAAGGGTCGTGTTGCAGCATCGATTTTTTCAACCCCAATGGATTGGATGTATTGCAACCCAGCACGGATCGCATATATGGCTGGGTAATTGGGCATGCCAACTGCAAAACTTGCTGCGCCTGGTTTACTTTTAGCTTCGGTAAAGCGGTTAGCGCCAAAGGGCTCTTCGAGATTGAACCAACCACCTGCTGGAACAGTGAGAGAATTGTTTTTGGCAGAAGGTACTCCAACTAAGCCGCCTCCGTGGCTTGCAAGAATCCACTTGTGGGTGCTAGAGATTATCAAATCAACGCCTTGAAGTTGCAGGGGAATTCTGCCCAGTGCCTGGGTAACATCAACCGCCAAAAGGCTGGGTGAATACTTTCGTACGATCTCTACAAGATTAGGGACAGAGATTTTAAAACCATTGAGGAAGCTTACGAGAGATACATTCACCAGGCGGGTTTTTGAACCAAGGAGTGGCACAAGATCTTCGAATTGCAAGATGCCATTTCGACTCCGCCAAACTTTTACGGTTGCAGGGCATCCTTCCTGCAGCCAAGGGGTTGCACCCGCGGGAAAATCAAGATCATTGATGACAACTTCATCGCCCGCTTTCAAATGCAAAGCCATCGATGCAAGGTTGTAGGCTTCAGAAGAGCAGGAGCATAAACCGATTTCGTTGGGTGTTAGATTGTAGAAAGAAGCGACAAGTTCGCGGGTGGCATTCCATTGCGCTTCGTGCAGCAATCTGCCATCCATTCCAAGAAGTTTATCTTGGAAATATTGAAGCAGTGCATCCTTTACAGAAAGTGGGGGGATACCTTCTGCAGCAGAGTTAAAGTAGATCCTGTTTTCGAGGGAAGGAAAATCTTTGATCCTGCTGGCTTCGTCTAGCATTTGGGTTGGCCTATTTTAAATGTTGGCAAGCATGGGGTAGTACTCATCATCTTCGTTCTTGCCACCAAAGCCTTTGCCTACTGCTTTTTCGGAAGTAACGAACTCGATCGACTTGATCCACTTGACCATCTTGAACCCAAGTTGGTTTTCAGCACGCAACCGGAGTGGCGCACCATAAATAAGTGGGAGTTTCTCGTAATTCATTTCGAATGCAAGAAGGGTGAGATCATGTTGGGCATTGTAAAGAGTGAGGGTGTCGTAATATTCTCCGCCATGCAATCCTTCGCCGTAGGAATGAAAGACAACGGTTTTGACATCCTTGTGTGGTTTCACCATTTCGATGATTTTGTGAACGGGCACCCCACCCCAGTGGGCGATCCCCGACCATCCCTGAATGCAATGATGCATGGTCACCTGGTCTTGTTTTGCAATCTTCGCCATATCTTCAAGTGAAAGTTCGATCGGGTTTTCGACCAGCCCGAATACTTTCAAGCGGTAGTCATTGAAGTTGTTTGCAGAAAGGTTTTTCCATTCATCGCAGATTGGAAGGTTGCCATTGGGCCAGAAATAGGGAGAGATGTTTTCTTTTTTATACTGAACGACGGATTCCATCTTGTTGACGAAAAGCCTCTTGAAGAACCCAAGGAGTGTGCGAGATGCAAGTTGCAACCATCGTGGATTTGTCCAAGAGAACCAGTTTGCGAACACGCAGAATGCTGCTGTCAGTGCAATTGCGGATAGCCCCACTATCATGCCCATCGGGTTGGTATCATCTGTACCGAAAACGATGTGGTTCATGTTCTGGGCAAAGCCAGTGATGATTACCATGGTCACATGGGGGACTAGAAATCCAAGGTAACCTAATAATGCGAGGAAGTGAATGGAACGGGCGCACTGCCTGCCACCAAACAAATAGGGGTACCATTTAAAGCGGTTGTCTATTGCGGGGGACATCGCAATGCCTGTTAGGAAAGTTATCGGGGCGATTGCAAAGACCACGCCAAAGTACGAAAGTTGTTGCAGGGGATTGTACTTGTAAAACCCGTTTGGTTCGACAGGAAGATGAAAGGTTGCATAGTGCACTTGTACTGACCAGGCATCGAGGAAGATCTGAAAATCCACGGGCACTAAGCGTTTCCATTGGTTCGTGAAGAACAATAATCCCACAAAGATAAGGCCGTTACCGAACCAGAAGAATGCGCTAAGGAAATGCCAGATGCGAGCGATGCCGACGGTATGCCTGAAGCCGGGAAGCCCGATCCAAGGGGATAGGTATCTGCTATCTTGCTTGGCAGTCCAGACGGAATCTTTAGGCACCACGATTGGGGTGAATCGGATCCATTCGGAACCGAGGGTGCAATGATCGTTCCAGTAAAGTCTTGGGTGATCTACAAGGATGGACAACCCGCTTCGTACCAGAAGCACCATCAAGAAAAAGTTGACAAAGTGATTGATGCGTAGCCATACAGGAAAGCCGATTGGGTCGTTAAACGATTCGGGAATAACCTTGGGGCTTTCGGGCAGGGAAGGCAGACCCATGAGAAAGTATTGGGCCCACGCCATCGCAACGGGAGTTAGCGCTAGCACAGTAAAAGCAACTAGGTAGGGCCATTTTATATAAATGCCAATACGGTGGTCTTTTGGATTAAGGAAACTATCGGTTTTGGGATTTTCTGCCATGGCTGATCCTTTAATAATAAAAGAACGAGCCTATACCTTATACGATTTTAGCTATCATATCCAGCGATTATTAAAACATAAGTTTGCAGGCTGCAATTATCATTACCAGCCCGAGAAATCGCAGAAGAATTCTTGGTGGAAGTTTTCGAGTTCCTAATTGGCTGCCTAGAAACCCAGCGAAAGCAACGATGGGAACCCAAAGGAAGATAGCCTCGGGTATAAAATGGGTGGAAGCGATGCATCCCATCAGGCCTGCGATTGAATTGACCAGAATAAAAGCTGCACTGATTCCTGATGTGGTGCGGGTGTTGGCCCAGCCCGAAAAAAGAATGATGGGCGATAGAAATATCCCTCCACCTGTTCCCGTCAGGCCCGATAACCCGCCTATCATCCCACCTATCATCATCCCTTTGTAGTTACTAAAGCGGTTCGGATACCAAGGTTTTGAATCATCATTATGCAAGAACAACCGCAATGCACCCAATAAAAGAATGATGACCAAGCCTAATTTAAACCAGCTTAATGGTAACGATGCATACGATGCCAAAAAAGCGCATGGCACCGAAGCGCATGCAAAAGGCCAGAATAATTTCCATTGGAAGTATCCCTCCTTTCGAAACTGATAAGTCACCAGGCTAGCCACAAAAATATTGAGGATAAATGCTGTGGGTTTGATAACGCTAGGGGCGACCCCCATAAGAACCATTGCTGCAATGTATGCGGATGCGCCAGCATGGCCTACCGAAGAATACAGCAACGCAGCTAGAAAAAATAATAACCCCAGCAGCAAGATGTGTGATAAATCCAAGAGAATATCTTTCTAACTTATTACGATTTCAAAACATTGATATAACCAAGATACTCTAATCAATTACTTCCTCTTGCACAAACTTTAAGGTAAACTTGGTGGATCATACCCTTTGAGGAATTCGTTATGTGGTCATCCAGCCTTTCATTATTTCTTCTTTGCTCAACCATTGGCTATCAAGATAAACCTGATGTTTTAGAGCGATTACCTCGCGAAAATCTTTTGCTCTTTAGAAATGCCATGGGCAAACCCACTCCCGTTACCACCATGGAAGATTGGCAAAAGCGCAAAGCGGAAATTATCCGGGGCATGGAATCCGTGATGGGGAAACTGCCCGGAAAAGAAAAACGTATCGCTTTAGAGGTTAAAGTCGAAGAAGAATTTGATGGTGGCACCTATGTGCGAAAATTAATCTCTTATGCCAGCGAGCCCAACTCCCGGGTGACAGCTTATCTTTGCATCCCCAAAGATGCCCTTTCAGGAAAAAGAAAAGCAAGTGCGGTGCTTTGCCTGCATGGCACCAACAATCAAATAGGTCATGGCACCGTCGTAGGCATAGGCAATGTTGCCAACCGTGGCTATGCGATGGAACTAGCCCAGCGGGGTTATATCACCTTATCGCCAAGTTATCCGCTGCTTGCAAAGTATCAGCCTGATATTAAAGCTTTGGGTTGGGAAAGTGGCACGCTAAAAGCAGTCTGGGATAATATCCGTGGTCTTGATTATCTGGAAACTCTGCCTTACCTTGCGCACAATAACTTTGGCGCAGTGGGCCAATCTCTTGGCGGGCATAACTCCGTCTATACCGCTGTTTTTGATGAACGCATCAAAGTAATTGTCTCTAGTTGCGGGCTGGATTCTTATCTCGATTACATGAATGGCAACCCAAAGGTCTGGGAGTTAGAGAAAGGCTGGTGCCAAACGAGATACATGCCTAAGCTCGCATCCTATAAAGGAAGGCTCGAACAAATCCCGTTTGATTTTCACGAAATGATTGGCGCACTTGCACCCCGAAATACTCTTATCATCTCGCCTACCATGGATAGCAATTTTAAAGCAGATAGTGTGGATAGAGTTGCTGCATCTGCAGGCAAGATTTTTTCGCTCTATAAGAAGTCCGAGAATTTGAAGGTTCTCCACCCAGAAGGCGGACATGATTTCAACCCGGAAATGCGAGAAGCAGCCTTCAAACTGTTTGATAAAATCCTCGAAGGGAAATAACACTTTGGCCTGTCACTTTCTCCTTTTACTTTTTCATTCTCTTTTTCTTTCTTTTACTCTTTTTTTCTTCCCCCAACTCCCAACCCTCTTCCCTCCGGGAAAAGGGCCCTTCGCTTCGCTAGCCCGGGCTTCTAACCTCCATCACTTTTACTTACCGTTGATTGATGTGGGTTTGTTTAAAGACAGAGGAGTTGCGATGGGGAAGCCCCACTGCAACTCCTCCATTTGAACCTTTTGTTCAACCGGTCCCTGAGCTTGTCAAAGGGGCCCAGCGCTCCTTTGTCCGCAATGAGCGGCGGATGTAAATCCGCTGGTGCTTGCCCCACGCCTTCGTTGCCTTCTTCTTTTTTACTGCCTTCAAGCCCACCCACTGTGCTGGGTGGGTCTGCTTTTTACACTTGCATCATTCAAAAACAAAAGACCCATGGAGCGCAGTCCATGGGCTTTGAAGTCATTCATTAACCTAAATCAAGATGTGTTCTTATTTCCGGGAAATTCCGTGTTAATCCGTGGCAAATGCTTCTGCTTATTCTTCTTTCTGTGGCTATGCTACTTCTGCTTTTTAAACATTTGTTTATTTAGAATCTGCAGAAGGTTTTGATTTTAAGCCCGCTGTGTTTACCGTGATTACACGGTAGGTGTGTTTCTTGCCTGTCTCCGCTTTGGTATCAGTGTATTTCATTGGGACAAGCGGTTGGGAGGGCGTGTCGCTGTATTGCAGGTTCTGGAAAATGGGTCGGCCAAAGGGGTTCTTCCCAGTCTCTGGAAGGTTTGCTAAAAACTTCCCATCCCTCTCGATGATGAAACTTGCAAGTCCACTTTCAAGATCAGCTTCTGCTTCCCATTTCAATTCATTGCCCTTCACTTGCAAATTCGTTGGAGCAGAGGGCGGCGTGGAATCGCTTACCAAAGTATCTTTAACATACTGCATCCAAGACTTTGCAATTACTTCGTTTGGTAACCATGCAGCTTTTAGGGGTTCGCCTGAAAACTTTGCCATGGGTTGTGCCTCGCTGCCAGTGATAGGGGCAAGCCATGCTTGATCAGTGGGCATCGCATTAAGTGGGTTCGTAGCGATCTTGGGAAGGCGGGCGCTTAAGCAAGCATCGAGCCATATGATTGCGAGGTAACGCTGGTTGCCACACTCGTGGCTGGATAGTGGATCAACTGCAACACTTATAAGACCACCTTTGGAGCGAACTTCATTAAAGAAGGTTTCGTTGGCAGCCCATACCCCACCGAAACGGGAATCTTTAACGGTAACGCCTTCTTTGGTTCCTGGGTTGCACATGACGGGGACTTTTAAAGCTGCATCGGGAAGTGTATGGGCCTTGATGGTAGAGCGTTCTGGATTAGCTTTAAGAAGTGGAACACCTGAACGAAGCCAAGCTGCTGCAACGCGTTCGGGATGCATGAGCACCATGCCGCCGGCCCAATGCCCACCACCGCTATGGCCCCAAAGCGCCCAAGGTAATTTCGACAATTCGGGATGCCCAGATTTTGCACCCAGATCGACCAGGCATTTTTGAAACGCTGCGCTTGAACCATTGCGCGGATCGCACCACATTTGGCAATCGCCTTTTTCTGGTTGTTCATAGGAGGGGGCAAGCAGAGCACAATCATGTTTTTTTGCAAGTGCCTGCCAATGAAGATCATATGCGCCTGTAAGGCCAGATTTGCAAGACCCTTCGCCACAACCATGTTGATGAACAATCACGCCACGAAGATTCTTTACTTCTTTGGGAATCCAAATCGTGTAGTTGACGGGGAAGGTAAGCTCGCCTGGATTGGTGGAAGCTTCGTAGCGTACACGGTAGTAGGGGGCTTCTGCGGGTGGGAAAACATCGTAGGGCGCTTTTTGTGCGTATAAGCTTGGCGTAACGGTGATGAGCAGAAGAGTGGCAAGCCAAATGAATTTTGTTTGAGTCATGGATCAAGTTCCGGTGTGGGTAAAATTTTTAGTCTTCCAATCAACAATAGTCTAAGTAATAGGGCGTAGCAAAACCAATCAATTTGGGTTACTCATGAAAGGTAATGCCATTATTTCGATTCTACTTCAAGCTTGGGTCGTGCTTTGCGCAATTGCTCGACTCCAGCGGGTGTGATGCTCTTGCAACCGCTCAATGATATTTTTTTCAAAGACTTTGAAGTTGCAAGTGCTTGAAGGCCTGCATCTGTAACCAGCGCACTACCAAGTTTAAATTCCTCCAACTTGGGCATTTGGGCAACTAGAAGCAAGGAATCATCTTTAACGGTGGGGGCATGGGAAACATCAAATCGAATCAATGTTGCGATCTTCGTTGCATGAGCAATACCTACAGCATTTGCTTGGTTATCCAGCAAGGTCAGATCTTCCAAGGCTAGATTTGATAGAGCAGCGATGGCTTCGCCTGAGCTAGCTTTATCGGCACTGCCAATGCCACATCGTTTTAGTTGGGTCAGGTTTTTAAGATGTGTGGCCCCTTGATCGGTGAACTTGGTATGAGCGAACCAAAGCCTGCCTGAAAGCGGGAGTTGAGAGATTGCCTGCAAGCCAGCATCGTTTAGAGGTGTGAAATGGAAGTTAACATTTTCAAGCTTGGTAAGGGATTTTAGATGGGTGAAACCGGTGCCTGTGCACTGGGTGGAAGCTAGGCCTAGATTTCGTAGTTCGGTCAGGCCGGCTAGATGTTTGAGAGCATCATCATTTACCGGGGTTAAAGTCAGGTTGAGTTCGCGCAGGTTTTTAAGTGAGGAAATATGTTTTAAGCCATCACCTTGGATGGCACAATTTGCGAGATCGAGTTTGCGCAGGGTGGAAATGTTTGAAAGTCGTTTGAGCCAATCATCGGTAACGCGCTCATTTTTCCCTCCTTTGCCCTTGAGTGGGTTGTTGCCATTGTAGAGATCGATCGCTGCGGGAACATCAAAGATATCGGTGGCAGTATCAGAGGTAGCAAGGTAAAGCCATTGGGGTGCGGTGGGGGTGCAGATTAGTTTGCCTCCGAGTTCCTTGATTTCTGCATTAAGCAAAAGGGTGCTGCGTCGCAACTTTGCAGCTTCTTCTATTTCAGGTAGTAGGATCTTAAGTTTGATTTTCAAATTTGGGTCCGAAATCTTTGAGATCAAGGATGAGCGGTCGACCTTTTCCTCGATGGAAAGAATCTGGGTGAGCAGGGTTTTATCGCTAGCTGATGCGCCAAGTTTTGCCAGCACGGTATCAAGATATTTCTTCACCTCGGGGTCTAGCTTTTCGAATCCCGCTTGGGAAAAAGGTTGGCCCATTGCGAATCGCATTGCGTTATGGGCAAGGTATTTTCCATGGCTATGGGTTAAGTGAATATCATCGCGATACAATTCTGCAACATTTTTGATTGGGGCCTTGTTTGCTGAAATATCCTCTGCGATAGAGGCAAGCAGGTTTTGGGCAAGGGTCTGTCGTAATTCGCGCCCGGGATGAAGTTTTTGTAACTCTGCAATCAATGCTCGAATATAAACGGGGCTATGTGTCATTTGTTCGGGTGATGCATAACTTGCAAATTCATCTGCACGCTTAGTATGCCATGCCCATCCTGAATGAATGACAAACACTGCCTTGGGTTGCAATTTCATCCATGCAGAAATTGTTTCAACATCCTGTGCAAGGGTTGAACCATAATGGGGCTGCACCGAGATGAAGTCGTATTGCTTATCACGAAGGGCAGTTGGCCAAAGGGTGGATTCTTTTACACATGGCTTTTCGGGATGGGCATAAATGAAGGGTAAAGGGACTCCACAATCTACATGCCATTGAACATCCCCAGAAAGTAACTTGGGTGAAGTATCCCAGGTAAGTGAGTTTCCAATTAAGTAGCATTTGGTCTTAGTTTTTTCTTGAGCACTTAGGCTGCTGAATGTCGCCAACAGCAGAATTGGAATCAAGAGTAGAGTTTTAATGGAATGATTCATGATAGTTCTTTCGTAAGGGTCTTGATTCTAAGTTCAATTGGCAGGAAATACACCTAAAGCGGGGCTAGTAAGGGCATGGTTTAGCTAAATTTAGCGATATCTCAGCAATATCATTATAATAAGAGTATTCCATCTTTAAGAAAAAAGACACTCTCAAATTGAATTGTTTTGACCAAATTAGGTTTGTCGAGGGCTGCAAAATAAGGTACAACTTACACCGCCCATACCTTGTTTTGGAAAAGATGTAATGAAAATAATCAAGTCTGCATTTACGCTTATCGAGCTTTTGGTGGTGATTGCGATTATCGCCATTCTGATTGGGTTGCTTTTACCTGCGGTACAGAAGGTGCGCGAAGCAGCAGCTCGGACGCAGTGTACCAATAACTTTAAACAGCTTGGTTTGGCCATCCATAATTTTGAAAGCACCATGGGGGGCTTACCTTGGCATCAGGGTCAGTTAAGCGTTGTTACCGGAGGTGTCAATTACAGACAAAGTGGGGTTCTACTTTTATTGCCTTATTTAGAACAAGCAGCTTTGTTTGCCAAGATTGAAGCAGTGGATGGCGATAAGGATACCTGGAATGGATTTGTTAATGGAACTGTAAAAGTTCCTGGGTTATTGTGTCCATCTGACCCTGTACCTTCTCCACCGTCAAATATCTGGCAACATACCAACTACATGTTTTGTCTGGGTGATTCCATCGATCAAATCCGATTTGCCAAGGAACGGGGAATGTTCATTGCTTCCGAGACAGCTGCATTATCCGGTGTGCGAACCGGCCTTAAATTAAAAGATATTACTGATGGTACCAGCAATACCCTAGCAATGGCTGAACGCAGACGAGCCTCAAGTGCCAGTGCCCGAGATATGACCATGACGTATGCTCCACAAGGTAATTGGTTCACCACCCCGAATCAGTGCAGGGCTACTTTTGATTTTGCATCCCGTTCTTTTCCCGCTGCAATTCCCCAAGGGGAACTTAGGACTTGGTCCGGGGAACGCTGGCATGATGGTGGTTCTGGCTTTTCAGGTATCTCCACCAATGCCGCGCCTAATAGTAGCCCCGCTTGTTGTTATGCGGCGTGGGATGCAGGTTCTGGAATGTTCCCGCCTAGTAGTGCGCACACGGGTGGAATCGTTGCAGTTTTTGGCGATGCCTCTGTTCGGTTCATTACCAATAACATTGATTCTGGAAATCAGAATGCCACTGGCACAGGCCTTACCGGACCAAGCCCCTTCGGAATCTTTGGTGCAATGGGTACTCGCGCAGGCGAAGAAGCTTTTTCTCAATAATCCTTATTTTCTTAGAAAGAATGACCATGAAACATTATCTTCCTTTTGCATTCATCCTTGGCATGACGGCAGCATTAGGTTGTGGTTCTGATGCACCCAAAGGCCCTGAAAAACTTTCTACCACGCCCGTGGATGGCATTGTTACCCTCAATGGTAAACCCGCCGCTGAAGTATCAGTTTCTTTGCATCATTCTGAGGGCAAGGTTGCACCTCGGGGTATGTCCGATAAGGATGGCAAGTTTTCTATCGCCACCTATGGCAAAGATGATGGTGCCCCCGCAGGCAAATACAAAGTGACCGCTGCAAAAAATATGACGAAGGAAGTCTCGCCCGGCGTGCTCGCGCCACCACCCCCAGGTGGTTTCAAATCCGATATCCCAGCCAAATATGAATCGGTAAATACCACGGATATATCAGTCGAGATTAAAGCAGGCGAAAAGAACTCGCTTAAAATTGATCTTAAGTAACAACCTCTGCAATTGTTTCGGATGAATACAAAAGAAGCCGGCTCACTGAAGTGAACCGGCTTCTTTTTTTAGCTATGCCTTCAAGTAGTTAATATTTGAGAGCCAAGTCGATTTCTTTGCTTGCTTTCTTGAAATACGAGACCAACAGTTGGTTTTCAAAACTAGGGTTATTAGTTGCATACATGATACCTATGGAATTATCGATCGCTTGCTTTGCCTTCCTTAACTTTTTATTTGAAGCATTGGTATCCATGCTTTGTGATTGCGATTGCGAAGTGGATTCTTTTCCAGTCCCCATCGCTTTGATATTTTTTGTTTGTGGTGCATAAATGTTGATCATTTTTATGGCTTTATCCAACTCTTCCGTAGCTTTGCCTTTGTGACCACCATAAAAAGTTCCAGCAGATGCCAAGTTTGATTTGGCTGATCCTATAGAATTCATTAGATTTGTCAGGGCAGGGGAAGCACCTTGATTGGTGTTCCTATTTGCCATGGAACCAGGTGAAGTCTTGATTGTTTGAGTGGATCCGACCGTACAGGTCGATCGCGAAGGGCCGGTGCCTCAGGCACCCCGGGTATCATTAATATAACCTAAAGATAAAATAAGCGCAGTCAAAGTAGTGAATCGGAACATTATTGCACCCCTTTGGTTTTACCCAATTACATCAGTGCATTATATCACCATGGAATAGAAAAAATGCACAATGCGATCTGAATAAGCAATCATTGTGTAAATAATTTTATCTCCCTACTAAGT
>Ga0255088_1000998_pt1 | contig 11529 bp, 14 predicted proteins | sample Colum_Miss_RepB__2_FD_188587 | JGI IMG/M metagenome (GOLD analysis project Ga0255088, IMG submission 188587) | Freshwater microbial communities from Columbia River, Oregon, United States - Colum_Miss_RepB_8d | ecosystem: Environmental > Aquatic > Freshwater > River | place: USA: Oregon...
CCCAAATCCCACCCTTGCCTTTGTTGGCAAGTTCCAACAAAGCCTTCACATCTTTGCTCAAAGAGTGAACTTCTGTCTGGAGAGCCTCAACCTGAGCCTCCAGCCTTCCAAAATCTCTAGCGTCTATATCAGACATTTGCAACTTTCCTTGGGCGACCCATGCGCCGTACAACTGGCGGCATGAAGGGAGTATCTGTCCTCACTTCATCAGGAATGTCAGACACTTCTTGTTCATCAATACGAACATAACCCTGATGACCCTTCATTGAGTCAATGTCATGTTGCAAGGTAAAACTCACTGTGTTACCAGACTGAAGACAACGAAAAGTAGCCATTGAAACCCTTAAATAAGAAAGGGGGGACTAGCCCCCCTATCCTCATACCATACGAACAATAATTATGTCCATAGTGGCTGATGCCAAGTCCGCAGTTGAACCTGATTCGTTTTGGATGCGAAACTTGACGGTGTTGGCAGCACTGACATAGCCAGTGACAGTCAAACCAACCAAATCCACAGCCAAAGATGCACAAAGAACCATGTCACCCAAGGCGACACCAGGAACTGTTACATCATCTGTTTCACCAGCACCATCAACTAATGAGCCAGCATTCAAAGTACAAACAACAGACCAAGTATCAGAGAACAAACCCCGAAAACTGTCGTTGCCACGGCGGGTAACTACTGCTGAAGCGGTTGCCATTTTGATTTCTCCTAATTAGGTTAAAAAAGTCCCCCCACCACTAGGGCAGGGGGCGCAACTGCAATTAGGCGGGAACCAACAAAGCAAACATAGATGCAGATTTGGCTGCACTTACGCTTGCGGCTGAACGCAGAATCTGAACGCCATACAAGGTATCAGAGGTAAACAGAGTAGCCAAATACTCTTGTTTGTACTGAACTTGTGAGCGAACAGCAACTTGCTCAACCAAAACCACTGCATCGCGATGACCCATGAGACAAACTCGCGCATTGTTAGATCCTGATGCAGTGTCGCAATTGCTTGAGACAAACACAGGGATGCCATACAAGTTACCGATCTCACCAGTGCGAATGGTACTGTTAGTACCGCCCACAAAGGCTTGTTCAGTGTAACGAGCCAAACCCATCAGGGTGTTGCGACTTGATGGAGGAATCAAGAAGAAACGCTGATCCATAGGGGTATCGGTGTCATCCAAACGCTGAATAGTGCGGCGAATGGCGGCATCGGTCAGTGCTGACTCATTATTGCTTGCGGCAACATAAGCAGTCGTACCATCACCACCAATGAACGCACCAGTTGCGTAAGCATTAGTACCTGCACCACCATTGGTAGAGCGACCCAACTGAACCAAGTCGGTATCAACTTGTTTAGCCAGGGAGTAACCAGCGTCAGAGGTGTAGAAGTTACGCAAGCTGTTCAAGGCTTGGGCCTCAACAATATCTTCAATCAAACGAGAATACTCGTAATGCTTGTTGATAGACACAGTTACTTCAGACTCAGTAGCGGCAATCAAAGTGACTGCTGTTTCTGCGGCCTTGGCAGATGCTGAACCACGGGTCGGTGCGGGGATATGAATCGTATCGCCCTTCTTGCCCTTGAAGTTCATCTTCATAACGAGGTTAGCAAGAACCAAGTTTTTCTTGTAAGCAGCAATAATCTCATCACTCCAAATGTCAGGGATGAATTTGTCTGCTGTGGTCGTAGTAACTGAGTTACTGGGGGAAAATGCTGTTGCCATGTTGTTTCTCCTAAGAAACGAAAGTTAAGTTACTTAACCCGTCCATCTGCGTATGCTTGCATGATTTCACCACTCAAAGCATCGTATCTGTCAGGTTCTGTCATCTTCAGCCGAATCAGGTCAGCCCGTCTGTATACCCTCTTTGAACTCTCTCCAGTTCCACCAACATCCACTTGTGCGGCCTTCATGCTCTGCTTCCTGGCGGTTTCACCCGCTTGTTCAGTCTGCTTAGACTTGACACCACGCAACTGCTTGTAGGTAGAGAGCAACTCATTGGCACTATCGTAATCGAACTCACCATCTGCTTTTGCATACAGACCAAGGCGAACAGGCGAGGATTTCACCCAATTCACAAAGTCCTGATCTTGAGCAATCTGACTGTAGTCAGGATGCTCTTGCGTTAGCTTCTGCTGAATCTGCATCCTTTTGAAATCCACACCCGCTTGACGGGCTGCGAGAACATCAGGATGATTATCAATAGTCTTCTGAACTGCCTTCTGTGGATTCTCAAAGAAATCTACTTCAGGCTCTTCCTCTTTAATAGTCTGTTGCTTTGAACTGAGGTTCTGCTTTATGAGTTCGTCAGCGAGTTTCCTTACCTCTCCCACTTCTTGCGCTTGCTTGCCAATTAGCTTCTCAGCTTCTTGGTGCATCCGAACAATGTCTTCCAGACTTTTATCCCTGTATTTATCAGGGAGTCCAGGGCTTGCTGGCGCAATGGTGTCAGATAGCTTGGATTCTTCAGCTTCTAACTCACTCTTCATCTCAGGTTCTTGGTCAATCAACATATTATCCCTTTTTCCTGCCGTTTCGGTTATAGGAGAATCAACTCGGCGTTTATGCTTGTGAGTTGTGCTTTTGCTCGTACTTCAACTGATCTAGGTGTTTTTTCTCAAACCTTCCATGCTCTGATGGGAAAGAACCAGACCACCCTTCTAGTTTGAAGTTTGGAGCAGAAAGAATGCGGTTGGCTGTTTCACCACATTCACACCTAAAACTGATCGACTCATAATCAGTCAGTCTTTCGGTTTTATGCCCGTTTGCACAGGCAAAATCAAACATTCTTTTCATTCAATTCCTCGTATGCTCTCTCGCTTGCCTCTTTCAAGGTTTTCAGCCAAGTAAGTATAGAAAGTTCACCTTTTTTGAATTGTAGGCTTTGTTCATCAGAAATCACAGATATATTATTCAGGGATGCAATCATGGTGTCAATATCCTCCACCAAGTCTTTCCACCCATCACTTCCCATCATAGAGAAGCGATTTTCATAATATTTCTGTAGTTCTGGGGTCATTAAGCTACCTTTACAATAATTCTTGCTCTGCCATCAGACTCAATGGCAATAACTTTACCCACAGCAGTTTGGTACTGCTCAAAGGTTGGATTGCTCACTGCCTCACCTTTGATTGCGCCGTTGTCGTTTACTGGGATGATGTACTGCCCTGCGGTTGCGCCTGTGACATTGACAGGTACTTGACCAGCAAAAGCAATGCGGTCAACAAGCTGACGGGCGGCTTCTAAACCTACCGCATCATCTTCAAAACCAACACCCCAAGAATCTCCACCGACATAAGATGGGTCACTTGACTTCACAACAAAGGATATTGCATTGGCAAACACATTGGTTAATTTGCCTTGTGCATTAATACCAACTACATCACCTTTGGCAACAGTAAAGTTACCTGCTTTGGTCATGTATTCTGCATAGTCAGCACCAGATGCGTTGATTGTTCCTGCGGCATTTATTGAACGGCCAGTTCCAGTATTTTTACCAATTATTTGAACTGTATTTGCGCCGTTCCAACCTTGGTTGTCTGCCGTAGCCCATGCAACTGATGTATATGCGCCACTGTTTTCACCTTGAAAAGCAATAATCCTTGCAGCAACAGCAGCATTTTTATAGATTATGTGATTAGTTCCACTTGTAGCCCCCACCAGCAAGTTACCGCTAGAGTCGATACGGGCGGCCTCCGCACCGCTAGTAGCAATCGCAACAGTATCAGCCGCAGGGAAGAAGATGCCTGTGTTGGTGTCGCCTGTTGTGGTGATGGCAGGGGCTGCTGCTGTTCCAGCTTGCACAGTTGTAACGCCCGTAGCACTTAGCGTAGTAAACGCACCCGTAGCCGGAGTGGTTGCACCCACAGTACCATTGAGTGCGCCACCCGTAATAGTTGGACTTGTCAGCGTCTTATTGGTAAGCGTATCAGTCGTTGCTTTGCCAACCAAAGTGTCAGTAGCCGCAGGAAGCGTTAAAGTGGTAGTACCAGCCACCGCAGTTGCTTGCAATGTGGTTGTCCCTGATGTAGAACCAGAGATTTCAACAGCATTAGGTTTTAGAGATACTGTGGTTGCCATGATTAATTCCTTTATACATCAAATTGTAAGTGCTTTTAGAAAAACATCAAGAAGTTGCCTGTTGCCGTTGCTGGGGGGGCAGGAGGTGCAGTGAAAATCCACCCAGAGTTATTACCCCCATCTGTGGAGTTTGCCCCTGCATACCATCCTGCACCGCCAGATGCTGTAGAGTAACTGATTGACAAAAAGTCAGAACTTACAGTGCCGCTTGCCTTGGACAATGTGTGGCTTGCAGCAGTGACTGAGCCGATAGTTAGAAGTCTTGTAGATTCTCCACTAGCGTTCCAATCGGTAAAAGTATTTGTTGTGCCAGCAGTAAATAAAATAGATGTTGCACTAGCACTCTTGCGTGTATTGGTGATGTTGCTAAATGTGTTTGAGCCTGTGATGGTCAAAGCACCAGCACCACCTTGGTTAAGTGTGCAATTAAACGTAGACCCACCGCCAATAAACGTCTTGGCAGTTGCGGAGGTCATGGAGATCGTTCCTACCCCTGTCCCTGCTGTTGTGGTAAATCCTGTCGGTACGGAGTTTTGAAATGCAGTTGCAGAAGCAGCAGAACAGACTAATGTTCCATTATTAAATGTAAGATTTTTTGTGCCCGTGGCGGTTGTAAATCTTATTGAGGCAGTTAATGTTTTTCCATTTAAGTCTACTGTCCCATTTGTAAACGTAAGAATTGCACAAGACAACGCACTACCCAGCGACCAAGCTCCTCCAACGCCATTGAAAACTACTGTTACACCAGGGGAAACACCATTAGTTGTTACTGTTTTGCCTGTTGTTGTAGCGTTAAATGTGGTTGTACCTGAATATGTGCGAGTAAAGTTTGTTGTAGGCCAAAACAATGATCCGCTAACTGTCAAGCCAATGCTTGTACCAGCAAGGGTCATTGCGCCATCAAGACCTGACGCTGTAAAGTCATTACAGACCCTTGGCGTATTTGCCATAGTTACTGTAAATGCAGTAGCTAATACATTTGAGTTTGCATCAAAGTAAACATTGTCTGATGCAGTAGGAACAGACGCACCACCAGCCCCACCTGATGATGCAGACCAGTTAGTTGTGCTTGTGGAATCCCAAGTACCTGTTCCAAGAATCCAATAGCGATCAGCCATTAGACCTCCTCAGTGGGGGTTTCTTCAGTAGGGGGCGCAGTTATTACAGCAAGCCAGTTGTCATAACGCTGCTGTTGCATGGCTAAGATTTCTTCTGCCGTTAACCCATGATCGTCAGGCAAATGCAAGGCATCAGAAAACGTGCCGTATTGAGATGAAAAAGAAAAGTCAATCTTCATGTTCATGCCTGTGTGGTTACTGCAATCACATCCCAACGTGTATTGTTTGCGTTGTATATACAACCCACATACGTTGTTTTGCTGATGGTTGTTGCTGTTGGCAAAGTTACGCCAATGACTGTGTAAGTTGCATTCCAAGTCAATGCTCTGCTTGTGCCGTTATCCAACAACCTGAATATCAGCTTCTCTCCATTTGTAGGAGTGCCAATAGGCGCATTGATTGTTAGTGCTGATGCCAGGGCTGTATATGCGTAAATGTCTCCAACAGACACATCAGGAGTTAAAGTGGTAGCAGTTGTTGCTGTAACATTTCTTGGCTGAATGCGTTTATTGGTTAAGGTTGCAACTCCTGCCTCGCTAATTCCAGCACCTCCAGAAGTAACAAGTTTTATTCTTTCTTGCAACTCAGGCGCAACTACTTCACCAACATTCAACTCTTTACCTGTTGACAAGGTAATAACCAACGAACCATCAAAGTCAATCTTGGCATCTGTTACAGAAATACCATCTGCACCATCTACGCCATCTTTTCCATCTCTACCATTTAACCCATTCTTTCCATCTATGCCTTGGCGACCATCAGCACCTTTGTCGCCCTTATCTCCCTTGTCACCCTTCTCAGGAACAATAGATTTGGCAATCTCTAACTGTGCGCTGACCTTCTTCTCCATCACTTTGATGGCCTCAACAATTAGATCAACATTGTCTTGAATAGCCGTTTCCTCTTGCTGGCGCATAGCCACCAAAGTTTCTTCCATCTTATTGATGGCATCTAGCTTCTCATCAAAAGATGAGTCTGTTGACTCAATACTTTGGATAAGTTCCTTGATACTAGACATTTTGATTTAGACCATCTGTGAGTTTGGTAAGAAAATCTTGTTTGACTTTTGACTGAGCATTAACCTTATCAGCCATTTGCAACTCGACAATCTTGGACTTGTTCTTAATGTCAGCTTCTTTCAGCATCAAGTCAGCAATCTTGACCCGCTTGTCAAACTCCCTTTGATTGGCATCATCATCATTGGGTAGATTCTTGGTCAAAGATGCACTCATCTTGGCTTGCACTTCTTGAGGCATTAACTGAGCCTCAATTGACAACTTCTGTGCTTCTGCACGATTTTGTTCAGCTTGAGTGGTATTGACAGCAATCTGAGCCTGTGCAGCTTGCATAGCCAACTGCTGTTGCATTTGTTGCATTTGCTCTGCTTGCGGGTTAGGTTGGCTCATCTTGTCCAACTGCTCCATCAATTCATAGCGGTTGGTCAATGAAGAATTAGCCAAAACACCTTTCAGAATCAATGGCAACACAGGAGTGTTAGGGCCAAGAGTCTGGAGCAAGCCAATGAACATCTGTTGCTCATGCTCACGGGCAATGATGCCCAGAGTTGCAGTAGGAATGAAGGTCATGTCCACAGAGGGATAACGCTCTGGGTCAAACTGCATATACCTAAAAGCCGCCTTTTGGATAAACGGGATCAGGAAGTCTTCTTGGAAGTTCACCAAAGTACGCTTGTACTTCTTGATGATGGTGGCAACCGCCATAGACATACCGCCTTGGCCCATGTCTCTAGCACCAGCACTGACCATTCCTTGAGAGTCCAAAGTTCCCGTGGATTGCAGAAGCATTCGCTCGAAATCCTTGGCAGTGGCTAGGTTGTTGCCATCAGTCTGACCAAACTTGAAGGGATACAGAATCTCTGAAGGTGCGCCATTGGTAAGAATTGCCTTCCCAGGCTTGACTTCAAACTTAGCACCACGGGGCAAACGGGTTGCATCCATGGCAATCATGGGGCTGGTGGTCAGCGCCAATGAATCCAAGTGAGAACGAATCTGAGCATCAATAGCTTTCTGCATATTGAAGGCTTTTTCCACTGTGCCACGACCAAGCAGACGATTGGGAACAGTGTCATCTTGGTAGGTCAGAACAGGACGATCCTTCATCATGTAAGGATTTGCCTCTGCTTTGAGCAACTGCCCATCGTTGGCAATTACGACAATGGCCTCAACCATGTCTGAATATTCTTCAGCAGCAGAACTCTCAGGGAACAAATCAACAATATTCTTGTTCTCTTCAAGGTTCTCTAAGTATTCCCGTGGAACCAAGCCATAGTAGGTCAGCAAAAGCACCTTTTCATCTTGATACTGGCTCACCTCTTGGGTGGGTTCTAGGTCAGTATCTTCATAAGTGGGCGTAATGTCTACTTTGCGGTAGATACCACGCTCAATGCCTTCAACAATCTTGTGGATAGAGATGTACTTCTCAATTGCCACTCCCATGCAGTCATCGACTGAGGTTCCATTGGGGTCGAAAAGGAAGTTTTTGGGGTTAACAGGTGAAATCTTGACAGAAATCCTGTCTTTTTCCACTACGCCAATGGCGGCTTGGCCCATTTGCCCAGGAATTGCCTGAGTAGAGGGTACAAACTGCTTTTCAGTCTTAACGATAATCTCGCCAATGCCTGTGCCGTAGATTTCTGCCATCAACTCAATGGCATCAATGGATTTGCGAATCTTGTCCCGCTTGAAATCCTCCATCAACTGAGCTTTTAGGACTCCAACATCAATTGGGTTGTTGTTCACATCCCGAATATCGTCTTGAATGTCAAAGAACTCGCCTTGACCAAAGATAGCTTCCATGATCTCAGCATGGCGGGTTTCTACAGCTTGTTGGGTGGCAGGGGTTACGATTCGTGAACGCTCAGACTCACGGGTTTTGTCTTCAGATGCCCACTGACCACGAAAGATTCGCTCGTATTCAAGCCAATCTGGGAGGAAGTTGGTATCTCTGTAGTCACGCCAGCGGTTGCAATGGTCAGTAACAAAATCAGTCAGGTCTTTATCAGCCTCAGTAGGCTCATAAAACTCACCTTGTTCTAACTTGATTTCTTTATCTGTTGCCATTAAACCCCCGATATGATGTCTACAGGCTCCCACTCTTCATCTTCTTCACTCTCAAAGTAAGATGTTACAGCCAATTGGTCAATATAACTCAAAGCATCAGGAAGGTCATCATGTACGCCATTGGCAGGAAACATCAAGAGTTGGTCAGTGAAATCATCCCAATCTTCTTCAGAGTTCAGCACAATACGCCCATGCTCAAACCGCCCTTGGAGACTCCAGATGATTCTGTCTGTCTTTTTCCTGTTGCCATGCGTTAGGTCAACTATGTGCGAATATACATTATTTTTCCGCATCAGATCACTGAGGTAGGGCAAAACAGCGTTTTTAAGTGCCCCACGCTCAATTCCCACCGAAATTGGCCTGTAATCCCGCATCTTCATCAAGATTTTGGCAGCAGTTTCCCGAATGTCCCACCGCCCATGATCGATCTCTTTGACAAACCACTTGCCATCATCAGTGACTTTGACCACAGCTATCGCGCTCTCATCTAGTCTTTTTTTCGCGTTAGCAGCTTGTTTAGCCACTTCTTCAAATCCTGCCAAGTCGATTGCAATGAAGTAACTACCATACTCAGGTTCCACACCATATTTGATCCAATCTTCTTTAAAAACATCGCTTCCTGCGTTGTCAAAGGATGCCAAGTACTCTTGCTTAAAAGCAAAGGAACTCAGCGTCTTCTTGGCAGACTCAATCTCAGTTGGGTCTATCAATGGGTTATCTTGGGTTGTGAAGTGCCAGGACTTCCACTCTGGGTCATCTCCAGATTGCCCCAGTTTGAACAGATCATAGAACCAGTTGCGGCTTCTGGGTGTGCCGATGAATATGGCGCTGCCCTTTTTGTCTGATAAAGAAGCCCTGATGACTTGCTCCCAAGCCTCTGGCTTTATATCCGCAACCTCATCCAAAACTGCGTAAGTCAAAGACACCCCACGCAGAGTGTCGGGCCTGTCCGCACCACGCACATATATCCTGGCGCCATTAATCATGGTGATGTCAAGATTATTGACATGGCTCCCAGAGATCACCTCCCGCCCGATCTCTAACAACAAATCCCAGATGATCTGACGCGACTGACCCATTGTGGGCGACACATACAGCACCGCACTTCCAGCAGGGCACTTCAAAGCCTCAATGATCAATGTCGTAGCCGCTAACCTAGACTTCCCGCACCGCCGCCCTGCGGCAATCACCTTGAACCTCGTCTTGTCAGCAAACACTTCTTGCTGCCAAGGCAGGAGGGGGAAGTTTAGATCAGCCATTTATCCATTGTCCTCTGTAGATTGTTGGCACTTGCCTGGACACTTTAGGCCGGAATACGTCCGGCAGCGCTCACAACGCCTTCACAGGAGTACCAACACGGCTGGGGATTGGTTTCTCTTTATGGGCCACGCTGCAGTCGTGTACGCCAATCCCCATGCGTGATGACGCACCCATTATGGCTTAACCTCAACATCCTCAATCTCCATCTCCACCACCTTGGGTGAGTCTATGTCCACGCCAATGCCCGTGATGTTGATAGTGACTGCTGACCTCTGGATTTTATCTTTATCAAACATGGATACTGGAAGCATCCTATCTACACAAAGTTTAATCATTGCGCTTTGACATGGATGTTCATCATCTAAGGCAATCTGTATTGCCTTCTCCACCACCTTGGTTCCAGCGCCGTTGATAAGCAATTGCCTCAACTCTTTTATTTTTTCATTCTCAGTCTTTGCAAGTATCTGTCCCTTGGGCGCATCAGCAAGACGCTGAATGGTAGATTTATAAGACCCCTTGGGTCTTCCCATCTTTCTTTTATGTTCATTCTTTGACCAAAGATTGAGGGCAGATGAATCGCCACCAACAGCACTGTCAAAGATAGTCTTTTGAATTTTAGCGTTGGCCTTAACTCTGCCTAACTCTAATTCCTTTTCGTAATTTTCGTGTAAGGTATCTTTGTCAACACCAATTAAAACCGCAATTTCATCATCTGGCAACCCAATCCCACTGGTCGACTCAACCAGTCGCCTTTGCTCTTGAGTTGGAACATGATCAAGCGTTTGCAAGTTCATCTTGTTCATTCAACAATACCGCCTTCTTTCCCGTAAAGTCTTCCCATCGCTTTACAATCACATCGCAATACTTGGGGTCTAGCTCCATTAAGTAAGCTGTGCGTCCAGTTTGCTCTGCACCTATAAGGGTACTACCACTTCCACCAAATAAGTCTAAAACATTTAACAGTTTTACATGGTTGCCAAATGCCCTCACTGATAAGGCAACGGGCTTTTGGGTTGGATGAACATACTTTGTGTCTTTTTTTATGCTCCACAAATCACTTTCATTCTTAATTTCTTCATCTATCTTGCCGTTAAACAAGCAAAATTCATGTTGATGCCTATAGCCATTACCCATACCAAAGACATTTTTTGCCCAAACAATGCAAGTTTTATAGTCTAGTTTGCCTTGCAAAACACCATAAAAATTCCAATTGCACCAAATGTAGTAAACCTTTGGGTCTATTACCTTAATAGTATTACAAACCTCTGATATAAAGTTTTCAAAGTCATTAACAGATAAATTATCGTTCTTAATAACCTCATGTTTACCAGAACGACCATTAAAGCCAACATTGTACGGAGGATCAGTAAACACCATGTCTACCTTGTTTCCATCTATTAGCGTATCAACATCACTTAGGCTCGTGCTGTCCCCACACATCAACCGATGGTTGCCCAACTGGTAAATGTCCCCCAGCTTGGTTGTCGGTTCTTCTGGCACATCAGGAACGGCGTCCTCGTCCGTTAGCCCTTCAATGACTTCTGGCTCGAGCAATGCGCTTAACTCTTTAGTATCAAATCCTAATATATCCAACGCAAAGTTGTCGGCCAGCAGTTCATTTAACTCTATGGTCAACATCTCGTTGTCCCAGCCAGCGTTCAACGCCAGCCTGTTGTCCGCAATGATGTATGCCTTCTTTTGGGTTTCAGTCAAGTCTGCCAGCTCAATGGTTGGAACTTCGGTATAGCCCAGCTTCCTTGCCGCCATGAGCCTACCATGCCCCGCAATAATTACACCCTCCCCGTCCACCAGTATTGGGTTAGTCCAACCAAACTCTTTTATGCTTGCGGCAATTTGCGCCACCTGTTCGTCAGAGTGGGTGCGGCTGTTACGGGCGTAAGGTATTAACTCAGACACCTGGCGGCTTTTGATTTTCATGGTCATGGGTTGAAATATATCACCAATTCTCCAATTTCGCTTTTTCGGTGGGTCGGTGG
>Ga0255088_1000999_pt1 | contig 11529 bp, 10 predicted proteins | sample Colum_Miss_RepB__2_FD_188587 | JGI IMG/M metagenome (GOLD analysis project Ga0255088, IMG submission 188587) | Freshwater microbial communities from Columbia River, Oregon, United States - Colum_Miss_RepB_8d | ecosystem: Environmental > Aquatic > Freshwater > River | place: USA: Oregon...
GGCGGTCGCCGTCTTTTCAGTGTCCGCAGCGTCCACGTTCGATGCGTAGCGGGTTTCCTCGCGGTAAGGCTGGTTGATAGCATCAGGAGCAGGTTCGTGCGATACGCGGGGAACTTCCACCCCCCTCACTTGCACTACAGGAGCTGGAGGCGGATCGACTTGCGGAATCTTTAGCTCCACTTTGTTGCCTAGACCACCGACATGAAGCTCTGCAATCGGACCTTTCGGCTGCCCATGGACGATCTTTGAGAACTGCTCACTCGACTTAAGACTTGCAGTCGCGGCCTCAGCGGTAGTGCTTGATCGCCGAGAGGTTTGTGGAACGAGAACTCCACAGCTAGTAATCAAGAGGACGATGGTTAGGAGAAAGAGTTTCATTAATCGTCAATGTTTACGCCGAGTTGATGCGCTTTAGCTCTTAGGATTTTGAGCTCTGCATTGGTCTTTTTCATGTTCAATCGAGTAAGTCGAATCGCGTAGACGCTTGCAACTGTTGCCGCTATTGCTGCCGACACTTGAATCCAAGTCGGCATGTTGAAAAAATGAGAGACAGTCACGGCCAGAATACTGCCAAGCGAAAGCACTCCAGACTTTGTGACCACAATATCGGTGGCGATGCTCTCAGTAATCATGTTTGGTTAGCGTTTGACTTTCCCTACAGACGGACGAGACACGTTTACCTCAGTAGAAATTGGCGCGTTTGATTCAGCCGCAATGGTTGGTACTGGCTTCTTGGCCTCATCGGCGACCGGAGCAGCAGCTGCGTCGTGGCGGTTTACCATCTGTTGAGCTTCCGCTAAGCTCATCCCCCCCCGAACTACTGAGTCTAGCCGCCGCTGCGATTGAGGCTTCGAGTTCACGACGCTGTTTTTTTTTAAAACCTCATCGTACTGATCTAATGTAATTTCCCAGATTCCTCCACGTCGCTCGCGAATCCGTGTTTCAAGAGCTTCTATGATAGCTGGATCATCGGTTGCGATAACTCCTTGCCCCGCTTCATGCTCGATGAATGGAACGGCTTCTCCGGCAACATAGATGAGGTTGTAGATAATCGACTTTCCGAAGTGCCGCATAAATAAACTCTTGGTTAGTGACGGGTTGCTCGCAACTCAAAGTCTTTCATCCAACAAAAAAGGCGGCTGAGCCGAAGCCCAACCGCCCTGTGTTAAGACCGATTAGACGTAGAAGGTGCCGTCGTTGCTGCCGGTTCCTATCGGCGCAGCGGAACCAATATTCTCCAGCACAAAGCTGGTAGTCTCAGCCTCAAGTACCGACGTGTAGGTCGTGCTCGTCAGCTTGGTGGTTCGGCTCGGAACCTTCATCACACAGCTATAGGAGTCATCCACAGCCGCAAGCTGCTTCAGATCGCCAGTCTTGTTGGTGACGGTGTTGGAATCGATGATCCCCTGGTAGACATTTTGCCAGTCGATGGCCCACAGCATGCGGCCCGAAGACTCGAATCCAGCCGCTTTGTGGGCGGAGAGCATGTCGTCGAACATGCGGTGGGTCACGATGCGGAGCTCCACCTGAGGGTAGTCCAACGTGAACTTGTAGAACTTGAATCCGAACGGACCCTGCTCACCGCCCTGATTCAGCTGCATGGTCAGACGGAACACGTCGGAGCCGTACTTCGTCTTGAAGTAGTTCACCATGCCGATGATGAACTGGTTGGCAAAAAACGAGTCAGTAAAGAGCTCGATGATGTCCGCCTTAGTACCAGCCGCTTCACGCTCACGCTGGAGCTTGTAAAGCGAGTTGAACAGCTTGTGCAGGTTGAGGGTCTCACCCTCCAAGTCAACAACCTGACCGCACTCAGCCATCTGCTCGTAGATGCCGGTCGCATTAGCTTTGCGGCCAATGCACTTGCCCTCAATCGGGATGTTTAGAGAGGCCGAGGTGGGAACAGTGATCTGAGCCAGATCCTGATAGAGAGCAAGCGTCTGGTTAGGAAGCGCCTTGTTAAAGAAGAAGGCGTTCGCATGGCGGCGCTGGAAGTCCTCAATGATCTGCTTGTTGAGCTCAACCTGAGGTACGTCGCCGAATTCCTTGAAGAACGGATTAGAGTCGCGCAGCGCACTTAAGTACTTCTGCGTGAGCTCGTCTTCACAGATCGAGTATCGGGTGGTCTCGATCCAGAACGGCAACAGCTGGTTGTTGTTGAGGCCAGGAATCTCAGAGCAGAAGCTCTCGTAATCGGACACGTTTGCAGTGCCGCGCAACAGCAGACCAAGAACATCACCAGCCCCCAGAGTAGTCGGGATCTTCGACTTGTTAGAAATCGCTGGAGCAGCGTTGTTGTAGAACACGCTAGCGGAGTTCTGCGGCATCAATGTGCATGGCAGATACGAACCGTTGCCATCGCTAGCAACCGTGCCGACAGTGGCGACAACAAACGAAAGGCGGTAAGCCGTATCTCCAGTTCCCGCAGAACCAGCGTTTTTACCATTAACGAACACACGCAGTCCGACCGGGAACCAACGAGCATCAGACGGGGCGCTGCCCTGACTGTAGATCTTGACCGAGAGGGCAGTGGTTTGACTCACACTTGCAGTGGAGCCGACAACACGCACGGTCCAATACTCGGTGTTCAGTTGGCGCTTGCGACCCATCTTAACAAACGGGCTAATCTCCCAGAGGCCGCCGTTGACTTGCTGAACGCTCAGGCGCTTTCCGCCCATAACGCGCTTGTTTGCCTGAAGGAAGTCATACAGACCGTTTTGGCGTACGCCGACGGCTTTGCCGAGAAAATCGGCAGAGATGAGGTTCCCGAGGATGCGGTAGTTTGAGTCGCTTGATCCGTAGATCGTAGCGAGATCAGACGACGTCACCTGCGTTGCGGTACAGGCAGTAACAGCGCCACAGGATGCGATGTTAGTGCTTACCGCTGGAGCGCAGCGGTTAAATAGATTGGTCGTATCGATTCCAGCCATAGGTTTTTAATCTTTCGGCTGTGATCATTACACGGTTAGCTATGTCTTAGGAATAGGGTCAGGTGTTTTATAGGGATGACCTAGTACTGGAGTTAATTGGCCAAATAAAAAAGCCGCGCTTGTTAGACGCGGCTTGTGTTAAACGGTTGTAAGTTATGTTATACTGGGAGACCTATTGAATCCCAGAAACCCTTTGGTATGCCATTGAATGATGTCTCCTCAGCCTTTTCATCCTTACGCCCAGTAGGTTGAGCTTTTACCGACGGAGCTGACTGACTTGGTGTCGATTTGACTGTAGCTTTAGGAGAGGATTCACTCTCCGACTTTGTGAAACCCATGCGCTTTGCGTAGCTTTCCGCTTTTCTTTCGATGTCAGACTTGATTCGAGACGCCTCATAGTTAGCTGTCTTGATGATCAGCTGAGGAACCAAGCTCTCGTCTTGAATTGTGTAATGCCGCGACCTCTGTGAGGTGGGCATGTTCGCGAAGTCGTTCATGGTTGCGAACCTGCGACCGTCCTCTGTAACAGGGCGCTCATCACGCGGAACTGACTTGAGTATATTTTCAACCCGCATCGCTGCGTTCACAAGAGTCTGAACCTCTCGTGACTTGTTGCTGTAGCCGGACGGATTGTTGATGACGCGGACGGCTGCATCGAGAGCAGGGATGCTCCACTCCTCAACAATGCTCACGGCCTCCATTGCAATGGGATCGCTTTTAATATCTGCAAGCGCCTTTGCACGATCTGAGTCATACATGTCTACGAGATCAGGGCGCACGGCCGCTAGGAGGCTCTTAGAGCTAGCGTCATCTAATTCGCGACGGATAGGTGCGAGTTGCGCTTCTGCTTTCGAGCGGCGAATCTCATCGATCTCGTTGCCGTATCGCTTTGTAATCCGCTCTTCCGCCTCGGTGATGGCTTGTTCTTTTAGGATCGAGCGGTCGGCCTCTTTGAGATGCTTTTCTGTGACCTCGATTGAGTTGTTATCGATGAACAGCTTGTGGTCGTGATCATCCCAAGAGAAATCAACGCCCGGATTCTCTTTGCGCCACTTCTTCTCGTAGTTGCGCTCGTTTTTTGCGCCTTCCAGAAACTCACGAGCCAGGTCTCGACCGCGGTAGTCGTTGGGATGAAGTCGCTGAACCTCTAAGAGACGCTCAACGTCTTCTTTGGCATCTTCAGGGATGCTGACTTCCGATGCCTTGGCAGCCTCTTGAGCAGTTCGCTCCGCATGCACTCGCTTCTGGTCTTCGATCTGCCGATAGGTCTCAGCAGCAGCTTCGGCGGCGGCCCTGCTAGCAACCTCAGCAACCTTCTCAGCGGTGATCCTGTTTCGGCGAGGCGTGGGGACAAACTTCTCGTCCTCAAGATCTTCGTTAGTATCTTCGGATTTAGCCTCCGGCTTAACGGTCTCTCGGAATTCAGACTTCTTCTCGGCCTTCTTGGTAGGCTTAGCCTTCTCCTCAGCCTTAGGCGGAGTGTTGGCGGCGTTTTCCTCAGCCACCTTCTCCTCTCCAAGGAGGCGGTCGAGCAGCATCATGCTAGCCTCTTTTGCGGCCTCATCCATTGCTGCGGTGTTGTCGCCCTGCTTCGTGTCAGGAGGGGCGTGAAAAGGCGTTTGGGCCTCGGGAGCATCGGGTTGAAACCCAATGTCGTTCTGTTCTTCAGTGATCATGTTTATCTGTAATTTGTACCTCGGCTGTACGGAGCTTGAGCTTATCCGACAGCACCTCATTCAGGACGTTGAGACACGTTTGATAACGTGCGGCCTGAACCAATGCGCTTGCGGCTCGATGGTCTAGACCAGCCTGGGTGGAAAGGACGCTTGGGTTGCGAACTACGACATTCGCAGCCTCAGCCTGTAGGGCCGTAATCTCAGCCAAAAGGCATTGTTTCAGGCGAAGGCATTCCGGCTGCAGCAGCCATTTGCTGATCTGCAGGGTTTCCGCCTCCGGTATAAACTTGGTTAGGACTTCCAGCATTCTGTTGTTGGGCTATGTCGATGATTTTGAACAACCGCATTACCGCCTCGGCTTGCTTGTCTTGCCGCATTGCGAGCTGTTCGAGAGCTTGGATTGTCTGCTGCGCCTGAGCTTGCATGGGCTCGACAAGATTCGTGCGGAGCTCTTCTCCCAGCTGCATGATCTTGCCGTCCACAACCTGAGTCGCCATCTGAGCGAGTTGCTGTTGAACCTGAGCCGCTTGTTCTTCTTGAGCTTTCTGAACTTCCTCAGGGTTCTCTGGCGGGTTCTTTGGCAGCTGAATGCGCAGTCGGAAATCTTTTGGCGCACCGCTATAGACGAGAATCTGATTGAACAGCTCGATCAACTGCTCAAGACCGGCAGCTTCCGATAGCGCGGGGTTGGAGAAGATCGACTGGAAAGTCTGGATCATCGTGGCCGCAATCTTCGAGTCCACGATGCGATCAGCACCTTCTCGATCGCTGGAGAACCCATCAACGCGCAACGCATCTTTGCTTCCTCTAATCCCCGCTTTGGCGCTGCGAGACTCTGGCTCATCCACCTCAAATCCCATGTCTTCAAGGGACTTCCTCTTGGTGTCATCCATGTCGGCGACATCCGCCAGAACCTCGTCCGATGAGTAAGCCAGGAACGCTTCGTAGAGCATTTTCTTACGTGCTTTCATCGCGCCATCAATAAAGCTGCCAGTAAGCTCAAGTCGGTTGCTGGTGTTGGACGCTACGATACGCACCTCTTCAGCCGTCTGCTCGTGCGAGGCCGGGAACCCAACCTCTTGCGGGGAGTAGCCAAGAACCCGCTCCATCATCTGAAGTAGCTGGTTGATGCCACCGGCGATCTCCGTCGAATTACCCTGAGGGAGGTTTACAGGCGTGAACGCATCACGTTCCGATTGCTGCTGCCAGGACAGTTCTCGCTTGCTGTACGGGATGTAGGACACTCCGCGATACTTCTTCTCTCCGAGATTGCTAATAAGGTCGATGTACTTCTGGTCAACCACATCCGCGTTCCAGAATACAACGCGCTCCAGGTTCTGCTTCACGGTCAGAATATACTGAGTGAGCATGTTGGAGATGTGATCTTGGAACGGCAGGAGCTCCAGAGACAGCGACGAGTTGTGGGCACTGCCTTGATCCGCGTCGTACATGTAGGCTACCAGCGGGTTGTAGGCGAGGGGAACAGCGTGGCTGACAGTGTGCGATCCTGTGTGGATGAACCGCATCCAGACGGGGTGATCGTAATCGAAGAGATCCCACTCAGATGGGATCAACTTCGAGAAGTGGGATACCACGGTGACGCCCTCATCATTGTGGTTTAGCGTGTAGCGATAAGCATTCTTAAGGCGATCATCCTCACCAGTACCCGGCGCAAACATCCCTGTTTGAGGGAACTTTAGAGCGCACGGGAAAAGTTCTCGGTAGAAGTTGTACTTCGCGTCAACCCACGAGCCGTACTTAAACTGGATGTTATCTGTGTTCCAGAACTGTTTGTTGTTCTTTACGTCTTTAAACCTCTGAACATTCCAGAACCCGGCGTACTCACAGCCGGTATCCGTGTTCATTGTGGTGAGGCGGTTGGTCAAGTCCCAGAACACGCGGCTCGGGTGAGGGATCTCAAATCGAACGCCTTCCTTTACGGTGCGCTTGACCTCTTTCGACTTCTCCAAAAAGATCTGCTCCTCACGGTAGAAATCCTCCGCAGGGAAGTTGATACAAGTGCCGTACTTGAGCATCTGTAGAATCGACTGCCTCTCGTCCTCGCGATAGCCCATCTCCTGCACCATGCGCTGAATGCGGCTGGTAATAATCTCACAACGCAGACGGTTCGGCGTCGTCATTGACACCGGCTCATACTTGTAGAGAGGAAAGATGTCTCTGTCAGAAAACAGCTTTGCCCAACGCATTTTGGTGTAGGCCTGAACCAGCGGGACAAAGATGTGGAAGAAGGTGGGAAGATCTAGCTTCATTACGGGTTTGCCGTCCCGCCCACAGACCGCCGATCCATCCTTGTTACACATCGGAACAAGCATGTTCGTGAGTCGATTTGCCATGCCCCACGTTTTCATTGCGTCCAGAGCCTTCTCACCAGACACACCACTAGACAGCAGACCTTCGACTAATGTGTAAGTTATCTGCCGCTGCGACACATCATAAGCCTGATCAATCGCATACCAGAGACGAGCGTCGTCTAGATTACGGCGTATGCCTTCATCGATGCGCGACGAATTTAGGTCGATCAGCGCCTTGATCTTTTCGCTAGGAATCTCAGCAGTGAACTTAGCCTTTAGCTTTTCGGGCGTAGCACCGCGCTTTTTGAGCAGTTCGAGATCGACCATGTTGGTTTACTTTTTCTTAGGCCCACCGATCATAATGAGGATGCCCATGCCCTTCTTACCGCGCTTAGTCGGTTTGGAGTCTGACATGTTAGAGTCGTCCTCTTCATATGAAGAGTTACTGACTTTAGACTTCATGTCACCTTCTTCCTCGTCGTCACCCTCTGGTTCATCTTCATCTTCTCCCATGTCTTCGCACTTCTCCACATCGGAGACCTCTACGACTATTTCGGAATTGTTTTTAGAAATGACTTTGAACGTCGCGTAAACCTCTATCGTTTTACCGACTTCAGTACCAGCAACAGCGTCGTCAACATCGCCAATGGGAAGGGTCAATTCGCTCATAGTTTGCAACTTTAGATGGAGCATTCTCCTAGCCCATGCAACATGACAACCGAAAGTCGTACCGAGCTCTATGCATGACACTCAAGGCCGGTGGCTTCCCGATTTGTCCCCTAAGGGGTTTGAGGTGTTCAACAGTTACACCCGCTATTTAATGGTTGACGGACCCCGGAAAGCCGGGAAGTCGCTTGCCATTGCAAATCGAGTTGCTCGCCATCTATTTGAAAACAACAACGCAACGGTTGGGATTATTACTAAGACACTGAAGAACGGTAAGGTAGGGGTGTGGGCAGACTTGAACAACACGATCCTGCCAATGTGGATGGCAGCAAAGATCGGCATGAAGTGGATAAAAGAGCCCACCATGGACGTGGCGACGAAGATGTCCTACTCCAGAATCCGCAACGCCTACGGAGGGGTTAGCGAGGTGCAGCTGCATTCTCTGGAGAACGTGTGGGAGGTAGAAGCCAAGTTCAAAGGAACGCGCTTCTCGATGCTCTGGATCTCGGAGGCTGATCAGTTCGAGAACCGTGTTGTGTTTGACGCCCTCTCAGATCAGCTGCGCGTCGTTGGTATCCCTTACGAAAACCATCAGTTCATCGCTGACTTAAATCCACCTGAGTCTGGCATTGAACACTGGCTTGCGAAGACTTGGTTTCCAAAGCTACAAGACGGCCCTAATCGCGACGATTCTTATGGGCGTATCAATTTTGTTCTCGATGACAATCTGTTCCTCGACCCACGAGAGAAGACGGATCTCATCCAAAAGTACAGCTACGACAAGCAGTTGTACGCTCGGTATGTGATGGGTGAATGGGTCGAAGACGTGAGCGAGGGTCACTTTGCTGACGTCTTTGTGCCGTCTACCCACATTGTTGGGACAGTATCCAGCCCAAATGAGGATGACCATGAGATCATTGTTCCTGGGAAAAACTGCATCGAATTCTTCACCGGGTGGGATTTAGGCGACGTGAACCACGCCTGTGCAATTGCGGCAAAGCGCCTGGATGAGAAAGGCAACAGCGTCTTCGATGTCATTGATGAGGCGGTAATCATTAATAGGAAGATTTCGATCTCAGACTTCACCGACATGATGATGGAGAAAATGGCGTGGTGGGAAGAGTACATGAAGAAGGAACACGGTACGGAGCGAGTGCTGTGGCGTCACTGGTCAGACAACTCTGCATGGCGATATAGCGCTGCATCAGACGTGTATGACGAGCTTGTTGTGCGCCAGGTGTCACAGGGAAAGATTATGCTTCACGCGGTAACCAAAGGCTCTGGAAGCGTCAAACAGCGCATCGGCTTGTTAAAGAAGCTCCTGTTTGAGCGGCGTGTGTATATCTCTGCCCAGATGGTGAACGTAATTAAGATGATCCGGGAAATGAAGCCGGGTCCAAATCGAGCTGAACCAATCCGTGATGGAGATAAAAACAAACACATCTTCGACGCGCTGACCTACATGCTCATCAGCGAGACGCCCACGGATGTCGAACGGAGAGCCATTACGGTCTCCTCTAAAAAGCCCACTATGGTTTTCGCGCAATGATTCCGAAGATAACCTACATCAATAATAAGGACACAGAACTGTGGGTGATAACCGGAGAGACCTGGTCAATCCCGGTAAAGGCCCGGTATTGCGAGTTCAATGGCACGGAATACTACCACATCTTTCCTGCGGTAGCCCTTGGGTTTGCTCAGTCGGCCATTCTAGAGCTTACCATGAAACAAATGGGTGGCGAGGTAGAGGTGAGGGCAGGGTGGGCAGTGCCCTCTGAAGCGCTTAGGATTCGCTTCTCGAAAGCTCCTGGGATAACCCCTGAGTTCTATTTCCGGTGGCTAGGCGATGAGATTAAGACGCCATCGCAGGAGGCAATTGAGGGTAAGATCAAGGAGCAGCAGTCAAAGCTGGACTGCGCCGACTTCGTCAAGCACACCGCTCAAGCGTCTGGTATCGATGCAGGAGTGCTAACGATTGCGTGGATCGCACTAGCCCAGCAGATCCCGTCGTGGCTACTGCTGGGTAATACACTGAACCTCGGCTTTTCAAGGCTCGTTGCGGTGCCGTACCGCAAGAACTGGAAGGAAATCCTCCTCACCCGCTACCCGACCTTGAAAAAGGCGTTGATGGTCCGGGACTCAAAACGGCTCCTCTCGATGGCGTTCACCGCTGCGTCTCGAATGGTCCGCATGTCAGAGCTGACGGAAAGCCACCAACGCCGTGGCAGGACAGTGTTCAGTCACACGATCGAGGTGCTGCACGACTCCAGCTGGGAAAAAGCCTGTGATCAGGTAGAAGGTGAGGCGGCGGCACGACTTGGCCCTCTTGCCTACGTAAAGAGGTGGGCCAACCGTGTTTCGCAAATTGAAGACACTATCTATGAGATCTTGGCTGAACAGATCCAGAAAGAGACTGCGCCGACTTGCCGAGTTCTCTGGCGTCGTGGTCAGCGGGGTATGCAATTTGTTCAAGCATCTCCCACTCTCATTAGCTCTGCTCAGGTTGTGGAGTGCGACGACGGCAGCTGTTCAAGCGTTGACGATTTCCTCGGCATCGAAGACTCCTCTGCCTATCTGGAGGAAAAGGCTTCGCGCCTGTTACACATGCCCTCTGTTCAATCCTAAGATGAAGACATGCGGGTATCACGGGGAGCTTGTGTCTCAGTCGAAACAAACAATGGGGTGCTGGTGCTACCTCCCTCTTGCGGCAAAACTACCGGACAAGCAGTGCTGGATAAAAGCAATGGGTGCCAAGGGTAAATGGATTCAATGACTCCTATTTCAACAGATCAAAACGTATGTACTTCTTCACAAGTGCATTCACTTTCTATCAAGCCGCCTATCTCAATGGCGATGGCCGAGAAGGCTGCGCGTGAAGCTGGTTTCAACATCATTGACGCCAAGCAACTGAAGGCTGCTGGTGTGTTCGGGGAGTTTGTCTCTCAAGTTGGAGCCATTCATCTGGGTCGTTCACGACTGGCCATGAACCTTGCTAGGACAGACAAGGCTATGGACTTCTGCGAGAAGGCCATCGAGCACGGTTCCTTTGACGATTCCGACTCAATGGTAGGGGTTATGAAAGTCCACGCCTCCCTGATCAGTGAATCCAATAAAGCAGCTGAGCTCCTGATCAAGTCAGCGCAGCAAGCGGCCGAGACGGCAAAAGCCGAGGCGTTCATGCAGCTACCCGGATTTGCTCCCCGCGCTCAAGTGGGACTCACCCAGGTCAACGTCTCGTTCAACGCGCCTGGAACTGAGCCCAACGTCACAACCCACGAGGAGTCCAACCATGCCGCAAATTAGAGGCGAGCTCTCCACGAACGATAATTTTAACACCAAAATAAACAACTATGGCAACCGCTCAAATCTACACCAACGCACTTCTGGAGATGGTCAACGGGACTCTGAATTTTCCAACGTCTGGCGCTCCGACCCACAAGGTCATGTTGATCGCTGCGTCCCCGGCGTACACGTTTGCTAAGGGTCACACGACCATCACGACGGTGAAAGCGGCTGGAGCAACCGAGATCTCAGGGACCGCCTACACGGCCGGTGGAAAAGTTGTGCCGAGCATTTCGACGGTCATAAACGCCGCCGCTGTGGAGGTAAGCATCGGGGACGTCGTGTGGGCTAGCTCCACCATCGCGGCTCGTGGCGCAATCCTTTATGCCCCAACAGGCAACGACGCCACCGCCAAGGTCATCGCGTACATCGACTTTGGAACGACCGTGTCGTCGAGCAACTCGTCGCTGACGATTGATTTCCAGACGCCCCTCAAGCTGCAGAACTGATCCGCAGCATGGCCGACCTAATCGCGTTCGCGGGTTATGCTCGCGAGGGCAAGGACGCTGCTGCCCAGAGGCTCATTGCCTCAGGGTGGAAACGCTGTGCCTTCGGTGACATCATCAAGCGGCAGCTGGACCCGCTGATAAACCACCACCTTGG
>Ga0255088_1001011_pt1 | contig 11454 bp, 8 predicted proteins | sample Colum_Miss_RepB__2_FD_188587 | JGI IMG/M metagenome (GOLD analysis project Ga0255088, IMG submission 188587) | Freshwater microbial communities from Columbia River, Oregon, United States - Colum_Miss_RepB_8d | ecosystem: Environmental > Aquatic > Freshwater > River | place: USA: Oregon...
GCACAAGCTGAAGCGGCACCTGTGGATCTGGGTCACATGGAGGAACTATGTGCGGCAGATCACGAACAGGGATCGTTGGAACTCGCCAGCGAGTGTGTTGGGCATCGAGTCACGACGGCTGGAGCTGCATGAAGTTCTGCTCAAGCGACAGTTCGGCCCGTGGTGCAAGAAGCCAGGCTACGGGCGGTTCGTCAGCGAAACTTGACAGGGTCAAGGAAGCCTGACATCTAGAAGAGAGGGCCACGGAGAGGTCCGCAGCCCTGAGTTTGCACACTGGTCTGGGCCAGTATCACAAGTTGCCTTCCCCCAGCCACTTCACGAGCTCAATCGTGTACAGCTCCGCATCCCCCCCCACCAAGTGCGACCCATCCGAGGTCTTATAGCGATCCCCAGTCCCAAACGAATCCAAGTACGGCACGCCCAGCTTTCCACACATCTCACGCCACAGTCGCGGATCGAACTCGCGATCCTCAACACCCTCGAGCTTGGACATCACCGGCAAGCGCACGCAGGCGATGCGATACCCGCGCTCCTGCAAGCGTGCAAGGTTGGCCTGCAGACGCTGGTAGCCGGCTAGGCGCTCGGACTTGTGTTGGGCGAGTAGGTCGATGTACACGCCGACTTGGCGCTCGGGCTCGATCGCATCGAGCTGCGTCCAGCTCTTGTAGTACGAAGGGTCAATGGGGCGGAGCCACTGTTGGCGCGTCACATCCACGGCGCCGTCGAGCTGATCGTCTAGGCGCATCATCCATGTTTTGCTGCGCTCGCGATCCAACAGCACTTGCATGCGTGGCAGAGGGGGTGTGTAGAGCGCCGCGGGTGTCAAGCAAACCAGCAGGGTGCGCGGAGGCAGGGTTTCCACGGCTTGGAAGAGCAGGTCGTATTGCCCAAAGCCGTACCAGACGACGGCGGCAGGCCGCTCGAGGTCGCGCTCCATCCAACGCAAAGAGATGGCTGCAGATGCGCGGCTGTCGCCAACAACGAGTACAGCGTCTGCACTGGGAGTTCCGTCCACTTGGACGAGTGCGTTGGCCAGGGGAAGTTCCGTCAGCCAGCGGCGAGGTGCAGGGTCGAACTTCACGACGCCGGATGGACGGTCAACGGGGAACAGCACCAGCCACACCGCGAGGCACACCAGCGTGCCGAGCACGGACCAGAGGATGGGTTGAGCAGTGCGCCAGGAGGGATGCATGGTCAGAACTGGAAGTAGAGGAATGGGGACCCTTCGCCGCGGTCGATCAGACACAGCAGCACAAGGTAGGCGATGCAGAGAGCCACGCGCAGGTGTACGGTTTTCTTGACAGCCCACCACTCATGCGTTGCTTGACCTAGGTGCAGGGCTACCACAGGCAGAAGGAACAGGAGCTGTGGCGTGGCGAGCAATACGCTGGCCTGGCTCAAACCCTCGCGGCCCCAGCCCCAAGGAGCGAGCCACATGGTGGACACCAGCGCATTCGCTGTCGCGAAGTCGGCAGCGCGGAAATACACCCAGGCGGTGTGCACCAGCGCATACACGATGGCGATGCGAATCAAGCGCATAGGCAACTGGCTGAGGCTGCCTAGAGGCCACGCACCAACCTTGTTGCGGCCATCTAGGCCCAACATCTTCTCGACAGCCAAGCCCACGCCATGGATCCCACCCCACACGAGGAAGTTCCACGATGCACCATGCCACAAGCCACCCAGCAGCATGGTGATCGACAAGTTCGCGTAGGTGCGCAGCGTGCCTTTGCGATTGCCACCCAGCGGGATGTACAGATAGTCGCGCAACCACTGCGACAGCGAGATGTGCCAGCGCTTCCAGAACTCCGAGAGGCTGGCAGCGATGTAGGGGTAGCGGAAGTTCTCAGGGAAGTTGAGGCCCATCAACAACGCCAAGCCGATGGCGATGCCTGAGTAGCCCGCGAAGTCAGCGTAGATCTGCGCACCAAAGCAGATCGTCGCCAACCAAGCATCCAGACTGGATGCGGTGAGCGCTTGGGCCGGCTTGTAGATGCGCTCGACCATCTGGGCCAAGCCATCGGCCACAACCACCTTGAGGAACAACCCCGCGATGACGCGGTAGAGGCCCATCTGCACGCGCAGCCAAGTCAACTCGCGGCGCGTGTCGAGCTGTGGAATCAGCTCACTCGCGCGCAGAATCGGGCCAGCGACAAGCTGCGGGAAGAACGAGACGAACAGCACGAAGTCGAGGAAGCTACGACACGGCTTGAGCGTGCCGCGGTAGACATCGATCGTGTAGCTGAGCGTTTGGAAGGTGTAGAAGCTGATGCCTACAGGAACCACCCATGTAGCAAGCCAGCTAGGCTCGGGCTCGACCGTCGCACTCAAGCCCAACACAGTGCGCACCACCAGTGGCGTGTACTTGAAGAAGCCCAGCAGTCCTAGATTGCTGACCAGCGACAGCAGCAACCAACGCCAGCGCACACGCGCATCCGTCGAAGCCTCAATGCGGTTTGCCGAGTAGTAGTCGATGCCCGCCGAGAAGGCGATCAGCAGCAAGTACTCCCAGCGCCACCAACCATAGAACACCAAGCTCAACAGCAAGGTGCCGGCCTTCGCCGAGCGCATCGGCAGCAGTCTCCACACCGCCCACGCGATGAGGAAGAGTGCTAGGAAGGTGACCGAGTCAAAGCGCATTCACTTCTTCGCTTCGCGCGGCGGCGACACCAAGTCGAGCGTGAAGAGCTTCCACGCATTCTCGATCTGATCGAAGTCCACGCCGGCGAAGGCAGCTTCGTTAGCGCGCGTGCGCGCACGATACCCAGCTTCCGCAGCACCGCGTGTGCCCGGCTTGCGCGCCTCTTCGGGGAGCTTGTCGAGCTCTTCCTTATAGGCACTCTTCAGCGTGTCAAAATACGTAGGCAGGATCTTCTTCCAGGCCGGGTTCTTGGCGACATCCTTGCTCTTGTTGAGGAAGTACACCATGGCCCAACCTTGCGCGTAGCAGATGTAAACCTTGGTGGGATCGTAGTACTCGCGCTGCTCGTACTTGATGATCTCCTTCCACGGGATGTGCTTGTCCAACGACACGGCTTCTTTGATGGTGTCGCAGCGCCAAGGGTTCACGCCGATCTCCTTGAGCTTGCCGTTCACGATCACGGCTCCGCTGAAGTAGTCGCCGTAGCCTTCGTTGAACCATGTGTGCGGCGGCAACTCGCCCGCGCTGTAGTGGATGTACTGGTGGAAGGCCTCGTGGTACAGCACGATGAAGGTGTCGAGGTCATCGGCGCGCTTGATGGCTTTGGCGTCGGCCGCGTTGTCGTACAGCACCAACTCTTCCGAGCTCGCGTTCCAATAGCCCGCGGTGCGATCTCCGCCACCGTACTGCAGGTACTCATCGCGCGTCTTGCACACGCGCACGGTCGAGACGCGCGTGATCGGCGCGGCCGGAGGGAAGAGCTTCTCGTACTCCTTACGAATGATCGGCAAGTCGGACAGCACACGCTTGATCAGCGGCTTGTCAGGAGAATTTGTCGCAAGGATGTAGTGCTCGGCATCCTCCGCGCGCCAACCGCGAATGAGCTTCTTGCGCACTTCGATGCGGTACGCAGGGTCGAGCAGCTTGCTGCGCGCGTACATGCGCTCCAGCTTGACCGCATCGCGATCCTCGGGATCCGAAACGGTGGCATCCGTCGCCATCTTGCGCCACAAGGCCACATTCGCTTCCCAATCTTCCTTGGGACAAGTCGCCACAAAGGCCAGCGTGCGCGTAGGTCCGCGCCATTCGTAGGCCCATCCATCAAGACCTGCAATCGCGCCCTTGCCGGGCAGCAACGCGTACTCTTGACCTGTCCACTCTTTGACTTGCTTGGGCTCGCCTTGCGCCTTGCCTAGCGTCCAGCCCTTCATCTGCTGACGCGCCCAGCTCTCCAAGCTGGTGATCGGCTCCGCGGCGCGCGCCTTAGTACGCCGCTCACTTGCCTCTTCTTCGTCTGCTGCATCCGCTTCACTCCCTTGCGGAGCTTGGTGCTCGATCCACACCACGGAAAGCTCGGGGCGTTGCGCGCGCTTGGGCTTCTTGGGATCCACCTTCTCTTGGTAGATCAACACCACCCACTGTTCGTCCGGTTGCGCAGGCAGTCCTTCCCATGCTTTGGGCACAGGGAACTCCAAGCCCAGATCAGGACGCTTCTCTGTAGTCCAACCCGCTTGCGCGCTGGCAAGCGAGGACACAGCGGACAGGACCAACGACGCGAGGAGGACGCGGAGGACGGAGCGCATGCCTCTAGGTTGTACCACCTTAGATCTGCACCTTGAGCGGCTTGATGGCGAGGGCTCCCGCGATCATCGACAGGATCAGGAACGACAGCACGATCCCGCCTGGGCCGCTGGGCAGCCAACCGAGGTCGGCCGGAGGTTGGGTGTAGCGAATGCGTGCAAAGGGCGAGTCGGCGCCAAAGGCCGGTTCGGCAGGCCATAGCAGCGCGTCGACAAAGCCGCGCCCGCGCTCGCCTTGGATGGTGCGGGGCACCACATCACCGGCAGCGTAGAGCTTGGTCTCGCGCGTACCGCCCAAATCAAAGGCCAACTCGTGCAAGCCGCTGGTACGCGCCACGATCTCGACGAAGGCGCGGCCATCGCGCGCGTTGACGACCAGTGGTGACACCTGCTCGACGCCTTCCGGCAACACGAGCTTCAACTCGCTGATGCGTGCTGCATGCGCAGGCACCAGCTCGATGTCGATGGTCGTGCCTCCACCCGCACGGTGATCGACCACATGTTGCCCCACAGGCGCAGGCGTAACGGGCACCGGCGCAAAACCATAGCGCACGACAAACTGCGCCACGACCAATGCGAACGGCAGGAACAACGGCACGAAGGGCGTCAAGTTCAGCGCGAGGTACTGCAGGTTGCGGCCGAGCACCTTGAGGATCGCCCAACCCACAATGCGCAAGTCATCCTGCCAGATGCGGATCTCGATCAGGTGTGCCTTGATCTGCTCCTTGGCGGCCTTGATGCGACGCTGCGGCGAGACATGCTTGAACACCCACAGCGCGAAGACGCCGAACACAGCACTCGCGAACACCAAAGCGAAGACATGACCGAGCTGTTCCGGCAACCAGAGCAGCCAGTCAAACAAACGCGTCGTCGCTTGGTTGAGAGCGTTCAGGAGATGTAGCCCAGACCTTTGAGCTTCTCGGTGATGGCAGCGTCCGAGTCAGCGCCTTCGAACTTGTCGAGTTCGCGCTCGAGCACATGCTGGATGAACTCCTCATGCGAGGCATAACCCGCCACCGCGGCGATCTTCTTGATGCGCGCGATGAGGTCCTTGTCCAACTTCACTTTGTTCTCAGATCCAAACATGCTTGTCACTCCAGTACAGGTTGGCCTTTGAGGTCAGTCGGGATGGCTACGCCATAGCGACGCAGCACTTCGACTGTCAAATCTTCTAGACGGTGGGCGCCTGGGCGCACCCGGCGATTGGCGAGGATCGTGCCCTCCACCACCTCGGGTGCCATCAGGTGGCTGCCATTGAACGTCCCGCCAAGATTGTCGCACAGAACCTCGTGCGGGATACGCCCCGACGAAGCCTCGTCCGAGTTGCCATACAGCGCGTTGTAGCCCACCACCACATCGGGTGCTTCAGCCACGCGCGGTCCTTCGTACACCACGGTGGCGAGATCGGCGCGCAGCACGACTTGGGTGCCATCTTGATCGCGCAGCGCTTCGAGCTTGGTCTTCAACTCGGCCAGTAGCTGTGTGGCTTCGGCACCCGGTTGCACGATGCCCGCTTCCGAGTCCGGCGTAGCGGGATTGTCGCGCTCACGGCCTTGCAAGTTCAGGTACAAACCATTGAAACCCAGACCGTAGGCGCGCGTCTTGCTCCAATCCACAGCGTCGAGCAAGTACACCGGGCTACGCTGGGCATCGCTTTCGGGCAGCTCCTTGGCGTAGCCGTCCTTCAGCACGAGGTAGCCCTGCTCCAGCAGCCATGTGTTCAAGCTGAACTTGCGGCGATAGCTCTCAAAGCCATGGTCGCTCATCACGATGACGATGTCGCGCTCGCCGGCCGCATCCAGCACGCGCCCGACCAGCGGATCCATGCGCAAGTAGAGATCGGTCACGACCTCTTTCCATGTGCTGCCGGGACGATGCGACCAATCTTCGGTCGAGGTGCGTGCGAACTCGGCATCGTGATGCGGATGCCCGGCATCGTGATGCCGCCACAGCATGTGCCCGCACAAGTCGACGCCAGAAGTGTAGAAGAACAAGAAACCGCCGCGCGCATTGGCCTTCCAGCGCGCCAAGGCGTGATCCATCAAGCGCACACCTTCGTCGTGCACCACATCTGCTTGCGCAAGGAACTCACGGTCGCTGAAAGCGCCGTCCTTCACGGTGCTCACATCCTCGGGCATGCCTTGCGTGTAGTAGAGACCGATCGCATCGGCCACCAACGCACTCGCCTCTACAGGCGCAGACACGGGCGCGATAGGCGCACGCGGATCGATGTTGATCGGTGACGCATAGACCTCGACATGCGGCTCCAAGCTCTTGACGTGGAAGCGCACGATGCCCGACACATCGGACAAGCCCAGCGGCAACAGGCTGAAGGTGGTGGGCACGAACTCGCTCCACTCACCTAGGCGCACCACCAAGCGTTCGGCGCCTAACTCGATAGCCACTGCTTGAGCTTGGCGGTCCACATACATCGTCAACGCTGTCGTCTGGTGCGGCTCACCCACCTTGAACAGATTGGGCGGGCCCGACAACGCGGTATCAATGCGCCCTTGCGACTCGCGCACCGGCACGATGTTGCCATCCTTGCCCAGCACACCACCCGCAGCATTGGTCGTGTACAGCGTGTAACGGCCGTAGGCGGAATCCACAGCGGGCGTCATCATGCCCGAGAAGCTGACACCATCGGCTGGCTCCACCGGGAAGTTGGCTGGCATGCGCCAGATGTCCGCGGGCACACCCTTCTCGGCCAAGCGTGTCCAAAACGCTTGACCGGTGCGATTCGGAGCTTCATCTCCGCCCATCGGCAACTGCCAACCGTTCCACAACGAAATGAGCGATCCAGGCTCACTCTTCGTGATAGAGGACACGGGCATGCGTGTCACAAGGTCGCGGTGCAAGAAGTCGTAGACCCCATGCCCACCCGGGTTCAGACCCGTGATGAAGTTGGACCACGCTACCGGGCTCTGTGGCGGTGTGGAGGTACCCAAACGGCCGATGCCACTGGTCGCCACCAAGCGTTGCCAATTGAGCGTGAGCTTCGGATGCTGCGCAATCACCTCGGCCAACACATCGGGATCGAGGCCATCCACTCCAAAGACCACCACGCGCGGCCACGCATCAGCGGTGGCCACTTCGCGCTTGACGGGCACGGCTGGCACCAGAAACACCGCCAACACGCCGAGCGCAGGCCACACGGTCCAACGCGGGAGCTTCATGCGCGCACCTTCACTTGCGCAGGTGCCACAGCATCTTGCCAAAGCGCCTTGCCTTGCATGTGCGCCGGCGGCTGCAGACCAAACAAGTCAAGCACCGTGGGCGCGATGTCCATCAACGAAGGCGCCGTATCGAGCTTGCGGTTGCAGAAGAAGACACCGGGCACGAGGCGCGGATCGACGCAGTGATCACCCGACCAACTCTTGGTGTTGTCGGTGAACACCTGACGTGTGACGGCGCCTGTGGCGCAATCCCACGAATGACGCCAGCCTTCGAAGTAGCCGATCATGAGCTCCGGTGCCGTATCCGCATACGGACCGCTGTGGATCTCGTGTGTCAAGAATACTTCACGGATGGCGCGTTCGCCCGTTTGCGGATCGACCAAGGCCTCGAGTTTGGCCTTCAACTCCGCCGCCAGCGCGGCTACTTCGTCGCGTTTGACAATGCCGTGCTTCTCGCGACCCACGCGGTTCAGGAAGAGCCCCGTCAAGCCCAAAGTGAAGGCCTTGGTGCGTGACCAGTCCACCTGCGCGAACCAATCACCGCTGATCTCGTGGCCTTCCTTGAGGTACAGATAGCCGTTCTGCAACAGCCACGAGTTCAAGTTGACTCCACGGCGGAAGTTGCCGAAGCCATGGTCGCTGATGACCATCAACACCGTGTCCGGATCGTCGCCAAGTTTGGCGCGCACCTCCCCCACGAGCTGGTCCATGCGCGCGTAGGTGTCCGGAATGACATCCTTCCAACGCTCGACCTCTTTACCTGCATTCGCAGGATGCGTGGGATCCAGAGTCCGCCAGAACATGTGGCTGACGCGATCGCTCGTGTCAAATACACATGTCACCAAACCCTTGTCTGTTTTCTCGATCGCATTCCACAACTGCGCTTTGCGCTCGTCGCAGTAGATCCACGCTTGCTTGAGGAAAGTCTCCTCATCGATCACGCGCTCGTTCAGCGCCCACGTATCTTCGGCAAGGCCCAGCGTCGCGAACGGTCCGAGCGTCTTTGCCAGGTAGATCGAGTACACGAACGGATGCGAGATGGGCATCGCCGGCGCATTCGGATCGATGTTGACCGGCGTCGCATAGATCCCGATGTCATCCCCATCCCAGGTCTGGATGCAGAAGCGCACGATGCCTTGCACGCCATCAAAGGGCACCACCATCCACGGCGTGTACTCGCCGCGCTCGACAACACAGCTTTCGCCGCCGATCTCAAAGCGTGCTCTGCGTGACTGAGGATCCACGGTGAAGTCGACCGTGAACGGACAGGTCATCGGCCCGTCGTTGCCAGGCGGACCATGAATGTGCGTCTTCACGACGCCTTTGCGCACGACAATTTGGTACTGCTGACCGCCGATGTGAGCATCCTTCGGGCGCGCACGCGTCGACCAGAACGAGAAGCTGCCTTGCGTGCCCTTGAGATCGGGCACGCACATACCTGACAACAGTGTGCCGTTCTTGAACGGCTTGGGCGGGAATGTGATCGGCACGCGCAGGATCGAGGACCACACGCGCGCCTCGCCCAAGTAGTGCCAGAAAGGCACGCTCTTCTGCAACGGGCGGTGCACATGTTTGTGGCCGATCGTCACATGCGCGAAGCCAAGATTGAGCGTGCGCTCGATCTCCTTGGTGTCCGTCGACGACAGCACCGGCGCATACGAACAAGGATCGCGCGTCAAGAAGTCATAGATGTTGTGACGCGACGCATCCGTACCCGTGGCAAAGGTCGACCAAGCCACAGGCGAGATGGACGGACAGGCCGTCGCCAGCGGAGCGAAGGTGCCCTCCTGTGCCAAACGCTGGAGATGCGGCATGCGCCCCGCGTCCATGTACTCACGCGCCTTGCGCGGATCGAAGCCGTCCAGTCCGACAATCACGACGCGCTTGACCTTGCTCTTGCCGCGACGCGGCGCCGTCACCATGCGGATCGCGGCCTTGAAGGGCCAGATCAGGATGATGGCAAAGGCCAACAAGAAGGTGCCCAACAACACCAGCACAGATCCTGCAGCAGCGAAGCCTGCACCAGGACCAATGTAGGCGTGCGCCGGCGCGACCAACGCAACGACAGCGAGGCCAGCCCACAGCAGACGGAGGACAGCAGAGACCATGACGGGGAGTGTGATCGTATCGTCTGCGAGCGGGCTCTAGGGTTAGGACCTCGTTGGTCCTAGGCCAAGAAGGAAGAGATTTCCTGCTGTGACCCCGCGATTGTTGCGGAAGTCCTGCTCTCCACGCTGCTAGGCCGCACAGGGGTGTAGGGTTCCCGTGATGTTCCTCCGCACACAACCCTCCTCCGCTTCAGGTACCGATCGTTGGCATGATGTGCAGCGCTTGCACAGCGCGGAGGAAGTCCAGCGTCTTGCTGGCACCATCCGCATCCGCCACACCTTGGCCGAGCTCGGCGCGGAGCGTTTGTGGGACTTGGTGCAACGCGGCGAGTGCCGCATCGCTCCTGGCGTGGGTACGCCGGACGAGGCGCTGCAACTCGTGCGCGCAGGCTGTCAGATTCTCGCCACAGCGCCGGAAGGCTTGCAGCACGCGCCATGGTCAGGGCGTGGTGCATCAGAGGTCAACGCAGTAGCGCGCGTGCAACGCGCCTTGGTGGATGCCGATCGCGCGGCACACCTAGCCGGCAATCGCTCGGTACGTTGGCTGGCGCCGCTGCTGGTGGACTTGTCCGTGGCGAACTGCACGCCCCTAGAGATCGTCGAAGCCATGCGCGTGCGCATCGAAGCCGGAGCCGCTGGCGTGCGCATCGATGACCGCGCTGGATGCAGCTCTGGCGGCATGGGCGAACGCTTGGCCGTCACCTCGACCAGTGCCTTCGTGCGCAGCATCTCGGCCGCGCGTCTGGCTGCCGATGTGGAGGGGGTCCCGACAGTGCTGATTGCCGTCAGCTCGGCCGCACGCGCCACACACCTGACGAGCGATCACGACCCGCGCGATGCTGGTTTTGCCGTGGGAACGCGCGATTCATGGGGTATGCAACCGGTGCAGGGCGGCATCGCCATGGCGATCGCGCGCGCTCTGGAAGCCGCTCCGTTTGCCGACATCGTGTGCTTGCAAGCCGCAGCACCTTCGCTCTTCGAAGCCGAGCAGTTCGCGCAAGCTATCCACGCGCGTCATCCGCACAAGCCCTTGGCCTACGAGGTGCCGGCCGAGGTGCATTGGGCCCGCCACATGTCGGAAGAGGACCTGGCGCGCTTTGAGCAACGCTTGAGCGAACTGGGCTATGCGCTGCACTTCTTGCCGCGCGCGACCTTCCACGCGCGCAATGCAGCCGCCTTCGATCTTGCCACTGACCTGCGCCTTGATGGCGTTGGTGGCTGGGCACGCCTGCGGGCGCATGAGTTGTCCAACGAGGACAAGGGCTACGGCACCGTGCGCGAGCGGCGCGATGGAGCCGATGCGTGGGCCAGCGCTGTACGGGGGGCCATCGAAGCAGCGTGAAAGAAGTTCCACTGCAGGCCCACAAGCGCCTGTCAAGTGCGTTAGACAACGAGATACCGGGTACTTTCTTCCGTGTATCTCTTGCCGGGGCACAACTAGCCGCAAGCAGCGCGACGCTCCGGGGGTGGAGTCCCGCTATCTTTGCCCATGAGCGCCAAGCACTCGAACCTCCCTCGCCTCGTCCTGCCCCTCGTCCTCGGCTGGATGGCCAGCAGCTGTGACACCAGCAAGACCGTAGGCAACTCGGGCCCCGAGGCGCCGGATCTGGCCGCGGCAGGCAACTGGGTCGTCGATGCGCGTACCTTGCAAAGCGACTGCGATGAGCTTCTGCCGCGCCGCGCGGTGACCTTGAGCATCGCGCAAGACGGCGCCGATGTGTCGGTCTATGTAGACGCGGACAACGATGGCGACTTCAGCGAGTTGATCGAGTTGCCCGGCCGCATCGTTGGCAAGACGCTAGAGGCCTCGGGCCACTGGACCGATGGCGGCGAACGCCACACGCTTGACCTCACGCTCGAAGGCATCGTTTGGGGCTCGATGACCGGCACGATGAAGGTCTCGCACCAGAGCCTGACTCCGGAACCGGGCGAAGTGCCCTGCCTTGCAT
>Ga0255088_1001013_pt1 | contig 11434 bp, 11 predicted proteins | sample Colum_Miss_RepB__2_FD_188587 | JGI IMG/M metagenome (GOLD analysis project Ga0255088, IMG submission 188587) | Freshwater microbial communities from Columbia River, Oregon, United States - Colum_Miss_RepB_8d | ecosystem: Environmental > Aquatic > Freshwater > River | place: USA: Oregon...
ACCGAAGACGGCGAAGACGACGAAAGCGAAAGTGGCGAAAGTGTCGGAAGTGTCGGAAGTGTCGGAAGCGACGAAGACGAAGACGACCACCGACAAGACAATACGGTCATTCACGTATTTTAGGGTATTCACGTTTCATGAGGTAGGAATATAACTGCACGGAACGCGCATACCGTCGATTCACTAGCCATTTTTGACACAGTCGTTGAAAGATACGCAACCAAAATGTTTTGTATATTGCGACCATTTCGTTCCCTGGAAATAATACATGCGTCTCTACAATTTCAATCCTAGCATTATAACGGATAGCAAGGCGCCGTGCAACACAATATGTATAACTGAAACTAGATTCAATCGTAATTAAACACATATAATGGTCTTGTATATTCGGACTACTTGTACTCGGGTCAAACCCGTGTATTTCACTATTGAACCTTTGACATAATGCTATTTCATAGCGACGAGACGTGTGTGCCATGTATACCGGCAATGGACAACATACGACTTGACGACTATATATTTTCAATTTTATTATATTCTTAAAATATATATTATTCTTATTTATTATTAAAAGGTATCATATGTTGCCGAATTTGAGCCGTTTGGTATATAGTCCATTTTTCCAGAATAAAATTGTGTTATACGGCAGTTTAATTCTGGTATTGTTGAGTATTCTGCGTCACTTGTCGAATCGTAATATAAACGCAATCATCCTGATGGCCTTGATTGGTTTAATCACGTCATACTTTAGTAAAAACATGATTATCATACTTATCACCGCGTTTGCATCGGTGTTTGTATTAGAACTTATGGGGTCGCCAGGCGTCACTGAAGGTCTCACTACAAAGGAAGGTGCCGAGAACGAGGGCGACGCTACTAACGAGGACACTTCAGAAGAACTTACAAACAATAAAGAAGGTGCCAAAAATAAGGGAAGGGAAAAGAAGAAACCCGAGGGTGGTGGTGGTAATACCAGGATAAAGACAGCCGACAAGAAGAATAAGAATAAGCAAGGAATGTCTCCATTGTCGCCCGCAAATTATGACGGAAAAAAGGACGACGATGAAAAGGTGGGCGTTAAAAATGGGAACCGCATTGATTATGCGTCAACACTAGAACAAGCCTATGATAATATTGAGAACATCATCGGTGAAGATGGTGTGCGTGGATTAACGGACCAGACGAAATCCCTAATGCATCAACAGCAACAATTGATGAACAACATGAAGGAGATGGGTCCGTTATTAAAATCCGCGGAGGGATTCATGGAACAGATTACGGGTAATGGTGGCATCCAGGGCATTACGAATATGCTACAGGGATTCGCTACTCCAGGAGGTGCCAAGAAGAATACCAAGAAGTAATAGGAAAAATAAATAACGACCTATAATAATACTAACCTTAACGCGTTTAGCATTATTATTATTATTATGGTAAAACGATGCCCTCCTGGCGTGTTTTGTTTTGAAAATGTGACACTTGTTATTATTGCGGTGATTGTCATTGGTGTTGGGATTTATGCGCATTCTCGGTTTTTTGGCACGACATATGGCCATCACGGCGGACACCATCATCATGGCGGACCGGTATTACTGGAGTCGACTGACCCCTTGGCCAACTCATTAGATTTCGGGATTGGCGGTCCATCATCCAGCCAGGATGTGTTATTGAATCCATATGTTCCACCTTTGCGTGATAATTCAGTAGGTGCAACACGCCCGATATATGATATACGTGGCGGTGTAGAGACCATACACTATGGCGAACATGGCGGATACGGCGGCGGTGGCGGTGTGCGCGTGAACGTCCCCACTCGGTCTGTAGATACGACATATCGTCAGGTAGGTATTCTTACGCGTAGCGGCGGACAGCACGAAACGATACTTCCGCTTATCGGGCGTCCACTATTCACCAACCGCGACAAATGGCAGTTTTACACCTTGAGTGATAAAAACAATGCAATAAAATTGCCGGTTATAATCAACGGAAAGAGCGGAACTGGCGAATACGGGTGCAATAATGTAAGTACCGGTGACATGATATATGTGGAAGGATACAATGACGCATTCCGAGTTACTGCGTATGATAGCGCGTCGCTTCGATATTTGCCGTTTTAACTGGTGTTTTTGATAATATCCATACTTGAGGATATCATCAATTCGTATATTACACTACCTGTTGCGCAGTTTCAGGTAGTAGTTGCTTTTTTAACTCTTTCGTATATGTTTCGTCTTTCTCCAGATTTTCCATAAACATTTCAAGTGTACTAATCGAATTATTAAATGAAGATTCTATGTCTTGTTTTGTTGCACCCCATAATACAGCACCAATTACTGGCTTCATATTTTGATGATGATTAAAATAATCATATGACTCATTTATTTTCATCATATAGTGAGCATAGTTTGTAAACAATGGGCAGATCTTCCTTGCATTCGCTCTTTTCTCTGGTCCAGAATACCAGTTTGGAATCAATTCACTTACTATTTTATCACAACAGCTTTCTGTATCTTCCACATATTTATAAGTTTCACTTTTTTTAAACGATTCAATATACCCTTTCAGCGTTTTCATTGATTTGTTGTACTCATCACCCTTGTTATACGTATTTTCTTTTGAATTATTGGTTTTATATGATTCATTTGACCTTTTGAATATATCTAAAAGTAAAGGCACTATTTCTTTGAATCTCTTGTCAAAATTTTGCCTAAGATATAATATTTTTCCTATCTTTTCTTTCTTTTTGTCGTATTTTTCATATAATTTATTAATTGCGACCACTTCTTGTGACGGTGGTAGTGGTTCCTTCGGTATCTCTTTTAATGGAAGAATATGTTCGGCAGTGGCTTTATTTGCCACCGCCACCGCCGCCGCTGCCGCCGCCGCTGCCGCTGCGGCTGATGATGTTGCTGCTGCTGATGCTGGTGCTGGCGCGGTTGATGCCGTTGATGCCGCTGATGCCGCTGCTACAGCAGCAGACGCTATTGCCGCGGCTGTTGCGGCATTCTTATTTGCGCCTTCGCTTCCTTCCGCTTTCTTAGCGCCGTCGCCGTCGACTCCTTCCGCCTTCGCCTTCGCACCTTCGCCTTCGCTTCCTTCCGCCTTCTTAGCGCCGTCGCCTTCGCCTCCCTCAGCCTTCGTTTCCCCCTCTTCCTCTTTCGGTTTATTACTATCATTGAGTTTATCCAATTTATCACCAAACCCCTCAATATTCATTTTACTTCCCAGTTTTTTCGTTGTTACAATATCACCATTTTCAAGTGTTGTCGTATATTCAATAACTTCGAGCGCATGATTGTTATTAAACGCTACACAAGAACCATTTGCACCAGCGGGCCCATGGTCCAATAATGTAAGTAACTTGGTAAATTTCTCGCCAAGGTCTTTCGGGAGTTCATCCTTTTTCTCTTCAAAGAATGTCATCATTTGTGCAAACCCATATTTTCTCTCCGTACCTGGAATTTTATATGTAAATTCAAATACCTTTGTCTTGAACTCGTCATATCCATCCGTCTTGGCGAATTCCGGATTTAGTAGTAAGTCGTTTAATGTTTCAAATACTCTACTCGCATTTGTTTTACTTATATCATCCTCATTTTCTAGAGATGCGCGAACTCGTTCGAGAGATTTGCGCAATGTTTGAATCGACGTGATTTTGGTCCCATTTTTCAGGTTTAGAACATAAGTAGTCCCATCATCCGAAATAACCTTTCTTCGCTTCTTACCGTCATCATTACTACTTGTAGCTACCGCCTTTTTAAACGCAGCATCTGATAATGGCGATATTTGAAGTCGGATTTCATTAAGTTTAATGGAACTGCTACCTCCTAATGGGTCACAATCTTCCTGAAGACTTTCAATAGAAGCAGGACTGCCATTTTCATCTACTTTGTATAACCGTGTATCATTCTCGATTGTGAATGTTTGTTTACTTGGTTTTGTCGGTTCAGATACGAGTGTTATCTTATTTTTTTGTGAGTTTTTATCTATTACCAACACATCGGTGGTAAAAATGTATACATCAGTTCCTGGTTCTTTCAGCAAAACACTGTCACCTGCTGCAACACCGGCCGTCTTTCCTGGTTCGAAAAACATCCTTTTCCTATCTCCTGCCTTGGCGATTTCATCTTTTGTTGCAAAACTACCGTATAATATACGGTACAAATCATAAATAGCAGTGTCATTTAATTTTAATGGTGTTCCTGGCGTCATTTCAAATTGGATGTAATAAGGCAGTCCTTTTTCAATAAGAAATTCTAGGAGTTTGCTGGTATTATCACCGGTTACATCAAATGTATCACTATGTATCGGAATATCACCTGGAATATCAATTCCTATATTGAATCCGCCAGATTTCTTTTTGTCGTCGGCGTTTGCATCCGTAGCGGCGGGCGTTGCATCCGTAGCGGCAGGCTTTGCATCCGTAGCGGCAGGCTTTGCTTCCGTAGCGGCAGGCGTTGCATCCGTAGCGGCAGGCGTTGCATCCGTAGCGGCGGGAGGCTGAGCAGGAGCGGCAGCAGGGTCAGCCGTCTCAGTAGCAGCAGGAGCATCAGGAGCGGCATCAGCAGGAGCGGCATCAGCAGTAGCAGTAGCAGCAGGAGCGGCATCAGCAGGAGCAGTAGCAGCAGGAGCGGCATCAGCAGTAGCAGGAGCGGCATCAGGAGCGGCAGTAGCAGCCTTGGCGTCAGCAGCAGCCTTAGCTTCAGCAGCCTTGGCGTCAGCCTCAGCGTCACCACCCATCATGTTCTTCATCCGTCGCTGCTTCCTCCGCATTCGTCTCATATTCAGGTATTTTTCATTTAAATATTCCAACACTTGTAGAGGAATATACTTCTTTAAGGTCTTATTGAATACATTTTTACGTTTTACAATGATATCGGGTGGACTTCGTCTAAATGTGGCAACCCTCCGCCGGTTCGAGTTTCGCCCCTTTTTCCATTTTCGCACACTTTGATGCACCTGTTTTCGTATCTTTCGTATCTTATTTCGTGTAAGTTTCATACGATTTCCATATACATAAATTATATAATATTATATATAGAAATACAACCACGCGTAAGAATATATACAAGGAATACAAGACAAGACAAAATAATACACTAGAATGGCGTCAAACCGAAAATCAGGTCGCGATGCGCCCGTAGATATTACATCCGATGTAATGCGTCAAGAAGACCGGTCGTGTTCATCCACCTGTAATTTCTCGTATCAGTACAACACAAGTACGTGCAATGTGTTTCATAATGGTTATTATTTAAACATTCCGTATGACAGTGGAAGCGGCGGGTTGTATCCAGCCAAATACAATGGGGTTGAATACAAAGTCGACCATATCCATATTTACCAACCATCATTACATCGCTATGACGGCACACTGGCCGATGCGGAAATTCTCGCCTATCATTCGAGTGCAGATGGTCGCAACTTAATCGTATCCATTCCAATGAATGTAGGCAATGGCGCCGGAAAACAGAGCTCAGATATTATGAATACCATTCTTCAGAATCTGCCAAATCGTTCAAGCAGTGGTGGAAAGTATGTATCCGACGTAAATAATTTCAATTTAGGAAACCTTATTCCGAAGGAGGGATTCTTCACCTATGTTGGTCGGCATTTATTACCCCAACACACAGGTATCTATAATTACATTGTTTATCATAAGAAGGACGCCATTCTCGTATTTCGCGATTCTATTGCTAGTCTCATTGACCAAAATCGTAATACTTCAATCACCCAAACAACCCCAATCAATGAGGCACGCATGCCGAAGAATATGTACTACTATAACAAACGTGGCGCGAATAATGCAAAGGGGTCCGGTGATATTTATATCAAATGCAACCCAACCGGCGAAGACGGTACGATATTGTATCAACAAGCCACCAATAATGGTGAACTCGGTAGTTTGGCGGAACTCGATATGTCCAAGTTTGGATTAAGTTGGGAAGCCATAATGGAAAACGATATATTTCGCACATTAATCGGAACAATGTTTGGGTTGCTTGTTGCAGGAATATTATTTTATATGTTCCGTTTCATATTTAACCGAATCGGAAATAAAGTGAATTCATCTGGTGAAGTTGCGGGCCAGCGTGGCGGCGGCAGCCATGCCGGATAACCGGCGTACTTGTGTAGTGTAATATAGTGTATCGCAAACGATATATGTATTGTTTGAGATACGCGGCGGCGGCGGCGGAGGCGGCGGAGGTGGTGGTTAGATGACTCCGTCATAATCCGGCTCACATGCGCCATGAAGTGGTCCAAGAACGGGTTGGAATGAACCACCATCTGATAAACCGATGTTATCATTAGGTGAAATCGGGACCAAACTGTCGACCAGCTCTTCTTCGAGTGTCTTCACAGGAGCAGGGTTGAGCGCGGTCATGACCTCGTGCTTCTTTTGCTCGGTAGGCGAGAATGTCTCGATGCCGTACACACCGGTTGCTCTACTCGAGCGGCGAATAAATTCATAAGCGGCCAAGAATCCTAAAATACCGACAACGGGGTTTGTGCTCAAGAAGAGCGTGATTGCGAGTATAATAACGACGACTTGTCCCATCGTGCTTTCAGCGTATTGTGCCAATGCAGGAGGAACAGACGGAGTGAAAACGATATACAATATCAAAAGGACGAAAATCACCATTTCGTGCTGCTTTTCTTGACGCATTAATGTATTGAACGTATCCATGATAATGAATTTTGTCTATATATAAACCAAATAGAATCTTATTGTTATTACTATTATACTATATATTATTCTAAAACTAACATTCCAATACAATTGAAATCTCTCGGAGTGTTTATTTTGAATCTACAATAACTGACTGTCCATCCAATCAATCCATGGCGACGACCACCCCTGCACCCGCAGCCACCAGCGTTTCGTCATACTACGGCCCACGCGGGTATACACTTCTGAAAGAATGCATGGAGGCCGAAGATTTAAAGTTGTTGAGAGATGAACTCACCGTCGGCGCATATGTTCCTAAAGCGCCCGTTCAACCTCCTAAATTCCCGATTTACCGCGAATGTTCTAAAAAGATATATATCCCGCGGTATTATGGAACCAAAATATACGGTACCCCCGAAGAATCACGGATACCCTCAGGTGTTCCAGTATCCGAATCTCTCGTATTCTCTGGCGAAATGCGTGAATACCAGAACGTCATCGTTGACAAATATATCCACCAAGTTACTAAAGCGGAAAATGCGGGGATGGGTGGCGGCGGGCTACTCGACGTTGACCCAGGCAAAGGGAAAACGGTCATGGCGCTTAATATTATATCGCGTCTTCGGACAAAAACGCTCGTCGTCGTTCATAAAAGCTTCCTTTTGAATCAGTGGATCGAGAGAATCCAACAGTTTCTGCCTGCCGCGCGTGTTGGTATGATACAAGGCCAGATACTCGACATCGACGATAAAGATATTGTCATCGGAATGCTCCAATCTCTCTCCATGAAGGAATATCCTAGAGATATGTTCGATACGTTTGGTCTCACAGTATACGATGAATGCCATCACATGTCGGCGGAGGTATTCTGTCGGTGTATGATGAAAATCGTCACGAAATATACACTCGGTCTCTCGGGCACAATGGTCCGCAAAGACGGGCTTACAAAAGTATTCAAACATTTCTTAGGCGATGTTGTACATAAAGAAAAAAACGACACGACGTCTCATGCGGTCATTGTGAAAGGGATTCAGTATAAAGTGGATGACGCGGAATTCAATGAAACCGAATATGATTACCGCGGCAACCCGAAATTCAGCACGATGATTTCTAAAGTGTGCAACTATAACCGGCGAAGTGAGTTTATATTGGACGTGCTTCAGAACGAACTCGCGACAAACCCCGACCAACAAGTGATGATACTCGCGCATAATCGGTCACTCCTCGAATACTTTCACGACGCGATTGAACACCGGAAAATTGCGACAGTTGGGTATTATGTGGGTGGAATGAAGGAAGCCGCGCTGAAATTGAGTGAAAGCAAGAAGGTGATTATTGCGACGTATGCGATGGCGTCGGAGGGGTTGGATATCAAGACGCTCACGACACTGATTATGGCTTCGCCCAAAACGGATGTGTGTCAGTCCGTGGGGCGTATCCTCCGCGTGAAACATGCATCCCCGCTCGTGATTGATATTATTGACCCACAGGATGTATTTCGCAGCCAGTGGTTGAAACGGCAGACGTATTACATCAAACAGCGATACCGTATTATCATGACAGACGCGGAAGGATATTATAAAAACAACTGGGTCGTGAAGTATACGCCGCCGGCACCTAAAGTAGCTACAAATCGAGATATTATCGAAATCGACGAGGAAACGGGTGTTCTCTCGGTGACGACAGAGACAAGCGCAAAGAACAAAATGAAATCAACCATTCCTAAAACAAATGGGAAATGCTTGATTCGATTAGAAGAATGAGACAATTTATCGGCTAGCATACACTACGCGACTGGATGGCAACTATTGTAGGCTGAATGAGGCGCTGGATTGGCTAATGCAGATGAATATTTGTCGATGCCGGTACCAGGACCTGCGATAGAATATGCGGCATTTGCAAACCCGCTGCTGCCGCTGTTTCCACCGCTCTGATTGACTCGACGAGTCCCGGACCGGGACCGGGACCGGGACCGGGAGTGACAAATGCAATGACAATTTTTAACGTGACATTTACGACTACGACGATGACGACGAGAACCGCCAAATAGAATACAACTGCACTTCTTACCAGGGCGCATCATTTTACGTCGACTGCGACCACGTCCACGACCACGACGTCTACTACCACCACTAGTAACAGAATTGTGTCCAACGGTTACAGGTGCATATGAACCACGCGCATACATACTATCCACATTTCCACCATCGAATGAATGATATTGACTCATGCCGCCTCCTCCTTGAACGAAGGCGCTACCGCCTTGACCCGGGTACATATTTCCTGAACTTCCTCCTGTAATAGGAACCTCTTTACTGGATAATGCGATACCGGAATTATGTTCGGCTAGAGGATTTGAACGCAAATATTCGGATGATGACATTATGATATACTATACGAATATTATAATGAAATGGAATGCGCGGAATGCGCGGAATGCGCGGAATGTCTACGACCTATAATTCTTATTTGAACGTCTGCGGCAAAATGTGCGCTTGGTTCCACGAGCATACTTGCAGGTATTGCGAAGTTTGCGACTGTTACATTTCTTCTGGCTTTTTGAACGGCAGGGAGATGAATGTAAACGCGCTAAATATTTCGTCTGGTCGCGGAATCGAAAAACCTTGATTTTCTTTATCTTTTGACCACTAATCGGTGCAGATGGTTGAAGGTTCATATGCTCGCCTGAAAGACGAATCTTGCGCCTGGCGCCGCCAGACATGATAGGTGAAAGTGGCTTTTCAGAGTGTGACATTTCACTTATTATATATAAATACAAATATAAAATAGCGAAAACTGAAAGAAACGTATTTGACATTACACTAAGTCATTTACAAAAATTACCTGATTATGGCATACAAATTGTCTATTTTCATTATTTGTTTTACGAATAAAATTTTCATGCTTATTCACATTGAATGATGAATGTGTGAGATATACATTATTATACTGATAAAAATCAATAGTATAACCAAGCTCGGACAAAAGGGTTTTACGTTCAGGCCAATCATATCCAGCCTCAATGACAAAAAATTTGGGACATTCTAACGGTTCTAACTCTTTCATTGACTGTAATACTGCGCATTCACCACCTTCAATGTCTAACACCAGTACATCAATTGGCTTTTTGATTATATTTCTAATGAAATATGGATAGGTAAAACATTCAACCTCGATGTCATGAAACGTTGAACCATAACTTAATAACTCATTTATGTGTGAATCGGCATGCTGTATACTTGAATTTCCTCTGTGACTCGTCACAGTAAATTTTATTCTACCATTGTTGCTATATAATGCCATATTGAATATATTTGTTTTATTTACATTGGGTTGGCTGAGCATGGTACTATAGTCACTCGGATTCGCTTCAATGTAATAACAATTATTGTTAGTCCGGAATGATTCTGTTTCTAAACCAGTTTCGTAAGACCCACATTCTAAAATATTCAGATTAGAAAAATCATAACTGTAAGCATTCGCTAAATAATAAGATGCATGCATTTATATGTACGAATATATATATATAAATACATATATATACATATATACGCACCATGTTACTATTTATTTATGGGAATGGTATACGATGAATCAAATAATGAATCAACAATTAAAGATAAATGCGGGCACCGATTATATAATGGGTTCGTTTGATTCAACATATATGACAATCCATATTCATGTAGTTCGGACAAATGACGCATTTGTGTAATGTGTCCTCGTCCATCAATCATAATTGCTGGAGTCATAATGCCATAATCCTTCTCAAATGGATAAACAATATTACGAAGAATATAATCTATTGCAACTTTGTAACTATACATGGAGGGGTGTATAGATTGTGTCCGATGAGTAAAATTTGAAATATCAAACACAATGCCATTAAGAATGCACTTATTTGCCCATATATATTCAAACATTTCTCTTGTTTGAGCAATTCCTTCATTTGAAATCTTGGTATGAATCCAGATAGGAACAGGCGACAATAATACTCCCATGGATGATGGGTCACTATTTCGAATAATGCACTCATGACTTCCTATACGTTTTCCGTCGACGACTACTAATCCTGCGTCATCGACCAGTTTAACCTCTCGCACATTATGACAAATCATCGGTATTCGTTTATTCCGTAGGATGGAAACAATATCTGGTGAAGAGGCCGGCGATACAGCATACCATGGACGAATGTATGGTATACATTTATTCCATTCTTGAAATACCTTTGAAACATTTGTAGACAGATATTCGGGATATAGGCGGTGAAGAGACGCAGAGCGAGTAAAATGCGCCATGAATTATAGTATAGTATACATTACTAGTTATTTTTATACTCATTTACGCTTGTATTTCAGATAACGCATTTCATGTTGCTTCACTTGTTGGTCCGTTATGACGTGTGAAAGCGACGTCGTTTGTAATGCGGATAGTTGTATTGGTACCCACCGACAGAACCGTTTATGAAACTGACACACCATCATACACTCTTTATGAAGCGAAACATATTTGTCGGGTTCTGTATTCTCGAACTCGACCTCGTCTTCGCTTTCTTCTTGCGCATCCAATCGCGCATTTTCGACAATATTGCGAAATAACTTGTTCATCATAACACTTATTTTATAACTGGAAATATGTGCAAAATTATGAAAGACGAGTTCATTGGTTCGGCTGGATGTGTTTTTTACAAACAACTCATAAATATCGTTCTGAATATTTGGTCGAACAATAAATGTGGCTTGAATATTGGTGAGCATGCCATCC
>Ga0255088_1001015_pt1 | contig 11423 bp, 4 predicted proteins | sample Colum_Miss_RepB__2_FD_188587 | JGI IMG/M metagenome (GOLD analysis project Ga0255088, IMG submission 188587) | Freshwater microbial communities from Columbia River, Oregon, United States - Colum_Miss_RepB_8d | ecosystem: Environmental > Aquatic > Freshwater > River | place: USA: Oregon...
AAATTATACTGCCTCTGTACAATCTTTGATAGATGGTAAAACAGCGCGTGTTTCAAACCCACTAACCGCATCGGTAACAACGAAACTTGAATCTATATTAAAAACATTTACATCATTTTCAACAGGTAGTTTTACAATAGAAGTTCCTACAACAGGCTCACAAACACAATTTTCACAATCACTTTTACACATTACCTTAAAAGATGTTAATCCAATAATTGGTAATGTTGATAAAATAAATGTTTATATTAGACCAAAATCATTTGAGACAACTAACCAATACAAATTTGTTGGTACAAAAATTTTAAATTCTAGAATTAGTTCATCTATAACAGACATTTACTCAAATATTGCAACAAATTTTACACAATCTACACATACCTTTGTGTATCAAGCAGAAAAGGAAAATGATTTAAATGATATAAAAGTAGAATTTGTAAATTCACTAAATGATGAATCGCCATATTTTATTGAAGAAAAAGATGCTTTTCTTGCCGGTTATAATAGAATAGATAGCGCATCATACGCAGAAATACAAGTAATACATCAAACATTAGTAACAAATGAAGTAACCGCCTCTCGTATTTTATTATCAAACATTAATACTCAAAGTATATATAGTACTAATGGTGGTAGTACATCATCTATATCCACTATAACTTTTAGAGATATTGGTAGTACAATTTCATCAAACCAATCAATAGGTAGACTTGCGTTTGAATCGTTTGATACAGATACATCGGGCTCAAACTCCTCTCAAGTAGCTAGAGCTTTTATAGAGGGTGTATCCGAAGATACAAGTCCCGATGCTTTCCTTGCATTTGGTACTGCTGTTAGTGGAGCTTTACCACAAGAAAGGATGCGAATAACATCCACAGGTAATATTGGTATAGGTACTACAACACCCACAAATAATATTCAAGTTATTGGTGGTATAACTACAACAACTTTAACAAGCTCGAGAGCAACTATTGGGGTTGGATTAACATCAGCTTTGAATGCAGGCCAAACTACAATTAGAGGTTCTGGTATAGATTCAGTTGGCGCGCTTATTATCCAAACACCATCAACCAACACATCATTTACGGTGCTTAATGGTGGTAACACCGGAATTGGAATAAGTACTCCATCGGCTCGGTTACATATAAGTGGTGCTAGTAATGTAGGATTATTTGAAATAGATTCACCAATATTAAATAATATAATTTATATAAGTGGTAGTGGTAATGTGGGTATAGGAATTGGAACTCCAACTGAAAGATTACATGTAGATGGAAACTTATTGGTAACAGGCAGAATAACTGCGCAAGAGTTTCATACCGAATTTGTATCTGCAAGTATAATATACGAATCAGGTTCAACAAAGTTTGGTAATAGTTCAGATGATACACATCAATTTACAGGTTCATTATTAGTAAAAGGCAATAGTGTATTTGATGGTAGTATAAAGCTTGAACCAACACAAGACCCAGACCCAACTGGGTTAGATACTGATTCAACCATTTTATTTCAAAGTTCATCCAATACTCTTTTGGGGTATGATTTATACTTTAGGCAGAATGGTAATGTAGTAAAATGGAAATGGTTTGAGGGGATATTGGAAACTGGGTTACTTTATGGTGGTATAGTAACTTATAGTGGTAGTAATGTGTTTGTTTCTCCTGGTAGTGGTATTATTGTAAATCACAATGTAACCGCAAATTCTGAGGTAGGCCCTATTATAGATTATGTAACTTGGGGACCTATAACACAAAGTATTACTAATATTTCTACTTCACAGGTAACATACATCTATATTGATGAATATGGCGCACTACAACAACAATCAACAAGGTTTACCTCACAGCAATACCACGATAATATCCCATTAGGGGCAGTAGCACATTTTAATTATAGCAGTATTTCTGCTTTTGGAGGAGCAGTTCAGACCGCATATAACCAAACAGCTCAAATAGTAAACTTTATAGATGCGTTCGGCCCGTTAAAATTATCGGGATATGGATTAACAGGTCAACCTTCAAGTTTAAGATTGTCTGTTGGTTCGGGTATATCTTATATTCATGGTGGTTTTTATGATAGTAATTTAGAATTCCCTTCACAATATGAAACAAACGCACAGGTAACAGCAAGTATAGCATATGTTTATAGTTCGGGCTCTGGAATTAGGTTTGATACGAATAATAATAACTTTTACACATCACTAAAACCAAATTTTTACGATACGGGTACAGGAACTACAGCTTCGGTATCAAATAATAATTGGACAATACAACGGGTGTATTCCGACCCAAGAACAGGTGTGTTGTACATCTACTATGGTCGGAATATATATCCTGATTATCAAAACGCAATAGCAAATTTATCAACCGATTCATTTTCCGAAGGTGATACTTTTGATTTTACAACCTTTTTAGGGTTTTTAGTACTAAAAAGTAATACAACCGATATAACCAACACTACTGATAATAAAATAATTCCCGCTGGATTATTTAGAGGTGGTGGTGCAGCTGGTGGTGGTGGAAGCGCTGTAACTACTTTGGATGATTTAACAAATGTAACCATTACATCCCCCACAAATGGACAGGCGTTGGTATATAATGCAGGTGTATGGGAAAATGGAACACCTATAAGTAGTTCGTATTCTATAACCGCATCCTTTGCATTAAATGTTGATGGAGGATTTTATTAATGTCAATTTTACTTAGAAGAAATCTTACAAGTGGAAATGTACCAACTACATCCTCATTAGAGCTGGGTGAGTTAGCTGTAAATACTGCTGATGGTAAAATATTCTTAAAAAAATCAGGTAGTGCTGGTCAATCAATTGAAGCAGCTGTTACCACCAATACAACCACAACTGGTTCGGTAAACCTTTTAGGAAATCTTCTAATAATTGGTAGAAGTTCATTTTCAGGTTCAGTAAACTTTTCAGGTTCTTTAATTCCGCATGTTGTTTCGGGAAATACATCTATACACTCTGTTGGTAGTTCCACCGCTGCTTGGCAGGATGTTTATGTAAGTAGAAGTTTGAGTTTTGTAAATGATAGTAGTGGTGTTGTTGCTGAGGTTTTTGGGGGAGATGAATACATCCAATTGGGAAATGTAAGAATAAACACATCAAGTGTAGTAATATATAATCAATCAAATGAAATCCAAACAAAGATATCATCCGAAGCACCTGATTTCTTTATCATTAAATCAGGAAGTTTTCTCGCAGCACAAATCAATTCAGAAGGTGTTATGGTATTGGGTAAATTTGATACCCCACCAACACCTGTAACTGGAGCGATGTACTACAGTTCTGATGGTAATTTTTACTTGGGAATGTAACACATAAAAAAAACAAACACTATTTATAATTAAGTTAAACTATAATATGGGGTTATAAAAATGTCTATACTTGATAAATTAAGGGAAAAGAATCAAAGTGTTAAAGAAGAAAAAGTTACTCTAAATCAAAGCGATGAACAATCAAATTTGAACTTGGATGAAATTACATTTTTATTAACATCTATAAAAGATTTGACTTTTAAGGTTTCGGATGTTGAATTGGTTTATAGTACAATTATTAAACTTCAATCACAATTTTTAAACAAAAGCTCTAATACATCAGAAAATAAATAATAGGATAATCATATGCCAGCATGGAAAAAAATAATCGTATCGGGTTCACAAGCACATCTGCAAGGAATCACTGCTAGTAACTTAACAAATAATACAAGTACACCCACACCACAAATTGTTGGCTACAACCCAGCCACAGGTATATTTAGTTATTTTAATACATCATCCATTGCACTACCAACAACCGTAGATGGTGTTGGTGTGGGTCAACGTTTAACCATGTGGTCTGATACAAATACAATAACAACCTCTTCAATTGTTATGACCGCCGAAGCTAATCCTAGATACATAGTTGGATTTACAGATACAGCACAATCACCAATATTTGCGGGAAGATTAAATGTTTCTGGTTCGGGTGGGAATGAAGGTATAATCGTTGGAAGTAGAGTAAGCACCGATGTAAACTCATACGGGACTTATGTATTTTCTGATACTGAAGGACCTAAAATTGGATTCGGTTCTTATACAGTAGGTGCAACAACAACACCATTATCCGCAAGTTGGGCCCAAATAGGTGTTTATAATCAGGCTTTAAGGTTTGAAGCTTTTACAACCGGGTCTCATCAACTAACTGGTGGTATTTTATTTAGTTATAGTGGTTCTAATAGACCCGATTTAAAAATATCCGCAAGTAATGGTGCTACTTTAGTTGGTATAAATACGGCTAATCCGACAAATACTCTTCAAGTAGGTGGGGGTATAACCGCAGTAAATATAACCGCATCATCTAATATAAGTTCTTCTGCTGGGTTAATTGGTCAAACGCTTACAACGAGTGGTGGTGCAAATGTTGGTGGTAATGTAGTAGTAACAGGAGATTTAGCAGTAAATAGTACCGGTACTGGTATAACCGCAGTAAACATAACTGCAAGTAATAATTTATTAGTAAGTAATAATTTATTAGTAAATGGTAATACTACATTAGGGGATGCAAGTGGTGATAGTGTAACTGTAAACGCACAAACCGTTGCGTTGGCTAACCAATTATCCGCAACTGCACTTTCAAGCACCATGCTGGTTATCACATCTTCAAATAGGGTGGCAACCCAAACATTAGGTACAGGTGTAGCAACATTCTTAGCCACACCATCATCAGCAAATTTGGCAGCAGCAGTAACGGATGAAACTGGAACAGGTAATTTGGTATTCTCATCTTCACCAACATTTACGGGAACAATTGGGGCCGCTAGTATAACCACAACAGGAAATGTTGTTGTTGGTGGTGACCTGACAGTAAATGGAGAAACCACTATACTCAATACAACAAATTTATCAATAGAAGATAAGTTCATTGTTTTAGGTAGAAGTTCGGGTTCTCAAGTACCCGCATCCGAAGGTGGTATAATAGTTGAAGGTGCTGCTGGTAGTGGTTCTGCTTTTGTATTCAATAGTGGTAGTGGTGGAACGAATGGTTTAGCAAACAGATGGGGTGTAGCATTGGGCGTACCTACGGGTTCAATAAATGTAACCCCAACTGATTTTATGGTAACGGTTTCATCATCAGGAGTATCTCCAACCGATTCAAATCCACCAACTTTTGGCATTGCTTCTTTTGGATATGGTAATATGCATATAAACACCACCGATGGTGAAATTTGGATATATGTTTAAATTGGAAATAAACACTAATTAATTTTTTTTCATATATTTATACTATATTAGAGTATAAACCAAAAAGTACAATATTGGCCTGAACAAGGAAGTGGGCCCATATACTACTCACTTAGTATGTGTATCCAACCATATTGTATAGTTAAAAAAAGAGTGAGTGTATGCCGTCGTGGAAAAAAATATTACAATCTGGTAGTGCAGCCCATATAACAAACATAACAGCAAGTTCATTACCAAGTTCATCTCAACCTAATATAATAGGTTATAACACCGCAACAGGTACATTCACTTATTTTTCAACCGCATCTTTTGTCGGTGGTAGTGGAACAACAAATTATATAACTAGATGGAGTGGTCCTAATACACTTACTACCTCATCAATGTATGAAAGTAGTAGTAGAATAGGTATCGGTACAATAACCCCACAGGGACCACTACATATTAGAGGAACATCGGATGGAGGTATTACTCCCGCTATATTTTTAGATACAGATGGTTTTGATCCTAATGAACCTGTTGATATTAGATTAGCTAGCGGAAATGCTAAAGGTATCCGAATTATAGCCTCAAGTTCACTATCCTCAATACCCGGTGGAGCATCAATACAATTTTACAGTAATGATTCAGCTACTTTTGGGGGGCAATTTAGAATAGACTCAGGAAATACAGGCTCTTCAGCAATTATTTTTCGTACTAATAATACACCAGCAGCTGTTACCGAAAGAATGAGAATTGCGGGTAATGGTACGGTATCTATTAATGGAGCTGGTGCTACTTCAGCTACAACTATACTAAGTATAGTTGATTCAACTCCAACTACACGATTTACTATATTAGGAGATGGCACATCGGCATTTAATACTAATCATCTTTATGTAAGTGGTAGTGGGCTTGTTGGAATTGGTACTACTTTACCATCAGCAAAATTACATATTTATACCAACCAATCTCCTTATATTGGTCTTTTTAGTAGAGTAGAAAATACCAGTGGCACAACAATTGCATCCGCATCATCAATTCAAACTAAAATTGACTCTACTTCAGGTACAATTACCAACGCATATAATATTAACATACTAAATAGTTCTGGTTCAGAGGGAGCTATATCAAATTTGTATGGGATTCACATAAATTTATTGAATTCGGGAAGTAGTAATTGGGCAATATTTACATCAGGTTCTACAAGATCTTATTTTGGTGGTAATGTAGGATTAAATGTAACTGCACCAACACATAGATTACAAGTTAAAGGAAATAGTGATACTGAATCTTTACTAAAAGTTGAGGGTTCAACTAATACATTTATAGAAGTAAACAATGGAAATGTTTTAGTATCGGGTAGTAATGTTCATTTAAGTGGTAGTTTGTACTTTTCCGCATCATCTGCGGGGAATGTATCAAATTCAGTATTGGTTAGAGATAATACAACAGGACAAATAAAACTCACCGGCTCTTATGGTGGTGGCGGTGGCGGAGTAACACTACCATCTAATTTGTTGTCTGGAAGTGGGACTCCGACATATATTGCATTATATAGTGGTTCAAACTTTTTATCATCATCAAACATTTTTCAAAATAATAATTCCTTTATAGGTATTGGAACTACCACACCAGCAACTCTTTTGCAAGTTGGTGGAAGATTTTCCGCTGATTTGGCATCATCCAATCAAACACAGGTAGTTGTATTTAATTCAAGTACTAAAGAACTCACCTATATGTCTACCTCATCTTTGGTTGCTGGTGGTGGCGGTGCTCCTGGTGGTATAAATTTTGATATACAATATAATTCTAATAGTACATTTGGTGGAACTGGTGCACCACAAACATTTTTTTACAAATATAACAATGGTGGATTTGGACAAGGTGATGGTGTTTCACCATCCGGCTCTCAATCTCATGCACAGGGGTTTTATACAATAACCGAAAATGGTGCTTTTTATTCACACGCAGAGGGAAGTGGTTCTATTGTTAAAGCTGAGGGTTCGGCAGGACATGCTGAAGGGCAGGATACAATTGTTAGGGGTATAGCTGGGCACGCGGAAGGTTATAAAACATATGTGGGTATAATTGATGTTTTTCCATGGGCAAAATCAGGCAGTTACGCTCACGCTGAAGGTTATTATACAACAGCTTCTGGGCAAGCTGCTCACGCTGAAGGTTATTTTTCGTGGGCTGCGGGAGATTACTCTCACGCTGAAGGGCGTGATACGAGAGCATATGGTGATTACTCTCACGCCGAAGGACGCAACACAGCCACATCAGCTTCTTACGCACATTCGGAGGGATTTGGTTCAATTGCATCGGCATCCTATTCTCATGCAGAGGGTATTAATACAATAGCTGAAGGAGAGTATTCTCATGCAGAAGGAAATGGAACTCGTACAACATCAAATGGAGGTTCTTCTCACGCAGAGGGTGCATCAACAATATCCGATGGACCTTATTCTCATACCGAAGGTCAACTTACAATTACATATGGTTCTTATTCACATGCGGAGGGGTATAATTCAACGGCATGGGCAAATCATTCTCATGCCGAAGGGGCAAGTACAAACGCACGGGCCGAACATTCACATACGGAGGGTTTATCAACAGAGACTAAAGGACAGTATTCTCACGCGGAAGGTCATTTTACACTAGCATCAGGCTCATACTCTCATGCTGAGGGTTATCTTACAATCGCATCAGGCTCATACTCTCATGCGGAAGGGGAGGATACCGATGCAAATGCAGTAGGTTCACATACAGAGGGATATCTTACAAAAACAAATGCAGCATATTCTCACGCAGAGGGTGAAAGTACTAATGCAATTGGTAGAGCATCCCATACGGAAGGTTATCTAACAACTGCATCAGGACAATATTCTCATGCAGAAGGTGAATCTACACAAGCAATTGGTTATGCATCTCACACAATTGGTGTACAAACAAAAGCAGTTGGTACAGGCTCATTTACGGCAGGATTAGGTACAGTAGCTAGTGGTTCTTATCAAAATGTAATAGGAAAGTATAATATTTCTTCTTCTGCGGAAACTGCATCTTTTATAATAGGTAATGGTTTTTCGGATACAAATAGAAGTAATCTATTGTTTGCATTTGGTTCTCAAGTTCAAATTACAGGTTCATTATTAGTATCAGGCTCCATAGCAGCTACAAATATTTCGGGAAATTTTCTACAAGACCGCATTGTATCCCCAGTAAATGCTGGACTCGGCGAACAAACAATTGCTCAAGTTATTTCAGGAAGTAGCGATGATACTATTTTTAAACTAATTCCGTCTGGACTTACAGTTGGAAGTAGTAGTGTAATTTATTCAAGATATCCATTATATACTATTAATGGTGAACCATTTGATATTGGGTGGGGTATCGGGGCGCCCCCATCATATTCATTAGATGTGTATGGTGAAAGTAATTTTGGTGGGTCAAATCCATATGAGGGATCTAGAAACAATAATAATATTAGGCCAAAAAGTTATGGATTTTCGCACGGGCAATCAAATCAAGTTACTGGTTCACATTCATTCACTCAAGGAAAAAATTTAATCGCATCATCATCATTTCAACATATTGTTGGTTCGTATAATCAACAAATAGATAAAGATTATTCTTTTGTAATTGGTAATGGTATTCCTGATGATAGGAGTAATATATTATTAGCACACGGTGGACCCGTTTTAACTACAACTCCTGAGGTTCAAATAACAGGTAGTTTTAGTGTTACTCACAACCCAAATTACAACAATTCATCCCCATTTGCTGATGTAAGATTTAACTTTTTATCATCAAGTTACCAAAACAATGTTTTGATGTACGATAGCGCCTCTGGGCAGATTTTTTGTTGGACATCTAGCTTACAACCACCCACATATGTACCACCGACAACAGTTAGTTTTGAGGGAAGTATTAAATATAATAATACACCACAAACGCCAATGACGAACACAACTGTGTATTTAATAAATGATGCTGGTAATATTGTTGATTCTACCACTACAGCCACTACCGGTCAGTTCGGATTTAGTAATGTTATCGTTGGAAATTATTATATTAGATTTTCACATAATAAACCTTGGGGTGGTATTACTGCGGCAGATAGTTTGATAGTTACAAGACATGTTGTCGGTTCAGTCACACTTAGTGGATTACGTCTTAAAGCTGCTGATGTGAATAATAATTCAACGGTGAACTCCACCGATGCTCTTTCAATATCCAGAAGGTTTTCAGGAATTATCGCCGCTTTTTCAGCAGGTGATTGGGTTTATGGAACAGGCTCCGGTGCAGCTTTTAACGCATATCCAGGACCATTTACAAATGGCGGGCCTTCTATTACCCATCAATACGGATTACCTTTAACAGCATCTATTAGCACGGGTAATTTAGAATATTTTGCGCTTTGTGTGGGAGATGTAAACGGAAGTTATGTACCAAATACACTCATTTAATACTACTTATATAAAATAGATACTAACGATATGGCAGTAACATTAACTACTTCTGGTTCTGTAAATACAACAATAGATAACTATACACTTAGTATATTAAGTAATACCTCGTCCGTTCAACTTGGTACAGTTTCTTTAAAACTTGTTGTTCCCGGTGGATGTACTATAAAAAATGTAAATGCTGGAACTTCTTCAATAAGCGGCTTGCAATTTTTACAAAAAGATGAAAATTTAAATGTTAGCTTAACTTCAGTATCCAATTGGGTAGTAAACACAAACGATGTTATATTAAGCATTACCGCAAGTGGAATGTCCACTGGGTCATTTACTTTAAATACGGATGAAGATTGGTATTGTGAAATAGCAAGTAGTAGCGCAGAACCCTTTACCGATTTTGCTATTAAGATGCCATCTCTCGCTTCACCTTATGCGAGCGTATCAACAACATTATATGTTGATGGAAATCTATTGGTTACAGGTAGAATAACCGGAGAAGAGTTTCATACTGAATTTGTATCTGCAAGTATCATATATCAAAGTGGCTCAACCCAATTTGGTAATAGCTCAGATGACACCCACATATTTACAGGTTCTTTAAGGGTAAGTGGTTCAATAACAAGTTCCCTTTTGGGAACATCAAGCTGGGCGATAAATGCTAGAACATCCTCAAACATATTTCCGGCTATAACAAATAATACTTCAACTTATGTACTAACCGCAACTGGAAACGGAACTATAAATGGAAATTCAAACTTAACATTTGATGGTAGTGATTTAACATTAGGATCGTTTACAGGAATTGTTTTACCAAGTAACGGATATGTTAAAGGACCTCAAAGTACGATACTATTGGGTGGTAACGCTACATATAATGTTAGCATTCCTAATGATTTTGTAACAGCTACTGCATCATTTGGATCTCCATCCAGCACCCGAATTCAATTATTAACCAATGTTGAATCTATACCAGGAGGATATGATAGTGGAAGTATATTCTTCAAAACCCCATCAGGTTCTGGGATGACATATACTAATGAAGGTAGATTGGGTATAGGGGTTTCAAATCCTACTAATACTCTTCAAATCCAAGGCAATGTATCTGCTTCATCTTATACTGGTTCATTATTCGGAACATCAAGTTGGGCAGTAAATGCATTAACAGCCTCATTCCTAAGTGGTGCTTTTTTACAAAATGGTAACTCATTTGGAGCAGCTGCACTTTTAGGTACTAATGATAATCAAAACTTGCAATTAGAAACAAGTGGTTCAGTAAGAATGACTATTAGCAGTAGTGGTAATGTGGGCATAGGAACTACAGCCCCTTTAACTAGACTTCACATAAGTGGTGCAAACAGTGATTCATTACTTAGGATAGAATCACCTGCTTCAGCTTCTATTTTGTTTGTAACGGGTAGTGGGTTAGTAGGAATTGGAACTGCTACTCCAACACAAAAAATAAGTGTAGATAATGGTAATGTAGGATTTACTAGTGGATTTGGTATATCGTGGGATAGTGATACGGAATGGATAAGAAGAGCAGCAGCATCCGACCAACTACAATTTGCAACACAAAACACAGTAAGGCTAAATATAGGAAGTACGCAGGGGCAATTAGTTGCAATTGGGTTAGGTGCTACTGCCGCAAGTGCTCAGTTCCAAGTTAGAGGTGGAGGAGCTACAGCAGCAACAACTGCCATGAGGATAGAGGATAGTGGAGGAAACGCAAGATTAACAATATTAGAT
>Ga0255088_1001016_pt1 | contig 11422 bp, 25 predicted proteins | sample Colum_Miss_RepB__2_FD_188587 | JGI IMG/M metagenome (GOLD analysis project Ga0255088, IMG submission 188587) | Freshwater microbial communities from Columbia River, Oregon, United States - Colum_Miss_RepB_8d | ecosystem: Environmental > Aquatic > Freshwater > River | place: USA: Oregon...
AATACAACCCGTTATACTTTTTCATGTCATTTACTCAAAGACTTCAATGATGGAAACATCGTACCCGTAGCAGACATTTAACCATTTACAGAAACCATTTTCAATGAGAAATGTGTAACTTTCATTTACTTCTTTTGGTAATGAAAAACGTTGTCCCGAAAGTTGTTTCAGGAGTTTTCCATTTTCAAATTGACCAATGGGGATTGACAAGATAATGTTTTTATTAAATTTGTAACTATGCCCAGAAACATAACACGGGGGAAGGTTATTATTTGTCAATTTATAATGACGATACCCTGCCTCAGTAACAACATCAAGAACTAAGTTCCCGGTGAAAATAATCTTCATTCCATACGTCCAATAGTAATATGCAGCGGTTTTGTGGTGTTGAAACCCAATTCAGTGCGGATTGTATCCAATTCTGGTGAGATTACAGGCAAGCACCAAAACTTCCACTGTTGATAAACATCAGGGGTGTAAGTAATAGTAATGCGCTTTCCTTCGTGTGCCTTCCACTTGTCAAGAAACTCTTTCTTGACGGGTTGACGACCATCTAAAATAGTGATGTGGCAACCATAAGCGGGAGGGGCAACCTTCAAACCAAAGCGACGGAAAAGCCAATGGCGGTAGTAAACCCCAATATTGTCAGGGAGTTCCAAAACCAAGAAAAACTCGTCATGTGAACGGGTTTTCTTCAACTTGTCACGGCGAGGGTTGTAAACAAGCTTTCCGGTGATTTGTACTTTTTGATCAGCCATAATAATTCACGTTTGGGTTAAACATGGGCTAATTATAACAGGTAGTTCAACTTTTTGTGTTACGATTTGTAATTTGTTGATTGATGTGTGATGCATTTCGATGATACATGACATGCTTTGATGGAGGGTTGCAAATAACAATAATCTTATCAATCCTCTTATTTTGTATAAAAAGATTGATATAATCAGTGTTTATAGGATAGGTGCCTATGATATTACCAAAAACATCACAGGCTTCATAATAACAGTCGGTCATAGCGCATATTTCAAATAATAAGCAATATCAGCAGGAGTAATGTGGAAATATCGTTTGCGCTGACCACGCTCTACATATTCATGGGCTGCACGTTCATTAAACCCACAACGATGGTATACAATTTCTTCAAACTTCACGATATGCTTTTGTTTGTCCAATTTTAAAACAACATTGGAACGTCCAACACGCCATTCCCAAGTTTTACCATTAACGACTATTTTTCGCATTTCTATTTCCCATTAAAGCTTTTATGATAGCACATTACAAAAATAATATTGTAATGTATTGTTACTTAGGAACACCTTCATTAGCCAGTTTGTCCGCTCGTTCGTTACCGGGATGACCGGCATGACCTTTAACCCATATCCATGTAACAGTATGAGTTGAACATAAAGAATCCAATTCTTTCCACAATTCGACATTTTTTACTGATGTGCCGGATGCAGTCTTCCAGTTCTTCTTTTTCCAGCCTGTAATCCATTCCTTCATTCCTTTAATGACGTAATTGGAGTCGGTGTATATGGTAACATTACACGGCTTGATAAGTGCCTTAAACGCTTGTATAGCGGCGGTTAGTTCCATTTGATTATTAGTGGTTGAAGAACTACCACCACGCAATTCTTTGGTAGCGCCTTTACATTCAAGGATAGCGCCCCATCCACCGGGGCCGGGGTTTCCTTTACAGGCACCATCGCAATATATGGTAACATCTAGTTTATTTGTCATTTTCTACGTACTTTTCTATCCATTCAATAATTTTTAATGCTTTTGCACCACGATAATTACATGCTTGATAACCATAATTTTTGTTCTTTATTATTTTCACACAAAAATCATTTTGCAACAAAACATCTCTACCATATGGGGAAATAAGATCACCGTCATAAACACCATCAGACTCATATAGTTGTCTCAATACTGCCACGGCACTTTTATTAGAATATACACTTAACGCATTTTCTAAAGTATTCAAATTATAAGAGTGTTCATTTAATGCGAAATATAATGGTTCTCCAAATATATCTTTGTATAAAATGGCTTTTTGGTGTTTTTGTAACATTTAAAACCTCGATAGACTAATTACTTTGTCAACAATTTCCCACAAATCAGATTCATTATAATCACTTTTGAATGGGCAATAATCAACATCTTTTTTATCCTTAATTAAAACCAAAGCATTTGGAGCCTTTGGTAAAAACAAATACAAATTGGTAAGACAATAATCTGAACAATACACACGATGGAACTCGTGTGGATATCTGAAATAATGACTACCTTTATAATATGTTGTTTTTGTAAATGGTTTGGCGTCTACTTTATAGTCAAGCAAGGTATTTGCTGAACCTTCTTTACAGTTAGATGCCTTAACAAAATACTTATCGCCAATAGTAAGACTATAAACTGTTTCCCCAAGACTTCCGCCTAAAATAGTTGATTTGAACCCACAGCGATGATTATGGATTTCCTCATCAGCGGTTTTCTTTAGAGTAGAATGATAAAAATGATAACGTTCTACGTCACTTATTTTTATTTGAACAAACCCCAAGCCAAAGTATTGTATGACTTTGGCTTGTTTGCGTAGGGTGTCTATATCTGGTATCATTGTGCGCTATCAATAAGTTTGATAATATCAGCTTTCGTAGAACCACCAACTTTATTTGCCTTAACTTCACCATCTTTAAGGACAAACAATGCAGGGATACCACGAACTCCATATTCCTTTGTAGCTTCTGGATTTTCATCAACATTGATCTTGACAATCTTGACATTAGGGCGATCCTTAGCAATCATTTCCAGAAAAGGTGCAATCATCTTGCAAGGGCCACACCAAGGGGCATAATAGTCTAGAAGAACAGTACCACTAGAAATTACATCTTTATAGTTTGCATCATTTGTTTCAATAACATTACTCATCTTTTTGTTTCCTTTCAATAAAAATAATTTCTTTACATGTTTTTTTACGGAGCGCATCCATCATGTCTTGAAGAATCTGCGGCTTGTGGGGGTTTACATCTGGTGTGTTTCTTTTTATAAGTTTATAAAGTGAAAATAACTTTTTAATGACAAAAGCAACAGAAAATCCAAATGCAACCAAAATATAAACGCCAAACACATTAGCACCAATTTTATAAAAATCGTTTATTTCCACCAAAGGTGCATGTAAGGCATGATATAAAAAGTAAATTGGGGACACTATGAAAAGAAGTATTCCAAAGCAAATAGCAAAAGTACCTAATATACATAGAAGTGTCCAAACGACCAAATTAATAAACACTTGTGACCAATAATCACATGTATTAGTTGGAACGCCACGATCTGTACTGTCGGCTAGTTTATAGTGCCATGTATCACGGTAATATTCTGTTTTCATTTTCAATCCTCATAATTCATTTTAGAACATATATTCTTACTATAAAGCCAATTCAATAACTTCTTTTTAAAATAAGAACAAATAGACCCAATTGCTAAAATACCAAACAATATTCCAAGGGCACAAAGTATTACAAATCCCATAAAATAATATACTTTAGTGGACACGATAGCTAAACCACCTGTAACAATAATCTGATATAATGTGATGGATGGTAGAATAATTGCCCCTAAAAAAGATAATAGGCATGATACAATAGCACCCAATGCAACTATGGATATTAATGGAATAACCACCAACCCAATTATAAAATGCATCCAAAACCCACATTTTGTATGAGGAATATTAGCGCCTACTATATCACCAAATATATCAACAACTTTATATGCAAATGAACTTCGTTTCACTTTACTTTTCTCATTATGTGTGTATAATTGATATCATCCAATTTTTCATGTCTGAAATCTTTAGGATCATATCCTTTTGCTTTCAAATAATTATCAATATAATCATATTCACCTAAACAAAATCCATAAGGCAAACCATAAAGGCAACTGTCAATATGGGCATCAGCTTGATCAGCAGAATATGGTACTTTAACTATTTCATCCATATTAAAATCCATGTTTTTGTTTATAGTTCAACAACCATTCATATGCATATTTTTTTTCGTTGTTCCAGCGGGGGGTGTGATAATCAAATGCCTCCCTCCCTCCACTTTTTTCCCATTTTTGACGATTTTCTTCACTGAGTTCATCATAGGAAAGACTTTCGCCTTGAAGTTTATCAAGGGCTTGATTGATTGGCATATCCTTTAAGACAACCCCATCAACAGTGAAAGCTTCTAGAATATAGTTTGCACTATGCTTGCCAATATCAATTGTTTCAATGCCTAACAGGTGTTCAGCCCAACATTTAGTACAGGAACATGGATAACAAACACAATCGCCAATATGATGATCTACTAATGCTTCAATAAATGAAGCATGAATACTATCAATCCTTTTATCTATTTTTGTTTTTCCGTCTTTATCTTCGTCATAGTAATAGCCACTTTCGACGTATAGCTTTACTTTTTCAGTATTAGGTGGAACTTGGTCAACATAGTGTTCGGCATTACTGAGCAATTCCATAAGATCGTCAATCTTTAGTTTATACCAAAGTTCTTTTGATTCAGATTCGGAAAGGGTTACTTCTGACCAGAGGGGATTTTGATTATATTTGATTATCATTTTTTATATATTCTTTTAATTCTTGAAAGGCTTGTTTTTCAAACTCTTCCGGATATGCGGTTGCATCAGTCTTTACCGGGTATGCACCTACAATAACATTGTTTTGCACTTCTAAAGCAATAGACCACCCGAACAAACGGAGTGATCTATTAACCCACCACAACAAACGGGATTTCTGAAACTCTTCCCATGTTGCTTTTTCGAACTTCGGATGGTTCATTGTAACACACTTTCATCAAAATTGTCAAAAGTTATTTTCGCTTTTGCTAAGTTTGATTTACCATTCTTGACATACATACACCAAACGTCATTAGCGTATTCACCATACCCATAAAGGGTGAAAACAATATTAGGATATTGTTTCGAAAAATCAATAAGGCTTTCTTTGATATTATCCCATTTGTTTACAAAAACAAATGAATTGTTGTAAATGTCACCGGCAGATAATTCAAAACCATTTTCTGAATATAACTTTCTGTATTCTTCGAATATTTTTTCAGAATCAGGATGATTGGAGATAAGTTTATAACTAGTGAAGTAACCCATAATGCCTCCAAAAATTAGAAACTTCCCTGTTGAAAATCCTATTAGTAAACGTTTTCATCAACATACACTGTAATTGTTGCCAATGTAACATCATTCATAAAATCCCTGATCTTTGAACCCACGACACCATCAGGGATTGTAGCTTCTTTCAAAGCCTTACGAACAGCGGCGGCACATTCACTGACAAAATAGCTAAAGCATTCACGATGATGATAATTGGTCATTACTTCCAAAAATGTCTTCAAGATGAATGGACGACGAACAATATCCATACCCTTGAACATCATCAACAAATTTTCAACAATTTGTTCCTTATGAATAGACGACAAAAAACCTTCCAGTGCCAAACTGTAACTTTCTTCAAACATTGCCGTCTTTTCCAACAACATCTTGAAGTTTGCAGGCAGCTTGAACTTTTTTTCAAAATTCTTGCGGCCTGTAGGGGTGATGTCAAACAACAAAAACAACAGTTTTGTTTCGGCGTCATTAAACTCGTCTATTTCAACATGCTTCACTAAAATGCTTCTAGCATCATGTTCAGACACACCAAAAGCATATCCAATACCAGAAGCATCATTCAAAACTTTGATGAATTGGCTACTTTGTTCTTCGCCCATTGCCTTCATAAACTCGGCGTAGATGCGTTCATCGGACAGGCTTGCAAAGTCTTCCGTTGCAACTACACGGCGCATCATCATCATGGTTTCAGGATGAACCTTAAAGCCATAACGGGCCGCAAAACGACACACACGCAGAACACGCAGCGGGTCTTCTTCAAAATGCTTAGAAACATGACGCAGAACACCAGCCTTGATATCGGCAATACCACCATAAGGGTCGATGTACTGGCCAGTTTCTTCATCAAACGCAATGGCATTAATGGTCAAGTCACGTCGAAACAAGTCATCTTCCAAAGTAACATCAGGAGAAAACTCACATGCGAAGCCTTGATAGCCGATACCAACTTTGCGTTCAACACGGGCCAGTGCGTATTCTTCGCCAGTTTCCGGATGAAGAAAAACTGGGAAATCCGCACCAACTTGAGAGAACCCCAGAGATACCATTTCTTCCGGAGTAGAGCCAACGACAACGTAATCCTTATCCTTGGGGATGCCACCCATCAACGTGTCACGAACAGCACCACCAACTAAGAACTTTTTCATGATAACACCACACTAAGCTTGATGTGATCATTATACACAAACAAGCTTAGGTATGCAAGCACTTTTTACTTTTCAAAAACAACGTTGATGCAACGCAAATATTGTTCATCACGTTCCATCGGGCCATATCCAATCGAACGGCTTCCCATATTGAAAGTAAGTTCTTTTACTTTCTTTCCAGTATCCTTTTCGATAAAATCTGTGAGAATCTTTCTGGCAGTTTCAACCGGAAGTTCAAAGTTAGTAATCTCGTTCAATAATACACTCATTTCATTACCTATTAAAGTTGTTGGATACGGGCTGGATTTGCGTTTTCCATTACAGGATGCCAGACATCTAATTCCTTTGCTCTATTACGGAAAGCAACAAAGTCGTAGTTGTCAGTTTTAAAAAACGAGTCTGCTACGTCTTGGTTGAACTCAAAAGTTCGGTAGATGTGACCTTCATGAACACCATTAGAGTATATGGTAATCAATTCTCCACATGCCTTCACAACAAGTTTATCCGCCATTACCTTTTTAGGTTCCGGTTTAACAGGTTCAGGATCAATCTCATCTTCCAAAATTTCTTCAACTACATGATCCTTGTACAATGCGGCGAAATTAAACACGTCAACCAACATTTTCTTATCAAGCGTAGTTGCAAGGCGGATGAATGTCAAGTTAGTTTCATTGATATCATCAATGAAACGTGGAATAAGGTTTCCACCCAATACTTCATTGATGTTGTGCATATACTGCATATCATTATGATTGGAGTATGCAACAATGCGCTTTTTATCAATTTCAGTCATGAAATTGATTGGAATGCCAGAAAGAATGGAAAGGATGGTGCGGGCAGCAGTCATGTTAATTTACCTTTTAAAACTTTATGATACAGGTGTTTGGGAATGAAGTCAATCCATTCCCGTATACTTTTTGTCAACGTTAATATAGTCGTAAAAAATTGGCGTCTTTATTTCTTTTCCAAATTAATGTTTTTGTCAATATACGAATTAATGTCTGGCATTATAATGATATCTTTGGTGCGCAAAATCTCCAAAGATTTTAATGCGGTTTCATATTCATTAAAAGTGTTTCCATCGGAAACCCAAAAAAACCAGATTTTGTGCTGAATGGTATATTTGCTATTACCACTAACAAACTTTTCCTGCACGATTCGATAGTTCTTTTCAATACGAACAACAAGGTTTTCAGTTGGAATGAAATGAGAGTAGTAATTTTTCGCAAAAAAGATAGCACGGGAAAGTGTATCAAAGTAACAAATCCCATTATTCAAGTTCTTGACAGAAGTCCAAAGAAACCCAAAGCGTTTCACTTGGATATAATACTTTTGCTTGTATTCACCATTTTCAAAACGCTTTGCTGTCAAATAACGAATGTTCATACGTCACCTAAGTTTTAAGATGATGTATAGTATCATAGTTTGAAAATCAATGTGTATGTGTTTTGTTACGCTTTAACTAATTTATAGTTTTCGTATTTTTTAGCTTCAATTGATTGATATTCAATATCGTACTTTTGATAGTGTTTCTCAAACAGGCCACGGGTAAAGTCACGTTCAGCATCAATTGTTGTTATTCCATGTGCGATCAAAATACCTTGCACATAACCTACCCAGCGATTACCTTTATCAACAGGCATTTTCTTTTCCGCTGCTAAATCACGGCCAACGACACACAACGTCAAAATATTGAAACGCTCGTTCAAATCTGGAATATCGGCGTCTACAATCATATTTGTATAATGCCAAAACAAATACATGAGGATATCATTCATATCCTCTGTTGATATATCACTACTCATTGAAAAATTAAATCCTCTGATTCTAACGTTTTTTCCAAACATCTAAAATATTCATTCACCGATAATAGCGCATTCAAGTATGCAACACGGGTGTTTCCTTCTTCGTCATCATCTGTTATGGTATTCAGCCTTGGTGCGCCGGTCATAACCAAGTCATTTTTCAATGTGATTACCGCCCAACGGATAATCGTATTGGTTTCGTCATTTTTATAAACGACGTATTCAATATCTTTAATATATTTCTCGATATCGTTAATCATTCTGCTGCTATCCTAATATCACGTTTGATCATGTTCTCGATTTCTTTAAGCTTCAAGTAAACTTCTGGTTCGCCAGAATATTGGTATTTGCTCAAAATATTATATGCCCTTGCCTTTTTGCAAGGGGCACATGGGCAAACTGATGGAATAGTTCGTCCATTCTCACACCAATATATTTCATCTTTTATTTCGTCGGGGATATTTTCATAAATTGTTTTCTTATCAATATTTTGCAAAGGAAAAACCAATTCAGCATTAGAGTATGAAAGCTTTCGTAGTGAATAAAAAGCATCTTTGATATCTTGTAGTGAATCAATTGCATCATCACCTTTAACATATCCAATAGCCATATATTGACATTCATTTTTCAAAGTAAGAATAGAACCGGCAATCCATGCAATTGCTTGACCTAACTTAACATCACCAACACCATTTACGCTTAGATATACATTTTCTTTTGTAGAACAATTAAATCTATATCCATATTTTTCCTTGAAAAACCCCGCAATTTTTTCACGTTGCCTCATTTCATGTTTTACTTTTTCTGAATTATTTTTAACTTCAAAATATAAGGCATTGACATAATGTCCTTGTTCTAACAAAGTATAAACAAGATAAGTTGAATCAAGACCAGAACTCCACAGTACATTATAATGTTGTGGTTTTGAATTAGGGAAATTGACAATATTTGTCATTATTTTATTACTCGTGAGTATGTTAGGTAACTATAAAAGTCATTTTTGATAGTTGAACCAATTTTGTTATACTTAGAGACTAAAAATCCATTTTCTTTGAGTCTATCATGTATTATATCAACTCTTTTGCTTTTTGTAAAGCCAACTGTTTCGTCTAGCAACGGATTTATCTTTACATGCCAATTCGGTTTTACGAACTCCATTAACGCATCAATGTCTTCATCCGAATCATTAACACCATTCATGGGGACATAGTTTATTGCGATTTCTTTGTACAGACCATCAACCATCAATAACGTTTCTTTGATTTCTTCTAATGGTCTAGTGTTGGTGATTAAACGGCTTCTAACGCTGTTTTTAGGAGAGTGCATAGAAAACTGTAGTCTGACCCTATCTTTGTTAGAAATACGCTCTAATCGCCTTGTAGCGAGTCCAGAGAAGCAAATGCGAAATGATTCTACGCTGTTTGTTGATTCGATGATTGAATTGATATTTTTATAGTTTAAAAGAGGTTCACCTTCCCCTGTGAAGGATAAAATAGTATTGTTGTCAAGATTACCCGCTAATAAACGCATTTCTTCCGATGTTAGATTGCGTTCAAAAACTGAATCTTTAGAAATACAAAAAGAACAACGAACCGGGCAGCCTATTTGTGTTGGGATGGAAACAATTTTCCTATCTTTTAGAATTATTTTCAAAACAGGAAAGGTTTTATGATCTATGTGGATTTGATCAAGAAAGACTGGCATTTTTATTTGTTTTATTCTATCTTCAATTAAACTGAAACGGGTAATCTGTTTTCATAATTCATCCAACTTAAAATCTTCACGCACACTTGATTTATTGAAATATTCTTCAATCAATTCATTATATCTTTTCAATACAGGTTCCGGCGCAATTCTAACTTCGTCCCCAAACTCTTTTAAACAATTAAGGAAAAATTGTGCCTCACGTTCAATCATGCCTTTAGATAAAGTGTGGACGCCTTCCACATCACCAAATTCAATCTCAAGATATTGATTTATACTTTTAAATAAATCACGCTTAGCCTCATTATAATCGTCATATTCACCAATGAAATCAAATATGTTCTTATTGATTAATCTTGTATTCGTCATATATTACCATCCGCCCTTTTACCTGTATTCATTATTATTTGAATTGCCCTATCATCCCACAACTCCACCATTGAAAAATCTTTGACGTTTGTTACTGGCAACTCTCTACCAAAGTGTTTCTTGCACCATTGGTGAACATACGGAACCTGTTCAGGAACAGATGCTCTTGCGGTAAAAATACGTACATCGTGACCGTCTGCCAACCACTTACGAACACGGGAAGCCATTAAGGGGACAGGTTCACCAATATGTTCTGGCCCTGCCCATCCTTCGTATTTTGCCAATGTTCCGGTCTAAATCAACTCCAATCCAACCCATTTTATAGCTCCCTTATAGTTTATTTTCTTTCTTTCTTTAGCTTTTTCAATTCTTTGTATAGTTTCTTACTGATTTCACAAATAGCCATTATTTGACCATAAACACCTTCAAAATCAGTGCTAAAATCTAGCTTCACTTCCCCAAAAAAACATTCCCATTCCGAACCAACCATCTTCTCTTGAAATGTAGGTAGACGCAAAATATCTGAATTATCGCTTATAATGTCCCTGAGTATTTCAATAGTGTAAGAGTTGTCGTTTTCATAATCTTCTAAAGAAATATTATCGGAGTCAATATTTTCTTTTAGCATTTTGTATGCAATTTTTACACCTTTTAAAACGGAAATTAAGTTAACCCACATCTCATTTAGATAATCTTTAAGGGTGAAACTAGAATGTCTTTCTTCAACATATTCCCATACCGGAATGTCACCATAAAACAAAATACATTCATCGTGCCATGTGATGACAAAATTTATTGATATTGGTGTTATGTTCATTTCACGGTTGAAACTTTTTAAAACACGTTGATTTAACTCGGAAACGTCGATTGTTATTAGTTCAAAAGCTTCTTTTATTAGATATAATTGTTCACTATTCATTATTTTTCTCAAATACTTTTTTCGTAACGGTGGTTAAAACCAAAATCAAGCTCGTTATGGTTTTTATTATATTCTTCTTCCATTTCCTTGAACATGTTATAGAGAACTTTAGCAGTTTCGCACACGCACTTTAGATTATCTAAGATGCTATACAAATGATTATCAGATAAAATTGAACTAACATCGTCTGAAATTGTATTACCATAATATACAAAAGAAAAACTCGCATCATCCACGTTTGGTCTATTATATTTCAATTCCAATCGCATAGCGTATGGTGACACCTTTTCTTCAAGTTT
>Ga0255088_1001017_pt1 | contig 11405 bp, 5 predicted proteins | sample Colum_Miss_RepB__2_FD_188587 | JGI IMG/M metagenome (GOLD analysis project Ga0255088, IMG submission 188587) | Freshwater microbial communities from Columbia River, Oregon, United States - Colum_Miss_RepB_8d | ecosystem: Environmental > Aquatic > Freshwater > River | place: USA: Oregon...
CTATAGGGATGCCCCACCGAGAATATCTGGTTCCATTCCGCCTCCTGGAAGAAAAGATGCGCCTCATTGGCTGTGAGTTACTCTCTTCGGATGAGTTGAAGGCGCTGGGAATGGTGAATTCCACGGCAACGTTTGATGTTTCGTGGGATATGGCGAAGGCGAAAGGCAAGGTATTTAAAATGATTGATTCGGTGAAGGATTTCTCCTTTATGAATCGGTGGTTTATCTTCAAACGGAATCGGCAGGCAACAATGGCAGAGGCAGAAGCTGCAGCTGCAGCAGAAGCTCCTGCACAGGCTGTCCCCATTGAACCCGCGGTTGGGCGTGCAGCGAATGCGAGAAATCGCGCCAATGCAGTTGCAAAAGCTGCTTCTGCTATCCAGAAATCTGCTAAGTATAATAATGTTGTTGCTGGAGTCGAGGCCCCTGCTGCTGGAACCGAGGCCGTGCCTAGAACTGTTGCCGTAGCGCCTGGTCCTGCAGCAGATCCTGCCGCAACAAAGGCATATGCTGTGGGCCAAATATTTCGATTCTCTACAACGGCATCCATTGCAAAAGATCAGCTTGGCATCAAAGATTTCGGCGCAGTGAGATGGCTAGCTCCTTCTGCCCCCTTTCCGATTAAGGATATGGAAGATGGAAAGGAGGTTCAGTATCCCACTATGGAACATTATATCGCAGGCATGCGTGTCAAACAGGGGGGGAAAAAGCCTGAAGTTGCTGCATCCCTCTTCAGTCGCGAAGGAACTATCCACCAACGCTTCCTGAATGATCGTCTCGGCATTTCAAATGGGGGGACAAAGCCACTCACAGAAGAACAGGACTTTGAACTCCTTACCACGGAGCTGGCCGCAGTAAAGAAGGCAACCGGCAATGTGCTTCTCAAGAAGACTTACGGAGTAAGTATCAACGAAGCCGAGTGGGCAACGATAAAGGATAAAGTGGTGGAGGAAGCCCTTAAACAGCGATGGACAGGGGATGCGCGCTTTCGCAAAATCGTTGAGACAGCGCGTAACCAGGGAAAATATCTACTGTATGACAGCACAGGTGCCACAACAAATATGGGTGGTTCATACAACAGGGCCACCGGGCGTATTGAGGGTGAAAATAAGGTCGGTAAGATCATTATGAAACTTGCCGGCTACCCCGAATAAGATAAACGGGCTAAACCAAGAGGAATACGCAAACGCTCGCCGTCCTCTAAAATACCGACCCACCCTAAAAGGGCAAATCCCTTTGTATTTAGTTCATTTTCAAACGATGTATTTTCATACGGGTATGCTTTGCCATAAGCAACCGCGTGAAAACTTTCAAACTTAGTCACTGCACGCATAAGAGCAGTTTTTGCTTCCTCGTAGCTTTTGAAAATAACAGGGGGGATTTCCGAAAGCTTGGGGATAGCATATGTATAATAGTTATTGTCCGAATCATAGAATACAATTACGAATGCGCCATTATCTGTTGCAATAGTTGTCATTTCTAATATTTCTAATATAAATGCCTGCGATAAAATTAAACGCAATGTTGCCCGGCATTACTTAGAAAGCAAATGCCCCAGCCTTGGCAAGAACTCTCTTTCAAGAATAAGCATCCACGTGATGACAAAATCGTATTTGACGAACCAACACATGTTTATACTGTAAATGGCAGCTCAAAAGGGATTGTATCTTGCACAAAGTTTCTGCACGAGTTCTTTCCCCACTTTGACGCCGATGCAGTGATCAAAAAGATGATGTCCTCGCCAAAATGGCCACAGAATAAGCACTATGGAAAGACGGCCGCACAAATCAAAAAGGAGTGGAATGATAGTGGTGCAGCGGCTTCAACTGCGGGAACGGCAATGCATCTTGCAATAGAACAGTTCCTCCACGGCCATCCGGAATTGATTGAGCCGGGTGTTCTTAAAACACCCGAGTGGTCCTATTTCATGAACTTCTGGAGGGAGGCAGATGGCGATTTGGTCCCCTATAGGAGTGAATGGGAAGTATGGAGTGAAGAACACAAACTGGCGGGATCGATTGATATGGTATTCTATCGCAAATCAGATGATTCTTATGTTATTTATGACTGGAAACGCTCGAAAGAAATCAAGACAGAAAACAGTTTTGGAAAGGGCTTTGGCCCCGTTGCACACCTAGATGACTGTAACTACTGGCACTACACGCTACAGTTGAATGTATATCGCTGGTTCTTAGAGACCTTCTACGGTCTGAAAATCAGTGATATGTATATTATGATCTTTCACCCAGATAACAACAATTATGAGCGTTTTCAGCTGGAACGCCTTGACAAGGAAGTAGAAGCTATGGTGGCGGCGCGTCTCCTTGCTGTGCGTGAGGGTGGGTCTAAGATTGTAAAGTTTGATACTGCCTCAGCGGTCAAGGGTTCTGCGGGGACATATTCTTTCTTGGACTAAGCTGCGGCCCCTGGAGCTTTTTTCGGTTGTATATGTGTAAGTAGCGTCTTTGCTTTATCGACAATCTCTCCAAGGCCTCGGGGCATTTCTACACGCTTTAAAAAGTTCGGTTCGCTGGGATTCAACATTAATAGCGCTGGACCCTCCATTGTTGCAACAAACACAGGCACACCCGTCGTTGTCGGGCGTGCCGGTCGTTTCGCAATAACTACAGGTGGATCTACTTGTAAATTGATATGAACAATCGGTATCCCCTTTATACGTATTATTTCACGAACTGCTTCTTCGGGTATGACACTCGTATCGACAGGTATGCCAAATTGTGCCGGCGTAAGCCCTAAAGGAACAAAAAGAGTCTCCAATGGCGCGCGGAATAAACGCAGCGCGCCAGTTTTTACATCGACGCCATCTTTACCATTGAGAATCGTCTCTAATCTCGGAGGAAGTATAGTGCTTTCATCCTGTTTCGGTGGAGGCAGCACATCCTCTTCTTCCTCATCGCTCTCGGCAACCATTTCTTCATAGAATTTCGGCTGCTCTTCTTTTTGTGTTGCCCAATCCAACCGCAATAACTCATACCAAGCCGTCGATTTTTCAGGATATATCTTCTGATTACCTTCAATCATTATAGCATTATCCATAGAAACAATGCGACCTACTTCCTGTTCAAAAATCTGTCGCCGCCTTTCTCCATATCGCAACAATTCCTCTATAAGACGTAAAAGTAGCACATTGGGTGAAGATACATGCCTATGTTGTTCCTCACCCAGTTGTATTGTTTTAGGGGCGTGCAAAAGGCACTTATCATCTTCACCCACGCGTTTCCAACTGCATCGGCCCTGGCATGCTTCTTTCGATCGAATACGGCAATCGACACGCAATAGTGATATATTCTTTTTGTCTTTTTTATCATCGCTATCTTCTGTGGTAATCCATTTTCGTATAAAAGGTTCAATAAGAATCTTCAGGCGTTTTCTTTTTTCAAAAAGCGGCAGTTTCTTTGAAAAAATAGTATTATTCAGAGTTTCACGGAAGCTCCCACTTCCTTCTGCAGTTGCGAGCCAGTTAGAAAAAGTAAGACGCAAATGTTCAAATACTTCATGAAAATCATTCATTTTCATACGCTCATTTTTACCAGGTAGGTTATCGACTTTTCCATGCCCTCCTAATGCAATCTCACGATTTATCTCCCATTCTATATCATCTATAGGAACACTTGGCATTTTTGAAACTACATCGGCCGCCTCTTCTGTTGGTTCATCTACTGGAACATACAGCCCATTACGCAGTTGTATTGCCACAAGTTCTGGACCACTGCGCACAAGACGAATTGGAGAAAACCCAGGATACATTTCAAAACGTCCTTCAACATATGTTTTATAGAATTGAAGGACAATATCTACAGGGGGTCGTTCAAATTCAGGATCATCCCAATCAAGTATTAATTTCTTATTTACAATCATCTCGCCATCGTCTATTACTGGCAGCGCAATATAACCTACATGCGCCTTCATTTTTTCTTTAAAGAGTAGCGCGCCAATGTGATTATATGCATCTCTTAAAACTCCCTCCAATGAAATGCGTTTTTCTTTGCGGAGAATGCGATATGCTGCACTACAGGGAATCATGGACATAGGATTCATGGCGCTTTGTGATGTATAAATAGAACGGCCTATAGAACTACATTGAACTGCATATTCTTGCACACGTTTTTTAACAATAAGCGGCCAGGTCGGCCCAGCTTGAGCCATTTGAAATGTAAGAATAAAGTTATCCATCCCGCGTTCTCCTGGTTTTCGCGCATCTACATAAAATATTGGTTCCCATATACCAGACCAATGGCGCAACAAAAATCCAACGTCATTCGCCGCCATTAGTTCAGCATTATATCCCATTGGGGGGCAACGCACCGACATTTCACCCGATTTTAGAATATCGAGCACAATAAATGTTATACCAGGCCGAATTCCATCGCGAATAAGATTCGCTTGGGCGAGAATCAATGCAAAATGACGAAGTTCCTTTTTTGTAGTATCAGATCTTAGCCATTCTTTAAAGGCGTGGTAACTCAGATATGCACGGACAAGAACTTCGCGATTTTCTCTTTGGGCATGTATTTCTAGCTCATCTTCTGCCCATCTATCTATAACTTCATCCCTGGGGCGCTCGGATGTAGAGGGATCATAAAATTCCAAGACAGAGTTCCCATAATTCATCGCCATGAAAATACGGGCTGTTATTTTTTTATCGAGATGTTCTTTCATTTGTTCTGCGCTATTTTTCATATAAAACGGCGCAATAGCTGCTAAAAAACTGTCAGCTTGAAACTGAACACGATTCTCTACAGCTATTCGTAAAAATCCCATACCATCGGGTTTAATCTTCTGCGGATTAAATGAACGACTTACAAGCCGCGTTTGATCCTGATCAAAGTAGGAGTCTAGAACTGGGGGAAGGAGACCCACTTGAGCTTCTGCCACCTGTATTTTCTTTCCGCCACGAACTCCTGCATCCACTACTGGAACTTCTAATGGAAATTTCTCAGCACCAATAATATATTTGCGTGTAACACCCGCCATAATGACATAATAATCCATAATAGGAATGCCAGCACCTTGACGGGGACCCTGTTCGGTACGCCCTTCCTCTTCCTCTTCCCCTTCCTCTTCATCCCTATTCAATACATTTACCGCCGCTGCATTTACCGGACGAGGTTTAGACGGTTTTCCAGGAAGGCCCCACTGCCTGTATTTATCATATGCGGGATCAGAAAACTTTACAGCAGATTCATCTAAAAAACAACAGGGGAGATAAAATCCATCTGGGTGCGGAGTAGATTTCATAAATCTAATAAAAAGATGGCGCTGATCTGTTTTCGGCTTTACAGCGCGTTGAATAATTGTGTCCGTTGCCCGAGGGCTTTTCTGATTCTCGATAACAGTTCCTCTGCAAAAGGGGCACTGCCCACTCTTTTTAGGCGCTCCTTTCGGCCTACGCATTTGGGTAGATCTTAGATCAACCTCACGCACAAGTATTTCATCTTTTATACAATAATATTTAGAACAAATATAGTAGTTTTGTTTCTGTTGGCTTGTCCCGTAACGTAGTACAGTATAATAATCAATTTCCACATCACCCGCCGGTTTCTCAGGCTCTCCTGGTTCAAGAGGATATACTTGGAAAACTGCTTCTCCTCTATACTCCTCCTCCATTCGTTGAAACTGGGCTTCGTTCATAACAGCTGGTTGCCGCCCATGAGTCGGCTGACACTTACTTACATAGCGTTTCAACGCTGGATTTTTTTGATGATAATTAAATAACCCACTATCAGCTTCTTGTAGTTTTCGTAAAAAGTAGTTGGCAATGCTTACTTCACCCGCAGGTTCTTCCTCTTCTACCTCCCCTACTCCTGCGAGTTCTTCCTTTGGTTTTTCCACCCCCTCGCCAATAGCACGTTTAAGTTCCTCTACAGGGGGTGCTGCAGCAACCGCAGGAAGAGGCGGAGCAGGTTTCTGCTCTCCTGCGCTCGGCACCTCAGGATAGGGCGTTCCTTCTTTGGCAACTCCCTCCGCAGGCTGTTCATCTTCTCCAAACGCAAAAAAATCTAAATAATCTCCCGCCCCCTCTTCACCAGCAGATTCTGTATCTTCTGCTGCCGCGGCAGCAGGTAGCACCGGTGATTCGGCAAGTTCTTCCGCTATTTCTTTCGCCTCCTCCACCGCTTCTACTTCTTCCGCCGTTTCAAGCTCCTTTACAGCCTTCACCGATACAACTAAATCACTGGGTTCTGCACTTATCATCAATGATATGACAGTTATAATACGCTGAAGATTCTCTATCGAATTCACGCGATGCAGATGAAAGGTGTAAAATGGATGTTGTGCAAAAAAGCCGACATCTATTCCAGGATTATATTCATGCATGTAATCTTTGGAATCGGGATTTATAAGAGCAACTTGTCCCTGCATCTGAAGCTTAGTTGCAACCTGTTTTCGCGCCTCAGTAACATCCATTTGAAATTCATCTGCGACTAACTCGACAAGCCCATCGAGTAACCCCTCGCCGCGAATAACTTTGCGGTTCATTACCTGGGTTATAAATGTTTGTATGCGATCTTCATTGGCAAAATTACTTACTAGTTTATAACGCAACATAATAAGAGGTTTCTCACCTGGAAGGGGAGCAATCTCATGGAAGAATGACGTAAATACAGGAAGGCGTTCGCGTAATATACGTGATGTTATTGGGGGGCTATCCTTTTTTAAACGAATACCAAGAACAAGGCTGGCCTTGTAAATATCTGGAACACCAGTAATATAAGGGAGGCCCTCCAGGCCTTCTAGCAGATGATCACCGAATGAATCTAAATCTGTTCGCGGCTCTAGCTTTTTCATAGGCTTTGGCGGCTCCAAAATGCATTTTGCAGTTCCATCATTCAAAAGGGATAAAGTCGTATAAATCGGCGGAAGATTACTAATACCCCTACGAATTAAAATTTTGGCAAATGCATAATCCCTTTCAGGGGTAGGACTACGCTCCTGGGCCCAAGAAAGAAGCATTTTTGGATCTTGAATATCGGGCGTTTTTCCATCTTTCAAATATATTTTACTAACACTCGAACCATCCGTTGGAATCAAACGTATAAAAGGGCGGCGCTCATTTGCAGCTGCTTCATAGAATTGTGCTTCAATCCCAGGAATACCCTTTTCTTTCGGCCATACGAGAACAAGGTATTTTACAGCAGCTAAAGTCAGTGGAAGTAACGGTATATTATCATCAAGCAGTGATTGCAACCGCATAAGAAACTGCTGGCGTCGAATAAAAATTGTGGCCATCCGTTTCGCCTTTGTCTTATGTTCGCTCGTGGGCTCTGTTATACTCACCGAAAGGAATGGAAAAAAGGAGTAAAGACGACCATTCCAGTCTTTTTCACTGGGTGGTTTGGAACCTGGAATCGCCGCCAAAAGATCGCGGTAAAAATATGCATGAAACTCGGGAATACCTTTTGCGATTTTTCCATTCCCCTTTAAAAAAGCATCTTCAATACTAAGTCGCTCGCGATTTATCATAGGCATTAACTTACGATCGCCGCTGGATTCTACAAATCGATTATCTAAAGGCCTTGTGCCGCTAACAAGATCAAATGGAAGATAGTTATTGAACTTAACCTCGGGGGGGAGAGTAGGATCATTCCACGTATAATCTATAGGAGTACTCTGGTGTTTCACCGCCGGTCGGGTATATTGCATACAAAGATATACAAATTCAGGAATCGCATATTCTTCTTGTTTTAGCTCCGTGTAAATTGCCAGTTTAATATCCTGTAGGGTCATAAAAGGGAAAATGTTTTTAATCGTCAATTCCCTTGGTTGTGCAGTAGGGGCCATGTGCAGTATAACAGTTATTTCGCCGGATGGGACAGAATCTTGAAAGCTAGCAAGGGCCGATGGATAAAATAGGCGTCGAAAGAAATCTGGTATAGTATCCACCGCCATCTCTAACGGCACATGCCAAAGTTTATTTCGTAAAATACGGAATAAACTTTAGCGGCAACTGGTAAAATATCCCTTCGGGGAGGTTCATTTTATATTAAACACGACGGCTACGACGAGAAGAACGTCTTTTATTCACAATTGTACGACGCGTTGGTAGCCGCGTTGGGCGTAATCCATATTTTTTCTCGTTGTTCGAAATCTCACGCGGCTCGGGATCAGAAGCGCTAGCACCCTTTACCACTAAGACGGGGGAATCTCCATCTTTAATATTATAGACGGGGGCATTATTATTCAAGTTCTTACCTTGATAGACAAGATGCTGATCCCCTTTTGCAATCCCCCTTTTTTTTTTTATCTTATCCTTGAGGTCCCCAATATTGTCAGAGGGTTTTGCATCGACAAAGAATGAATCTCCGCGTTCTGTCTTAATAAAAATTGCTCTATCCATCGTTAGTTGTGGTAGTATCATGTTCTGCCTTTGTAGAGGGGTGGGATTCCCTGGATTATCCATTGTCGAGTGCAGTAACCGCCAGCGCGCCGCTTCCACGTCGAATGGAGAAGGCGCTTGAGGGGTGGGATTCCCTGGATTATCCGTTGTCGAGTACAGTAACCGCCAGCGCGCCGCTTCCACGTCGAATGGAGAAGGCGCTTGAGGTGTAGTGCTGTCGATGTTAGATGGCTCATTTCCCTTGTAAATGATCGAGGAAGGCAGGCCAGACTGCCCTGGGTTGTAAATAGAGCGTAGTAATGCACGTGCCGCATCCACGTCATCGAGCGAAGGCGGAAGCGCCGTTTTCACGTCATCGACCGAAGGCGGAAACGCCGTTTCCATGATTTCTTCTGGCGGCGGCAGTGGTTGTAGCCGCTCAAGGGCATTTACACGCGCTCTAACCAAAGGCCCTAGGCGACGACCATTCTGCGGGACCTGTTGCGGGCCAGAGGGAAACAGTTGATTCACTCGCGCATATCGCGGCTTAGGTGGCTCTCTTGGTGCGAATACTGCCTGTGGGGGCAGTCCTCTTGGCATGGGGACCGCATTAGGTGCTGCATACACTTCTCGTAATAATGCTTCGCCTGCACTTTCTTTCGGGGGAGTTCCACGCGCCCGCATACGGGCCCGAATACCAGCGGCACTAGGCCGCACACCGCGTTCTAGCGCTGGCTTGCGCTGCTCCACAGAACGCGCATACTCTAGCGCACGATTCCTCACCGCCCGCGCCTTCGCCAGGGCTTCCGCCTTCGCCTCCGCCTTTGAAGGCTCTTGCGGCACCGGGGCTGCAGCGGCAGCGGCAGCACGTTCCGCAGCCACCGCCGCAGCACGTCGCAGTAGCGGCGAGGACGACAGAGATTTCTGTAGTGCAGCAAAATCCGCAGTAGATTGTACCGAGGGAATAGTAAAATCATGTGCAGCTGAAGAACTATTTATAAACTTTCTCAACTCTGCAGTTCCGATCGTGCGCACGGCCCCACCCTGTTGCGCGCCAGATGGAAGTCCCATAGGGCTGCCAGCAGCAGAAGCAGTGGGCGTCTCAGCCTTGACATTTTCCAAGATTTTTGCCGCCGCCGCCGCCTTCGCATTAGCCTCTACTGCTAGTTCCCTTGCGCGCTCGGATTGTTGCACACGAGTTTCCGCAAGTTTTACCGCTGTGTTCATTTTTGCCGTTCTTGCCGCCGCCACTCTAGCATTCGCATTACGCAGCTTTTTACTTAAAATCTCCGATCTATTCACTTTTCCAAATATATTCTTAATACCCAGCGTGGGTAAAGCCTTTAATTTATTAATTAACGAGGCATTTCCCAACTTTTCTTTTCCTTCATCGATAATACGTTTATATTTGGCACAATCATACTGCTGATATTTCTGTGTTGCATTATTCAAACGAGGTTTTAATGCAGCCAAGTTGGCAGATTGCCCAGCAAGTCTCTTTCGAGTATTTTCTGCCCTGGCCAATGCCTTTTTACTCTTGTTTATTTTATTCGCGTTTGTAGGGTTGAATATACTAGATAATTTACGTGTCGCAGGCTTTAACATATTAGATATTTTATCAAAAAGCCCCATTCTATTATATACTTGAGAAATGGCGGCAAGTACTTTGGAACATGAGCTTAGAGTTAAACACAAAAGTTAGGCGCACTGAGCAGCTAACTTTTATATTAAACGCGAAACAAAACTAACTATGCGAGAGATCAGTTCCATCTTTACTAGAATCATACGTTGGTTGATCTGTAATTTTCATCCCACAATAGGACACCGGGTGAGCACGAAAATCACGATGCTTATACACATTTATACGCTCTGCCTCTTGAAGAAGCCATGCAAAGTTGTTCCAAAAATCAGGACCATGCCCTACAGTTCGCGTAATCATATGACCCATTTCATGAATCGCAACAAATGTAACTATATCTTCATGAACAAGGGATTCATCATTCCCCTCTCGTTGTCGGAGGCAAAAATGAACTGTTTCACCTTTATTCACACTATAGCTTGTGAATTCTGCCTCTGGTGTGGCTTCATATAACCTAGAGGGATTGGCCTCAAAATTTCTTACAAGCTGCCTCACTTGGGGCTTATCCGGGAAGCTTGATTCAAGATGTAGTTTCAGCTTATTCATCTTCATGCGGACTTTTGCCATAATATCGGCAGCCTCTTGCTTATCGGGCATATCACGAACAGAATAGCTCTGACCATCAATATTACTCTTAACTTGCACAAGAGGGTAGTCTGATGTTCGAATACCAATGTAGTTTAATGCATACGAGAGAGTTCCACCAAGGTCTCCCATCTATTATACCAAGCTACTTAACTATATCAATTGCGACGATTTCTACGATTGCTGCGTCTGCTGCGTCTGCTGCTTCTTTGCCTCTGCATCTTTTGCTCAAGGGCATTTACACGCGCTCTAACCAAAGGCCCTAGGCGACGACCATTCTGCGGGACCTGTTGCGGGTCAGAGGGAAACAGTTCATTCACTTTGAATTGAGGTGCCATAGGGTTGCTAGCTCTAGGAGTCTCAGCCTTGAGATTTTCCAACGTTTTTGCCACCGCCGCCGCCTTCGCATTAACATCTGCTGCCAGTTCCCTTGCACGTATGGCTTGTTGCGGGCCAGAGGGAAACAGTTGATTCACTTTGAATTGAGGTGCCATAGGGTTGCTAGCTCTAGGAGTCTCAGCCTTGACATTTTCCAACGTTTTTGCCGCCGCCGCCGCCTTCGCATTAGCCTCTGCTGCCAGTTCCCTTGCACGTATGGCTTGTTGCGCGCGAGTTTCCGCAAGTTTTACCGCTGTGTTCATTTTCGCCGTTGTTGCCGCCGCCACTCTAGCATTCGCATTACGCAGTTGTCTATTTAAAATCTCCGATCTATTCACTTTTCCAAATGCATTCTTAATACCCAGTGTGGGTAAAGCCTTTAATTTATTAATTAACGAGGCATTTCCCAACTTTTCTTTTCCTTCATCGATAATACGTTTATATTTGGCACAATCATACTGCTGA
>Ga0255088_1001021_pt1 | contig 11392 bp, 9 predicted proteins | sample Colum_Miss_RepB__2_FD_188587 | JGI IMG/M metagenome (GOLD analysis project Ga0255088, IMG submission 188587) | Freshwater microbial communities from Columbia River, Oregon, United States - Colum_Miss_RepB_8d | ecosystem: Environmental > Aquatic > Freshwater > River | place: USA: Oregon...
ACATCAGTTGATGATTCTATGCACGTTCAACCAGTTAAGTTACTAGATGGTGATAACTATTTTGACTTTACATTACCATTGCAAGAATTAGCATTCTCATGGTTAAGAGTTCATCCAACAATTGCTTCTAGCTACCAAGCTTGGGAGAGAGGTGAATTCCCTGCAGATATTCAGTACTATGTTGCTGATGATGATATTGAGAACAAGGTGATGTTTAAGAAGAAACAACTTATCAACAAAGCAATTGTTAAGTTTGATAGTATGACTCCTGAGAAGAAAAAGAAAGTGGCTCGTTTACTTGGTCTTCCAGTGTCTGATGATTCCAAAGAAGAAACAGTTTACAATCAGGTGGATAACCTATTGAAACAAACTGAATTCAAGAATGGCAGATATCAAGGTTTGAATCCAATTGAGGTGTTCAACAGATTTGCAGATATGAAAGAAAACTTACTCCATATTAAAGACTTGGTTAAACAAGCTGTTGCTCATTCAGTTTATAGAGTTAGACCTAATGGTAGAGTCTATGAAGGTGAATTTGAAATAGCTGCTGATGAGGATGAATTAGTGAAGTTCTTAGCAGATGAAGATAACCAAGACCAATTGTTGATTTTAGAAGGTAAATTGAAAGGTAAAAAAATAGCTGCAATATGATCCCAGTAGATAGTTTATTATATAAGATTGATCAGAAACTAAATAAACTATCCACTAATGAGCATCAAGAGATTCCTGTAGAAGATAAGATCTTAGCATTGAATGAAGCTCAAATTAAGCTTATAAAGCAAAAGGTTGATGGATTTAGTACAGTTTCTGGATTAGGCATGGATTCGTTTAAGAAGCGTTACGAAGACTTACAAAGTCTTGTACAGCCCTATAACCACCAACCTCTTCCTTTAGTATTAAAGAATGCTGAACTAAATCAATGGTTTGCATATCTACATGTTCTTACTCCTCAGTATATGTTCTATATAGATAGTTACATATTAGCTGATAAAGGAAGATGTACAGATAGAAAGATATGGATTAATAGAGACTTAGCTAAGCATGGTGATTTACAGTTTTGCTTAAACAATGTCCACTATAGACCTTCTTTTGAATACCAAGAAACATTCAACTTTATATCTTCTGATGAGATCTCTGTATTCACAGATGGTACATTTACACCTAAGGATATATATATCTCTTACATGAGATATCCTCAATATATAAATAAGACAGGATATATCATGCTTGATGGCTTACCCTCATTCGATCAGGATTGTGAACTTGAACTATACCTAGAAGATGAAATATTAGATCTGACAGTACAAAACTTGGCAATGTATACAGAAAACCAAAGTGCTGTTCAAAGCTCAATTTACAGAATACAAACAAACGAATAATTTTTAACAATTAAATATAAAGCAAAATGGCTGATTTTTCTCTAACCACCCTCTTTGTTGTACCAGTAGGAAATACATTACCTAGCTCTGGATCAACACAGAATTTAACAGCTGGTCAAGTAGGAATATTCCTAAATGACTACAGCGTTGCAGATGCAAGTAACATTGCTGCTGCCCCTTACTTTTATGTAGCTCAAGGTAGAGTTAACACTTACTTACAAGGTTCTAAGCGTTCAGACAAAATCTCTGGATGTCCTGGTGGATCTTCTTGTAAGAGTAACGTAACAGAATGGTACAAATCTTTAGGTTGTCCTACTCCAGTGAATCAAGTAACTGATGTAGTTGACTTCACAGTAAAACCTGGTGAGATTGTAACATTAACTTTACGTGGTTTCTCTAGCTACTTAAACACATTGTATTTCAATGGTTTCACTCGTTCTGTAACAGTTAATGCTCCATGTCTTGGATGTGGTGATGATCCTTGTACAGACGTTGATGTTCCTGCTTTAATTGATTCATTAATCTTAAAGTTAGAATCTCGTGCACCTGGTGACAACCCAGACAACATTTATTTGAGTCAGTTCTATCAATTCCAAAGAATTGGTGACGATCAAAGTGCGTTGTTACGTATCACTGGTAAACCTTTGACTGCTTATGGACAACCTTGTGACGTTGCTGCATTCCCTTTTGAGTATGACAGATTCTACTTTAGAACTTTCATCTTCTCTGGTCCAGCTACAACTGCTGACTTCATTGTTGACGATCCTTGTAATAGAGTTGCTACTCCAGTAATCACACAACGTTCTAACTATGCTGTTGGTACTTCTGCTGAGGTTCAACAATTAGAGAAGAACTTCTATAGTTACCAAGCTGGTTACTTGAAGCATCTTTACAGAATGAATGGTTACAACGAGAACTTTGAGTCTTGGGTAACTGATGGTCAGATCTATGATTTGTACTATATCAAATTCAATGAGTATGATAAGAGTGCTTACCAATGGGGTGACTATATTATGGAAGATAGCATGGTGATCATTGCTGTTCCTGAGAATCAAACATCTGCTATCGAAGCTATATTAGTAGCTGGTTTAGGAGCTGTTGCAGGTGACACAGCTTGTATCACAACTACTAGCACTACAACTACTGTATGGCCTAGCACTTCAACAACAACTACTTTGATCCCTTAAGAAAAAGGTAGCATCATATTAACCTATGCCAGAGGGTGAGAGGATATCTCAAATCCTCTGGCATTTTTATTAGAATAACCATGACATTAGATTTTTTAGTAATTAACACATACACTACACAAACATTGGGTATAGCTGATATATCTGTCTATGATACAGATCCACCTAATGTAAGTGCTCCTACTATGCAGATTACTGTTCCTGGTTTCACAACACCTGTAGCTATTCCATTTAATGTTAATAGCTTTAATGTTTATAACTCAATCATTTTAGGATTAACTCCATTCCCAGCAACATCCCCTTTGCCTGATGGAATATATTTCATGAAATATTCAGTTGCTCCTGCTAATGTAAATTATGTAGAAAAGAACATCATGCGTACTGAACTTATTCAAGAAAAGTTTGATAATGCATTTATGAAGTTAGACATGATGGAATGTGATTCAGCTATAAGAACCCAAGCAAAAGTAGTTTTAAGTAGTATTAATTTTATGATTCAAGGCTCCATAGCAGCAGCTAATAACTGTGCTATTGATACAGCCAACAAGTTATATATCCAAGCTAATAGACAATTAGATTATTTTATTGCAAACCAATGTGGTTGTACAGGAAACAACTATATAATTAATTTTCCTTAATATGGCAAACTGTAGAGGTTGTGGCTGTCAATTAATTAATGGCCTATGTTCAGCATGCAACAACAAACTTAAAACTGCTACAAATAGAATAAAAGATGTTATCACCAAGATTAACAGATTGTGTTATTGATGCCAGTATTCCTGTTACATTAACACAAATTGATGAAAGATTAACATATTGGGCAAATCTCCAATATAATAATATTGTCTTCTCTGTGAATAATTATATTCCTGGAGAGATAATACAAGATTTATTAAATTACAAACAAATATTAACATACAGACTTTGTAACCCAACCTATGCTATGATATGTGGTATTCCCACAACATCTCAGGTGGTTAGTAGAGTTAAAGTGTTAATTCATAAATAAATAAACCATGTCTTGCGAAAGTTGCTATAATGGATGTGTTCAGACAGTGTCTGATGAATGTGTTAGATATACAGGTATAAACTATCCTGCATTAGGTGTTGAAACAGGAGACAATTTAGTTTCTGTTGAACAAGCTATAATGAATGCTCTAGTTCCTTTACTAACTGGTACAGGAGATGCAATCACTCTTAGTGCAGGAGATGTATGTGCATTAGTTACTGGCTATCTTACAGCAGGTTTAACTCATACATCTAAAGAATGGATTACAGCTCTTTCTAAAGGAGAGTGTAATTTACAAGCACAGATTGTAGCTATTAATAATACATTAGCTATACTTAATGCTGATTATTCAATTGGTTGTCTTACAGGAGTAACTGCGTCTTCTGACACTCATGATGTTTTACAAGCTGTCATAACAAAGCTTTGTACAACAGTAGCTGATCTTGCTGCTCTTACACTTGATGTAGATACAAACTATGTTAAGCTAGCAGACTTAGATGCTTTGATTGCAGCTTATATAGCTAGTCAAGGTGGTGGTAGTTCAAACCAACAATATTTAAAAATGGTTCCATATGTAGCATATGAATACTATGGATCATTAACTAACTTTGATGCTACAGGTGCAGGTTTAAATGCTGCTGGATTCTATAAAGTATATTTATGTAATGGTCTTAATGGCACTCCTGATAAAAGAGGACGTGTTGCTGTTGGAGCTATTGCTAATGTACCTCCAATAGGAGTTGGCTTAGATGCTGCTGTAAATCCAGCAAATCCAGGCAATCCAAACTATGCTGTATTTAACACAGCAGGTGCAAATACTGTTACACTTATCACATCTCAAATTCCTTCACATTCACACGCTGCCTCAGTGGTAGCATCTGGATCAATTGGAAATCATACTCATATAGTTATGGGAGGTGGGGGTCCTGGTTCAGGAAGTGTTCCTAATTCTACACAAGTTATATCAAATGAAACTGCACAAGGTGGAAACTCTTCATATAAAATGTTACCTGCTAGTGTTCAATCACATAACTCTGGTATAACAAGTGCTAGTGGAGCTGGACCAGTATCACTTAGTATAGCTGTTACAAATGCTAATACAGGATCTAATGCTTCTCACCCAAACATTCAACCTGTCATAGCTGCATATTATATCATGTACATTCCTTAATCTTCTTAAACTAATTATAAAATGGCTTGCAATCCTGGAGATCCTTGTTACAACGCATACTATCATCCTAACGAAAACTGTAATTCACTTCCTTGTGCAACTACAGCAGATCTTGTTATATATAATGGACCAAACCTTCCTTGTTCAGGAATTCACACTGGAGATAACTTAGACTGTGCTCTATCAAAAATAGATGACGCTCTTTGCAATGGTGTTGTTGGTATTAATGGTACTTCTGGAACTTCTGGTTCTAGTGGTCGCACAGGTACTGCTGGTACGTCTGGTGCTTCAGGAGCTAATGGTACCAATGGTTCTTCTGGTACCTCAGGTGCTGGTGGTGCTACTGGTAGTGCTGGTTCATCTGGTACAAGTGGTGACACTGGTTCTAGTGGAACATCTGGAAGTTCTGGTAGAGAAGGTTCTAATGGTACATCAGGTTCTGCTGGTTTAAGTGGAACTAATGGTACTTCTGGATCATCAGGAACTTCTGCAAGTTCTGGTCTTTCTGGTTCTGATGGAAGTTCTGGATCATCAGGTACAGCAGGTACGTCAGGAGTAGATGCAACAGCAGGTACTTCAGGTCAAGATGCTACAGCTGGAACATCAGGTTCTACTGGTACATCTGCTACTGCTGGCACAAGTGCGTCATCAGGAACAAGTGGTACATCAGCTTCCTCTGGAAGTTCTGGTACTGCTGGTTTAAATGGAGATAGATATTTAACATCTTCCATTACACCTTTAACAATAGGAAATGGTACTCAAACCTTAACTGTTGGTACAGGATTAGCTTATAGTGTTGCTCAAACAGTTTTATTATCATATGATGGTTCTAATACAATGCAAGGATCTGTTACAAGCTATGATAGTCTTACAGGTGCCATGGTTGTTAATATAGTATCAACAACAGGTTCAGGAACATATCCACAATGGACTGTAAACTTATTTGGGGCTGCTGGTGGTAATGGTACGTCTGGTACTAGTGCATCATCAGGATCATCTGGAACATCAGCTACAGCTGGAACATCTGCAACATCTGGTAGTTCAGGATCTTCAGGAACAAATGGTAGTTCTGGTACCAGTGGTACTAGTAGTACAAGTGGAACATCTGCAAGTGCAGGAACTCATGGAACAAGTGGTAGTTCAGGCTCAGCAGGTACATCTGCTACAGCAGGTACAAGTACTGGTACTTCAGGTACATCAGGTGCAACTGGATCTAGTGGAGCTACAGGATCTTCTGGTACATCAGGATCTTCTGGTTCTTCTGGTTCTTCTGGATCTTCTGGTACCTCTGGTGGTACAGGTTCTCCAGGTGGAAATGGTACAAGTGGAACAAGTGGATCATCTGGATCATCTGGCTCTTCAGGGTCTAGTGGATCTTCAGGGTCTAGTGGATCAAGTGCAACTTCTGGAGCTAGTGGAACATCTGGCTCATCTGGATCTTCTGGATCTTCTGGTTCAAGTGGTTCATCAGTAGCACTTTCTGGAACAACTAATTATATAGGTAAATTTACAAGTGCTTCAACGCTTGGTAATAGTGGATTTGTTGATGATGGTACAACGATTGCTACATCTGAAATTGTATATACTGGAAACAACTTTAAAACAGCAGGAATTGTACAATTTGATAATACTAATACAGGTATATACAATCAAGCTAATAACTATACTTTCTACGCATTAACAGGACAAGGTTGGGTATCTAGTACATCTATCACAGCAACAGGATTTTTTGAGTCTTCTGATATTAGATATAAAAATGTAATTGAAACAAATCCTCAAGTAGATTTATTAGGAATAGATGTAATCAAGTTTGTAAGAACTGATGATGAAACAAATAAAGTTAGATATGGATATTCAGCTCAACAAGTACAATCAATACTTCCAGATGCAGTTACAGGAGAAGATAAACTATCTGTAAACTACATGGATGTTCATACTTTGAAAATAGCAGCATTAGAAAAACGTATTGCAGAATTAGAAGCTAAATTAAACAAATAATGAGTTGGAATACATTACTACCTAATCAGTGTATATCATTTAATAATTTACAAGATGCTTGTAATCAATTATTCTTTCTTTCAACTCAGCCTATTCCTGTAAGTACTGAACAAATTACTAAACAAGACTTTGAAGATTATATACTTGTGCCTGATAGTGTAGCTAACTATCCTGCTTTTGTAAACAAAACTCAAAATCAACTTGTTGTAAAAAGTGACGTTGCAATATTTGGAGATGCTATATTAACTCCTAATTATGGTATATCTTTTACAGGAATATCTTATTATGATTTTTCTACTCAAATACCAGTGGGAATTTGGAGTCTTCCTGCATCTTCAACTCAAAATACTGAATACTATTATAGCTTTGGTGTTAGTGGTTTCAATTTATTATATGTAGAAGTTGATGGTACTAGCACTAGCCCATCAGGATATTTTAGCGTAACTCTATCTGTAAATGGAAATGTAGTTTCTGATGGTACTTTTTACTACACAAGTGGACCACAACCTGCTATAATTCCTCTTAATCCTGAAATTATATATGCTCCTAATAGTATAGAATTAACTATTATTGATGGACAAGCAACTCCTATAAATTTTACTTTCCAAGATCAGAATGGAGGAATTCCTATAACAGCAGTATCTGCAAGTAGAGGATCTGGTCAATATCAAATGGTAGCAACTGGATCTAATGGTAGTAGAATGAACTTCTTAGAAGGAAGTTTATATAGATCTATTGATTATGGTGCAACATGGCAAAAATCTTCTAATAACACATTATACTATTGGGATAGAATAGCAATGTCTGATACAGGTCAGTATATGATGGCTGCTTCATTACAAGGTCCATTAATGTTATCTAGTAACACTGGTGCAAGTTTTGTTGATATAACTACTAGAATACGAGGTAATGCTACAGAATATTTTGAAGGAGTAGGAATGTCTGGAAATGGACAGTATGTAATAGTTTGTTATGAAACTGGTGTTGGAGGTGCTCAGACTGCTCAGACAAAGATTTCAAATAACTATGGAGCTGCTGGATCTTGGTCAGTTGTTACGCAAGCATATGAATACTATATACAAGGAATAGCAATAAGCAATGATGGACAATATATGTATCTTTCATTTACTGCTAATGGTCTTGCAGGATATGTGCTGAGATCATCTGACTATGGTGCAAGTTGGCAATCAATAAGTGTTGGAACTACGTATGTAAGAGATGTTAGTTGTAGTAGTGATGGTTCAACTGTTGTTGTAACAGGTGCTGTGCCAAACTATGGTGCAGAATATTTAACAAGAGGCTTTATGTTTACATCTACTAATTATGGAGCATCTTATACTGGTATTGAAACTGGAAACTCTTACTTACGAAACTGGTACAGAGTTGGACAATTATATACATCTACCTCTCCTTCTGGATATGGTACTGTAATGATTTATTATCCTCCTGGCACTAGTCAAACTGCTTTCCCAACACAAACAGCTCCTGTTGGTAGTAATACTTTAGGATCTGTTGTTAATGGTAGCGTTAGTGGTATGGGAGAAAGGAAATTTACAGACTATGCAGTAGGTGGTACAGATGGACCATATAGATTGATTGGATCAACAACTGGATTATTTAGATCTACAAATGGAGGAAGCACATGGACTCAACTTTAATATAAATCAGGTATAGTTAAATGCTAACAAACAACGCTTTAGTAACATATACAGATTTAACAACAATGTTAGTTCCAATAACAGGATTGACTCCTCCTACTGGAAATCAAATTGCTACTAAATCATTTATTGATACATACTATCGTGTAGATACTGCATCAAGTCCTTATTCTACATATAGTGCAAATAGATGTCCACCATATCAAACTATACAACCTCAAGTTCTTCCTTACTTAGCTTGTTGGAATATTACAATTCTTCCTTATTCTGAATTAAATTGTCAAGGTAACTATAACAGTTTTGAAACTTGGCAAATATCATTACTAGATCAGTATGGAAATGCATATTTTACAGACCAAAATTATTCATTTAATATTGGATATGATTATACATGGCAAAGTGATATACCTCCATATTCTGAGTCAGGAAGTAATGTTACTACAGTAAATATATCACCAGGACAATGGCAAGGATTTGCTTCGTTTACTATATACGCTGTAGAAACATGTCCTTATTCATCAGCATGTGATGGTAGTTGTTTTAGCACTAATACTAACATAACTGAACTAACTAATACAACTGGTGTACCTGGAGGTTGTGCATTACCAACTCCAGCTACAATTACATATTTTGTACCTAATGCATTTATACCTGAAAGTAGTAATCCTGCTGTTAATGTAGTTAGAATTTATAAAGTAATCAATTCAACAGCTATTGAATTAGTTTATTCAAACTATCCAAATATGACTTGGGTATTTGCTACTGGTGGATTCGTTCCATATTCAGGAAATAATTCTGTATATGTTCCTTGGAATGGTAGATTAAACAATTCAGGAATGCTTTCAAGCTCTACTGCTTATGGTTACTCATTTGCATTAAACGATGGCAGTGGAACTATAATAACTGGAGCAATATTACTTCTTCGATAAAAACAAACCAATATGACAATATTAATAACACTTACCCTAGCAGGATCAGATACAGGTCCATTCAACTTATATTCAAATGTAGATGGTTACACAACAGCATTTGAAACTGGTGTTTCTAGAGCAGCTCTTGTTGCTGGATATACTTCAATTTTAGTCCCAGATGGAACTACAGAAATCTTAGTAAGATCTACAGGAGTTTGCCAAAGAGATCTTTATCTATCTGTAGCTGGAGCCCCTGCAACAACCACCACTACCACAAGTACGTCTAGCACTAGCACTACAAGTACCACAACTACAAGTGCACCATTTAGTTGTATCACAGGTGATAGAAACGCTATTGCTACATGTTCTAATGGAGAGAGTGCTCAATTTACAATAGCTCTAGGATATACAGCAGCAATCATTCCAGGTGGATACTATTACAGTGGAAGTGGTACAAGAACATACTATGCATACATTTATGATAGTACAGACAGTATAATGTTGTATAGTCTAACATACACACAAGTAGGATCTACTCCTGGTACTTGGACTACATTTGGAACAGGAAACACTCTAACAGCAGGTACTTACTACCTACACTTAAACACAGTAAACTGTTCAATCAATGGCTCTGGTACGTTCACTTTACAAGTGGGAGACTGCCAACCAGTTTAATATTTAAAACCTCTGTTTATTGGTTTACAGAAGGTCTCCCCTAGGGTTTCTACCCTGGGGGTTTTTGTTTAAACTCTAACTAAAAAAGTTATTCTATATAACCAAAATAGTTAGGTTATTTTTGGGAATTTCAGAAATAGTTCCTATCTTTACAATAATTTTAACCAAAATAAACTATATATGCCTGAGAATCAAGCATTGCTAAACCAGCTAGAAGAGATTTTGCACTGGAAAAAGAGTAAAAAATTCTACGCTGATAAGCTTGGAATTGCAGAATCAGACGTTGATGAGTTATTAAAAGAGTTAAGAACTAGAGAAAGTATTATACAAGAAGCAGAATTAGGTAACTACGTTTCTGAGTTAGAGGAAACAATAGTAAGATTTGAGGAAGACATTCTTAAAGGAACTGGAGAGATTGTCATCAATACAAAGGATGAAATCAAAAGCTTAGATGAGCTTATAGTAAAGTGTAAGATTGACACAGATAAGTGGGAGATTACAAAGTACGTACAGAACTACTGGGGAAATGGAGAAACACCTCATTGGCAAGTCAAAGCATGGTTAGGGAAGAAGTCTACAGAACAAGTTTTTCAAGATGCGTTTGTAGACTTTTTAGATTCATATAAGCCTGTAAGTCAAGAGGTTATGAGTCCTAAGGTTGATTTTGGCAAACCAAATGGTATGCTAGTAATTAACAAACAAGACTCTCACTTGAACAAATATGACATAGATGGTAACAACAATATTGTAGATAGGTTGGCTAACATTATGTATAAGGTAGAGGTGATTGCTAGTCAAGCACTGCTTTCAAATAACCTAGAACAAATTACGTATATCATTGGTTCTGACGAGTTTAACAGTGAGTTTACAGGAATGACTACAAAGGGCACTCCTCAAACAAACACTCACACATATCAAACATCTTTTGAATACATTTGTGGACATGAGGTTTTGATGATTACAATGTTATTACAATATGCTGAGAATGTAAACGTTGTGTATGTAGCAGGTAATCATGATGAGTTTGTAGGATGGCATATGGTTAATTGGTTACAGACTTACTTTAGAAATACAGAGAGATTAACATTTGATTGTTCTCCTAAGTATAGAAAGTACATAAGCTATGGTAGATCAGCATTGATGTTTAATCATGGAGATGCTATTAAGCCTGCAAAGCTTGCTGCATTGTTTCCAATAGAATATAGAGAAGGATGGTCTTTCCATAATAACTTCTATATCTTCACAGGAGACAAACATCATGAAGTGAGTCATGATTTCAATGGTATTAAGTTTTATCAAATCCCAGCATTCTCTAATGCTAAGAGTCTATGGGATGACAAGAATGGTCACACTATGTCCAAAGCAGAAGTGACAGGCTTCCTAATAGATGGGGAAGATGGAATA
>Ga0255088_1001022_pt1 | contig 11389 bp, 9 predicted proteins | sample Colum_Miss_RepB__2_FD_188587 | JGI IMG/M metagenome (GOLD analysis project Ga0255088, IMG submission 188587) | Freshwater microbial communities from Columbia River, Oregon, United States - Colum_Miss_RepB_8d | ecosystem: Environmental > Aquatic > Freshwater > River | place: USA: Oregon...
CGAATGACGCCTTCGGCATCAACGGCGACACGTGCGCCGTGATGGTTGCCATCGATCGTCAATCGCCCGACATCAGCCAAGGCGTGAGCGCAGGCGAAGGCTTGCACAAGGAGCAAGGAGCCGGCGATCAAGGCTTGATGTTCGGCTTTGCGTGCGATGAAACGCCGGACTTGATGCCGTTCCCGATCTACTACGCGCACCGCCTCGTCGAAAAGCAGGCGGAGCTGCGCGAGAAGGGCGTGCTCAAGTGGCTGCGCCCCGACGCGAAGAGCCAGATCACGGTCGAGTACGAAGGTGACAAGCCGGTGCGCGTCAACGCGGTCGTGCTGTCGACCCAACACGCGCCCGAAGTGTCGCACGCCGAGATCAAGAAGCAGGTGATCGAGAAGATCATCAAGGCTGTGATCCCGGCCGAGTACCTCGACAAGGACACGGTCTATCACGTCAACCCGACTGGACGCTTTGTTGTTGGTGGGCCGCACGGTGACTGTGGCCTCACGGGTCGCAAGATCATCGTCGACACCTACGGCGGCATGGGCCGTCACGGTGGCGGCGCGTTCAGCGGCAAGGACCCGACGAAGGTCGACCGTTCGGCTGCCTACGCCGCGCGTTATGTAGCCAAGAACGTGGTGGCCGCGGGCCTCGCCAAGCGCTGCGAGATCCAGGTCAGCTACGCCATCGGCGTGGCCAAGCCGACGTCGATCCGCGTCGACACCTTCGGCACCGGCAGCGTCGACGACGCGACGTTGACGGAGGTCGTCGAGGCGACCTTCGACCTGCGCCCGGCGGCGATCATCGCGCACTTCAAGCTGCGTCGCCCGATCTACGAGCGCACGGCGTACCACGGCCACTTCGGCCGCGCCGACTTCCCTTGGGAAAAGACGGACTTTGCCGCCAAGCTCAAGAAGGCAGTCGCTGCGAAGGCCAAGGGCTCTAAGGCCAAGTGACACGCTAGATCTAAGGATCTACGGACTACGCGGGGTTCTGGGGGTGACTCCGGAGCCCCGCGGCGGTAGAACAGACATCATGATCGCCCAACAGATGGCCCGCGATACTCGATCCCGCCGTGGTGGCTTCACTCTCATCGAGCTGTTGGCCGTCATCTTGATCATCTCGATCTTGATGGCGTTCCTGCTGCCGAAGATCCCCGAGGCCATCGACCGCTCCAAGGTCACCGCCTGCAAGAAGAACCTGCAGGAGATCTACAGCGGTCTGATGATTCACCAAGACAAGCACGGCCGCGTGCCGGACAAGTCGGGTGCGCAGTTCTTCGGGACGCTCGTCAGCAAGGGCGTGTGGGAGAACACCGAGGCTTCGGTCCAGAAGTTGACCTGCCCGGGTGTCGACATCGGCGCTTTGTCGATTGGTTCGATGGAGCCGACCGAGTGGTTCGCCAACATCGACGCGGTCGATGGCACCTACTCGTCGTATGCCGGGCGCGACATGAAGAACAGCCCGCTCAAGAAGTTCCCTGGCTCGGGCAAGGAACCCTTGGTCGCGGATGACAATGACGGCAGCGACACCGAAGGCAACCACCGCACCACAACCGTGGTGTTGTACGCCGACGGCAATGTGGGCACCCACGAATTGTTCGAGCTGCGCGAGAAGGGCGTGATCGACGACACGGTCGAAGTGTTGAAGGTCGGACCGGATTCGCCGCTGGAAGAGCTGCGCAAGTTGTCGATCGACTGAGCACCTGCCCTTAGCACTTGCATGGATTGCCCGCATGGATGCTAAGGCCCTGCTCATCGCGCTGCGCCCACACCAGTGGGTGAAGAACATCTTTGTCTTTGCCGCGCTGCTGTTCGCGCGCGGTTCCAGCGGCACTTTGCTCGTCGGGCGCATGGACGATGTGGAGCGCGTGCTGTACGCCTTCGCCGCGTTCTGTCTGGGTGCCAGCGCGATCTACTTGATCAACGATGTGATGGATCGCGAGTCGGATCGCGCCCATCCTGAAAAGCGCCAGCGTCCGATTGCTTCGGGACGAGTGTCCGTGCCAGTGGCGGTGACTCTGTCCGCTTTGTGTGCCGTAGGGGCTTTGTTGCTTGCTCGCCAAGCGCAGGGCGCGCCCATTCCTGTGTGGCCGCTGGTGTTGGGCTACATGTGCTTGAACTTCCTGTACTCGGTGAAGCTCAAGCACATCGTGTTGGTCGATGTGTTCTGCATCGCGACAGGTTTCTTGTTGCGCGTGCTCGCGGGAGCCTTGGCCGTGCCTGCGGCGATCTCCCACTGGTTGTTGTTGTGCACGCTCTTCTTGGCGCTGTTCCTAGCGCTGTGCAAGCGCCGCGCGGAGCTGGCTCTCTTGGGCGATGGCAGCGGTGCGCATCGCGCGATCTTGAAGGAGTACGACCTCGGCTTCTTGGATCAGATGACGACGGTGCTCGCGGCTTGCACCATCGTGACCTACACGATGTACACCGTGGCGGAAGATACGGCCCGCAAGTTCGGTACCGACAATCTGCTGGTGTGGACCGTGCCCTTTGTCGTGTTTGGCTTGGCGCGCTACTTGTTGTTGGTGCAGAAGCAGCGCGGCGGGGGCAGTCCCACGCGCGTGTTGTTGGGTGGCGACAGCTTGTTCGTCGCCAATGCGTTGGGTTGGTTGGGCGCTGTGGTGTGGATCGCCAGTCGCGCACCCACGCCAGCGTCCTAGCCTAAGCACCGGCAGCGACGAGCTGCGCGATGGCCGCGTCGAGCTGCGCGGCCCATGCCGCTTCGTCAGGTGTGCTGTGGTCGTCGCCCAGCTCGTTGCGCCGTGTTTGCAGGTCGCGGCGCGCCCGTGGATCACAGCAGTGCGCCAAGGCTTGCAGAGCCGCTACGCGCGTGGATGGGACGTCAAGCAGTCCCAGCAACGCATACACCGCAGGCTCGGCGCGCGCGCCCAAGTTGCGCAGGGCTTGCAGAGCACCGTCTTGCACGCGCGGATCGGTGTCCCAAGCTGCTTCGGCCAAGGGGATCGCGACGCGGCTGTCGGAATGCGAGAGCACATTCAAGGCGCGCAAGCGCACATGCTCGTCGGCGTGGCTCAAGTCTTGGATCGTGCGCCACCAAGCCAGACGCAGGTGCGCACTGGCGGGAGGCGGCACCAAGCGCGTCAGCGCGGCCGTGCTGCGCCATGCTGCCGCAATCTCGTCGAAGGGCAGCTGCGCAAGGTCTTCGATGCCTGCGCGGCAGCCGGCTTCGAACGCGCCATCGTTCCATTCCGTACTCGCAGCCGGCACCCCTGCGTAGTTGCCGTGAGCCGCCATGGCGAGCGCGAATGCCCACTTGGTCTGGTTGTCCTCGGCCCGGCTGCTCATGTCAAGTAAACTTGTCAGGGTCTGGTCGTGCCCGGACTCGGCGATGCACAGCAGTGCGCGCCGCTGGACATCGCCCTCGCCCTGTTCCACCAAGCGCACCAGGGCCCGCGCCGCAGCATCACACGGAAGCTGTGCCAGCGCATCCATCCGCGCGCTGCGCACACTCCACGGCTGCGTGGCGTCCATCAGGACCAGCTCGAGCTCGGCAGCTTGTGCCGCGCACGCAGCCTCCCCGGGAGCGTGGGTCTGCGCCAGTGCCTCGGCTGCGGCCAGCTGGGCCGTCACCACGGGCCGCAGTTGCGGTCCCTGCTGGGAACAGGCGAGCAGCAGCAGGGGCAAGCAGAAGCGGGGCGAGCGCAGGTACCGCATGTCGCGATCCTAGCCTCGCGGAGGCCAAAGCGTCGCGGTAACCTCTAAGGCCATGAGCGCCTCCCGCCTGCAACTGTCGTCCGCTGTGTCACGCCTCGGCACCGAGTCCGCTTTCGAAGTCGTCAACCGCGTGGTGGCGTTGGAGAAGCAAGGTCAGTCCATCGTCAAGCTGCACATCGGTGCCCCGGACTTCCGCACGCCGGAGTTCATCGTCGAAGCCGGCCGCAAGGCGCTGGCCGACGGCTTTCACGGCTACACGCCGGCCAAGGGCTTGCCCCAAGTGCGCGAGGTCGTGGCGGACTACTGCAACACCTTCCATAAGGGCCAGGTGCATCCCGACCAAGTGCTGATCGTGCCCGGCGGCAAGCCGACGATGTTCTATGCCATGCTGCTGTTCGGCGAGCCGGGCGCGGAGATCATCTATCCCAATCCAGGCTTCCCGATCTACGAGTCGGCCATCAAGTGGACGGGCGCCACGCCGGTGCCGTTGGAGCTCAAAGAGTCGCGCGGCTTCGCCTTCTCGGCGGAGGAACTGCTCGCGAAGATCACGCCGCGCACGCGCTTGATCATCATCAACTCGCCGGCCAATCCTACGGGTGGTGTGACACCTAAGGCCGAGATGGACAAGCTCGTCGCCGGTCTTGAGCACCATCCGCATGTCGCCATCATGTCTGACGAGATCTACTCGCGACTGCTGTACGACGGCGAGCAACACACCAGCATCCTGTCCTATCCCTCGATCGCCGATCGCGCAATCTTGCTCGATGGTTGGAGCAAGACCTACGCGATGACGGGTTGGCGCATGGGCTTTGGTGTGTGGCCGAAGCAGTTGATCGATCATGCCGAGCGCTTGCAGATCAACTGCAACTCGTGCACGAATGCTGCGGCACAGATTGCGGGCATGGAGGCTTTGCGCGGACCGCAGGATGCGGTGGAGACGATGCGCAAGGCGTTCGAGTCGCGACGCAGCGTGATCGTCGACGGCCTCAACGCGATTCCCGGCTTCCGGTGTGTGATGCCCAAAGGCGCGTTCTACGCCTTCCCGAACACCAGCGGCACAGGCATCGCCTCGCGAGAGCTTGAGCGGCGTTTGTTGCAAGAGGCCAAGGTCAGTTGCCTCTCGGGCACCAGCTTTGGCGCGCAAGGGGAAGGGTACTTGCGTTTCAGCTACGCCAATAGCGAAGACCAACTGCGCGAAGGCTTGCGCCGCGTGCGCGAGTGCCTCGCCTAAGCTAGGCTCTACCACCATGGCTGGCATCTACAAGGCGTACGACATCCGCGGCGTGGTGGGCAAAGACCTCACGCCGGAAATCGCATATCGAATCGGTGACGCGTTCGCGCGTCTGTTGCAAGCCAAGCGCTTGGTGGTGGGGCGTGACATGCGCACGCACTCGCCCGACATCGCGGCTGCGGTGATCGAAGGCATGCGCGATGCGGGCGCGGATGTTGTGGATGTGGGCCTGGCCAGCACACCCATGGCCTACCACGCGATCGCGAGCATCGAGAGCGATGGGGGCTTGGTGGTGACCGCCAGCCACAATCCCGGCCACTACAACGGCTTCAAGCTGTGCGCCAAGGGCGCGCGCCCGATCAGCGCCGCGAATGGCATCCTGGACATCGAGCGCATGGTCGCGGCTCCGCAAGGCGCTAAGGCCGCCCGGCGTGGCACGCTGAGCACGAGCACGATGCTCGAATCATACGCGGCGCATGTGGCGCGCTTCGCGACGCTGGCCCGGCCGGTCAAGATCGCGGTCGACTGTGCCAATGGCATGGAGGCCTACACATTGCCGGCGATCTTGCCCAAGGTGCCCGCCATCAGCGCCACGCTGCTGTATGACACGCTTGACGGCACCTTCCCGAATCACGAAGCGAACCCGCTCAAGGAAGAGAACCTCGATCCGGTGCGCGCACTTGTCAAGCAAACTGGCAGCGAGCTCGGTGTGAGCTTTGACGGTGATGCGGATCGCTGCTGCTTTGTGGATGAGTCCGGTCGCACCGTAGCGAACGACTTGGTGACGGCCTTGTTGGCCCCGCAATTCCTAGCGCAGCGCCCTGGCGCGCCGGTGGTGTACGACTTGCGTTCGTCGTGGGTGGTCAAGGAAGAGATCCGCAAAGCAGGCGGTGTCGCCGTGCGCGACCGCGTCGGGCACTCCTTCATCAAGGCCACCATGCGCGCCAACGGTGCGGTGTTCGGTGGTGAGTTGTCGGGCCACTTCTACTTTGCCGACAACCATGTGTGCGATTCGGGTGTGATCGCCATGATGTCGGCGCTCAACTTGGTGTCGCGTTCGCAACAACCGCTGTCGCAACTCGTGGCGGGCTTGCGCCGCTACCACGCCACAGGCGAGATCAACTTCCATGTGGCTGACAAAGACGCCGCCATCGCGGACTTGAAGGCACGCTACAAGGATGGTCGCCAAGACGAACTCGATGGCATCACCGTCGAGTACGGCGATCTCGGCGAGCGCGAGTGGTGGTGGTTCAATGTGCGCGCCAGCAACACCGAGCCGTTGTTGCGTTTGAATCTGGAGGCGAGCCATGCGGCGCTGCGCGATCGCAAGCGCGACGAACTCGTGGCGCTCTTAGGGGAACCCGAAGCATGAAACTTCCGGCATGGATGCTGTGCGTGGTGGTGGCGTGTGCGGGCACGAGCTGCGGTGATGTGTCCGAGCGCGCAGCCATCGAAGCGAACCAAGGTATCGTGGTCGGTTCCGTGGTTGACGGCCGCGACGGAGCTCCCATCCAAGGTGCGACGGTCACCTTGGGCAGTGCGCCGAGCGTGGAGACCGATGACGAGGGGCGCTTTCAGCTGGCCCCTTTGCCCGCGGGCACGGAAGGCACCCTGCGCGCGACCAAGGATGGCCGCAGCGGTGAGGTTCCTGTGCGTGCGCTCAAACCAGGGCAGTTGAACGTGGTCGTGCACCTCTAGCGGGCGGCCAGACCCAAATTCGGAGCCTGAATCTCAAATCGGCATTCCTTGATTATTCGGCCACGGGCCGCGTTTGAGCGCGATGGTTGGCGTGTCATGTGTAGCCCTTGCTTCGGAGGGGCTTCTCAGCCGATAGGTAGAGGCCCGATCCTGTAGAGCGATCCTCCTATGGCCATCTCCAGCCTACTGCACCTCGCGTGTGCCTCCGTGCTCCTCGTGTCCTCCACCATGGGCATGCCCTCTGCTTCCGTGCAGGGGAATCCTGATTGGCAGAGCGCTTTGGAGCGCGATACGCATTACACCTTCACGGATCGTTCGGCGAGCTTGGCGCGGGCCGCGCTGCAAGATGCGAAGAGCACACCGCAGCGTCGAGCGGCCGCATGGGTTGCGATCGCTGGTGCAGGGGCCGTGGCCGAGCGTGCGCGTTGTGAAGATGCCGCTCGCAACACCAAAGCTCCGGAACAGTTGGGTGCGATCCTGTGCTTGGGCAAGTTGGCTGCTGGCGGTACTGCCACCTTGCGTGATCTCAGCAAGCAAGACGGCATCGTGGGCGAGTGTGCTTGGTTGGGGTTGTTGTTCCATGAAGACCTCGAAGCGCGTCGTGCCTTGGAAGAGATGGCTGCGGACGGCACGAGTGCCCGTCGCGCCATGGCCGAAGACTTGCTCTTGTACCGCTATGACCAAGGTTCGAGCCGCGAAACACCTGCGGTGCGCGCGTGGTTGAACTTGCGTGAAGGCGCTGCGCGTCACTTTGGCTTGAAGGACGGCGAGACGTGGATCGTGCGTTCGATGCGCACTCTCGTCATGGATCCGAACTTTGTACGCGAGACTGTGCTGGGTGCGGCACCGCGCATCACCGCGCAAGGCGTCAAGGACTACTTGATGCCGGAGTTCATGACGAGCTCGGCGCGCAGTCGCTTTGACTCGGCCATGGCCGTCATGCCGGTCGAGGTGTCGCAGCTGGTGGGCAACGGTCTGTGGCTGCCCAAAGATGGTTCCGAGTGGGCCTTGTTGTTGGATGCCGTTGCGCTGCGACGCGTCGAGGCGCTGACGCCTGAGCTGTTGGCTGCTGCGCGTTCCACACCGTTCCGTTTGCGCGCCCTTGAGTTAGCTGCGTACAGCGGTGACACGCAAGCCAGCTTCGATGGCTTCGATACGACCAAGATGCGCGAGGACGCCAAGCTCGCGTTGTGCAGTGCTGTAGGCGCTTTCGGCGCGCAGGGTGCGGCGATTGCGCCCGTGGCGCTGCGTCAGTTTGAAGCGCTGGGCTTTGATGCTGATCCCGATGTGGCCATGGCTTGGCAGGTCGCGGCGATGCGTACCGGGCAAGTGAAGCCGCGCGTCGACATCGAACGCATCCTTGCCGATGGCACGCATCCCTCGCACATGGCTTTGGTGCAGGCGCTGTGCCGCAATGCACGCGATCCGCAGTGCGCGGATATGCTCGAGACTCGTCACACCGAAGCCGTGGGGCGCGAGAAGCTCGACATCGCCTTGGCGTTGACGCGTGAAGGCCGCTTGACAGGCCGCGCAACCCTGCGCGCACGCTTGGAAGAAGATCCGCCGCCGAGCGGCGCGCAAGCTGCCGAGCTCGTCGCAGTGTTGCGTCGTGGTGCCACAGCCGAAGATCTGGCTGTGTTTGGTGCCTTGTTCCCGCGCGGGGATGATCCCGTGTTCGATACGCAGTTGTCGATTGCTCTCGCGGGTATGGCTTCACCGCGCATCGTGCCGGTCTTGCGGGCTGGCTTGTGGCGTGGCTCGCACGACATCTCGTTGTTGGCCGCGGCCCAGTTGGTCGAGGTCTACGGCATGCACTTCCTCTTGGACGAAGTGGCCGCTGCACCGCGTGATGCGGATGATGCCGACTTGCGCCGGGTGGGCTTTGCCATCGGCACCTGGGGCGGGATCGATGCCGTGGAGCAACTGTCGCGTGCGCGCCGCAACAATACGGGCGATCCTGCGCTGCAGGGGGCTGTGTTGGGGGCTCTGGGAGCGCGTACGCGCTGACTTGGTACAGTTCTACAGGCTACGAACGCGGCGGAGTGCAACATGATGGATCGCAAGGTGTGTCTCGTGGGCGTGCCCATGGACCTCGGCGGCGGTCGCCGCGGGGTGGACATGGGGCCGTCAGCTATTCGCATTGCCGGTCTTGAAGACGGAGTGCGCTCGCTCGGTCTGGTGTTCGAAGATTGCGGCAACATCGCCGTGCAAGAGCCGGCATCACGCACACCCAAGAACCCCAAGGCGCGCTTCTTGGATGAGATCGCGGATTGCTGCGGTCGACTGCGCGACAAGGTGGGCGGCATCTTGGCGCGCGATGGCTTCCCTGTGGTGGTGGGCGGTGATCACTCGATCGCCTGTGGAACTGTGGCTGGCATCAGCTCGCACTACCATCAACGTGGCCAGAAGATCGGCCTGATCTGGTTCGATGCGCACGGTGACATGAACACGCCGGAGAGCACTGAGTCAGGCAATGTGCACGGCATGCCGCTCGCTGCGTGCATTGGTCGTGGAGCCAGCGAGCTGGTGCGCTTGGGAGCGCGCGTGCCCATGGTGGATGTGCAGAACGCTGTGTTGATCGGCGTGCGCACCATCGACCCGCGTGAGAAGCAGGAGATCAAGGCTTCCGGCATTCATGTCTTCACGCTGAAGGACATCGACATGCATGGAGTGCACAAGGTGATGCAGCAAGCGATCGAGATCGCCAGCGCAGGCACTGCCGGCTTCCACTTGTCCTTTGACATGGACGGCACAGATCCCAGTGTGGCTCCGGGTGTGGGCACGCCGGTCTATGGCGGTACCACGCTGCGCGAGAGCCATCTGATCATGGAGCACGCAGCCGAGAGCGGCAAGTTGCTCGGGCTCGAGCTGACGGAGATCAACCCGATCCTCGACAACCAGAATGCTACGGCGCGTGTGGCGGTCGAACTGGCCCTGTCCGCGCTGGGCAAGGCGGTGCTGTAACTCGTGTACGCCTTGCTTCGATCGCTGCGCACGAACCGACGGCTCTTGCTGGATCTGGTGGGTCGTGACCTCAAGGCGCGCTATGTGGGCTCGACCATGGGCTTCTTCTGGTCGGTGATCTTCCCGCTGCTCAACTTGCTGGTGTACATGTTCGTGTTCAGCTTCGTGCTGAAGACGCGCTGGGGCAGCCAGTCGAATGAAGAGACCGCACTGGTCATGTTGTGCGGCATCTTGGTGTGGTCCGCGTTCGCTGAGACAGTCTCGCGGTCGACCAACACACTGATCGAGAACCAGAACCTCATTCAGAAGGTCGTGTTCCCGTCCGAAGTCTTGCCCGTGTACCTGACGCTTTCCGCGTTGGTCAACATGCTGATTGGTGTCGTGATCGCGTTGGCTGCGATTGCGTGGTACGCGTGGATTGCGCCTGTAGACGTGGCGCAGCCCGAACTCAGCACCTCTGTGCGCCAGATTGGCTATGGCGTGGCTCTCTGCGCCTTGCCGGTGCTGATGGCGCTGCAAGCACTTTTTACACTCGGCTTGGGACTCTTCTTCGCCACCCTCAACCTGTTTGTGCGCGATGTGTACCACTTGATGGGCGTGGGCTTGTCGGTGTGGATGTTCCTCACGCCGATCTTCTATCCCGCCAAAGCGGTGGAAGCTGCGGGGCTAGGCTGGGTGTTGACGATCAACCCTATGTACTGGCTGATTGACAGCTATCGCTTGGTGTTGATGTATGACGAGTGGCCGCGTCCGCCAGTCATGGCTGCATTTGCCGCGGTAGCTGTCGTGGTGTTCTGCATTGGTTCCGCGTTCTTCATGCGGCATAAGCCGCGTTTCCCGGACCTCATGTGAGCACGGCATGACGACACGCAACACAAGCATCACGGGTGCAGACTCCAGCCGCGAAGGAGGCGCTGGGGGCAGTGCTCTGTCATGTCGCGGAGTCTCGAAGGCTTATCGCATCTATGACAAACCGTGGCATCGCGTGGCCGAGTTGCTGCTGCCAGGCAAGCGCATGCATCGCGAGTACTGGGCGCTGCGCAATGTGTACCTGGACATTCCGCACGGCGCGACGGTGGGCATCATCGGCGAGAACGGAGCAGGCAAGTCCACTCTGCTCAAAGTCCTGACTGGCATCACGCGTCCGACCGAAGGCACCGTCGCTGTGCATGGTCGAGTCTCCTCGTTGCTAGAGCTCGGCGCGGGCTTTCACCCCGAGTTCAGCGGCCGTGAGAACATCCGTTTGGCGTGTTCCATCTTGGGCATGTCGGACGAGGAGATTGCCGAGCGGTATCCGAAGATCGTGGAGTTCAGCGAACTGGCGGACTTCATTGATCGGCCAGTTAAGACCTACAGCTCTGGCATGTATGTGCGCCTGGGTTTTGCCGTTGCTTCTAGTGTGGATCCGGACATCCTCATCATCGATGAAGCGTTGTCCGTCGGCGATGAGCACTTCAAGGGCAAGTGCATCAATCGCTTGAACGAGTTCCGCGAGCAAGGCAAGACCACTATCTTTGTCAGCCACGACATGGGCGCTGTGAAGACGATGTGCCAGTGGGTCGTGCTGCTCGATCGAGGCGAAGTGCTCGAACAAGGCACGGCCGAGAAGGTTGCGGATGAGTACCTCAAGCGGGCCAAGGCACGCGGTAACGAGCGTTTGTCGGCCATCAATCGCGGCACGAACCAATATCCGCGCTGGGGCACAGGCGAGCTGCTGACGGAAGAGATTGAGATGCTGGACGCGCAAGGTAACGCGGGCCATGTCTTCAAGACGGGCGAGCCGTTCCGTGTGCGCGTGCACTGGACTGCGCACAAGGCAGCGCGCAATCCG
>Ga0255088_1001031_pt1 | contig 11336 bp, 10 predicted proteins | sample Colum_Miss_RepB__2_FD_188587 | JGI IMG/M metagenome (GOLD analysis project Ga0255088, IMG submission 188587) | Freshwater microbial communities from Columbia River, Oregon, United States - Colum_Miss_RepB_8d | ecosystem: Environmental > Aquatic > Freshwater > River | place: USA: Oregon...
GTAGATGTCGTCGGGGCTGGCCAGATAGGAGGTTTCGGGCGCACGCAGGAAGCCGAATCCGTCGGGCAGAACCTCGAGGCAGCCATCGCCGAAGACGGTTTCGCCGTTGCGGGCGCGCTTTTTCAGAATCGCGAACATCAACTCCTGCTTGCGCAGTCGGTTGGCGTTCTCGATCTCGAGGCCGGCGGCCATTTCAATCAGGGCCGAGACATGGAGGGCTTTGAGTTCGGACAGATACATCGAGCGGTCGGTCACGAAAGAGAATCAGGTTGCAGCGCGGGCTTTCGCGGCGCTGACGGCCTGAGGCGCGAGCCTGCCTGAGCAGGAGACGCCGCCTGAAGCGCGTTGGCGGGGAAGGGTGGTGCAGGGAGGGGTTCAGTCAGGAACCCGGCCGCAGCGCAGAACAGGGCCGCGGCCTTCGGACACCTGAACGCGGGTGCCCGGACGCTGCTTCAGGGAGATCTGGGGCGCGATCAAGCGGCAAACCCCGGAACCGACCCCACCGGAAGCAGGTCGAGAGTACGACGAATCAGATGTTGTTGTCCAGGAAGGCTTTCAGTTGGGCCTTGGAGACCGCGCCGACCTGGGTGGCCACTTCCTGGCCGCCACGAAACAGCTTGAGGGTCGGAATGCCCCGGATACCAAAGCGCTGCGCCGAGCCGGGGTTGTCGTCGACATTGACCTTCACGATCTGGACCTTGTCGGCGTAGTCCTTGTCGAGCTCGTCGAGCAGCGGGGCGATCATGCGGCAGGGACCGCACCATTCGGCCCAGTAATCGACCAGCACGGGCTGGCCGGCCTGCAGGACGTCGGCGTCGAATTGATCGTCGGTAGTGTGTTTGATGGTCATGGCGCGGGTGATGAGAGAGGCCGCCGAGCGTCAGGGCGGGCGAGCCGGAGCGTGGGCAGCCGACATGGCATGCCGCAAGGCAGCAACCGTATCACAGGCATGGCCCCCTCAGCCACCGCCCACCGGCTGGGCCGTTGCTCTGGGGGTGGACTGGTACACTGACCTCGGACGGGCCTCCTCGCATTCCGGCGTGGTCCAACTGGTCAGGTCCGGAAGGAAGCAGCCAAGGCCGCTCTCCGGAAGTGCCGAGGGTCGGGCTCGTCCACCCCCTCATTTTCTTGCCCCCGCGCTGCGCAATGTCCCACCAGGTTCTGGCCCGCACATGGCGCCCGCGAGACTTCTCCGCCCTTTTGGGCCAGGAGCATGTCGTGCGGGCCCTCAGCCATGCGCTCGAGACGGGCCGTATCCACCATGCCTACCTGTTCACCGGCACGCGTGGAGTTGGCAAGACCACGGTATCGCGCATCCTGGCGCGGGCCCTGAATTGCGAGCTGGGCCCCACACCCAGGCCTTGCGGCCAATGTGGTGCGTGTACCGCCATTGAGGCGGGGCGCTTTCCGGACTACCTCGAGCTTGATGCGGCGTCCAACCGGGGTGTGGACGAGATGACCCAGTTGCTCGAACAGGTGGTCTACGCACCGGTGGCGGGCCGCACCAAGGTCTACATGATCGACGAGGTGCACATGCTGACCGGGCATGCGTTCAACGCCATGCTCAAGACGCTGGAAGAGCCTCCCGGCCATGTGGTCTTCATTCTGGCGACCACCGACCCGCGCAAGGTTCCGGTCACGGTGCTGTCGCGCTGCCTGCAGTTCAACCTCAAGAACCTGCCGCCCGCCCTGATTGCCACGCATCTGGCCCAGGTGCTGCAGGCCGAGTCCGTGCCGGCCGAGCCCTCGGCCCTGCATCGCATCGGCCGCGCTGCGGCGGGCAGCATGCGCGATGCACTGTCGCTGCTGGAGCAGGCCATTGCCAACGGCGGCGGCACGGTCACCGACGAGAACGTGCGTCAGATGCTGGGTGCGGTCGATCGCCGCGACCTCGACCGCCTGTTGCAGGCCTTGCAGGCGGGCGATGGTCGCTCGCTCATTGCCGTGGCCGACGACATGCTGCAGGCCAATGCGCCGTTCGGGCGGGCCCTGCAGGAGATGGCGGGCTGGTTGCAGCGCATCGCGGTGGCCCAGGTGGGGGTCATGCCCGAGGACGAAACCGAGGCGGCTGCGGCCCGTCAGTGGGCAGACCTGCTGCAGCCTGAGGACCTTCAGGCCTGGTATCAGATCGCCATTCACGGTGCGCGCGACCTGCATCTGGCCCCCGATGAACATGCCGGTTTCTCGATGACACTGGTGCGCATGCTGGCCTTCAGGGCCGTCACGCCCGCGCTCGATGACGGGGGGGCGGCGCCCGCCGTGCAGTCACCGGTGAAGCCCGCGCCGACCGCCCGTTCGGCGCCGGTTCAGCCGCGCCACCCGACGCCGGCGTCTGGCCCAACGACCATGCCGGCAGCGGCGGGGCCACCCTCAGCGCCAGCGACCCTCGTGGATCCGATAGAGCACCCCGATCCCCACGAGCACTCGGCGGGGATGAACTCGCCGAGTGCCGCCTTCGATGGCGACTGGCCTGCACTCGCCCGGGCCGTCACCGCGTCCCTGCCTCGGGCCGGGCTGATCGGTCAGTTCATGTCGCAAAGCGAACTGCTCGGCGCGCAAGGGCTGAGCTTCAGGCTGCGCGTGCCGGTCAAGCCCCTGGCCGAGCCCAGCCTGCTGGCCAAGGTTCGCGATGCCATGACGCGGTACTTCGGGTCGCCGGTGCAGATTCAGGTTGAAGTGGGCAGCGTGCAGGGCACCACGGCGGCTGCGGTTCAGCACCAGGAGCAGGCCCAGGCTCAGGCTCAGGCGCGCGCCGATATCGAGAGCGACACCTTCGTGCAGTCCCTGCTGCAGGGCTTCGAGGGTACGATCCTGCCCGGCTCGATCGAACCCTTGGCCCACGATTCCTCCGGAGAACCTCGAACATGATGAAAAATCAGCTGGCTGGCCTCATGAAGCAGGCCCAGCAGATGCAGGACAACCTCAAGAAAGCCCAGGATCAGCTGGCGCTGATCGAGGTCGAAGGCCAGTCGGGTGCAGGCCTGGTCAAGGTGGTGGTTACCTGCCGTAATCAGGTCAAGCGGGTGACCATCGATCCGAGCGTCATGAGCGACGACAAGGACATGCTCGAGGATCTGGTCACCGCCGCCATGAACGATGCGCTGCGTCGCGCCGAGCAGACCGCCTCGGAGCGCATGTCCTCGGTCACTTCGGGCCTGCCCCTGCCGCCGGGCTTCAAGCTGCCCTTCTGAGCATGCCCCCTGCCGAGCGGCCACAGCCCACCGCATTCGATACGCTCGTCACGGCCCTGCGCCGGTTGCCGGGTGTGGGTCCGCGAACCGCGCAGCGTTATGCCTACCACCTGCTGCAGCATGACCGCGAGGCGGCGGAGTCGATTGCCAGTGCACTGATTGCAGCCACCATGCGGGTGCGCCATTGCAGTCGGTGCAACACCTTCACCGAACACGAGGTCTGCGAGGTCTGTCTGTCGCCGCAGCGTGACCCGGCTCTGCTGTGTGTGGTCGAGACCCCGGCCGATCTGGTCACGGTGGAGCAGACCCTGGCCTTTGGCGGCCTCTATTTCGTGCTGATGGGCAGGCTCTCACCCCTCGATGGCATCGGACCGGCCGAAATTCATTTCGAGCAATTGCTGGCGCGGGCCACCGATGGCGTGGTGAGCGAGGTGGTCCTGGCCACCAACTTCACCCAGGAAGGCGAAGCCACCGCGCACTACCTGGGCGAAATGCTTCGGGCCCGGGGGCTTCGGGTGTCCAGGCTGGCCCGCGGCGTGCCTGTGGGCGGAGAGCTTGAATATGTCGATGCAGCCACCGTTGCGCAGGCGCTGCGGGATCGACGCACGGTCGGTTAGCATTCGTCGCCCTTACTGGAGACCCTCATGGAATTCACCACGGCTTACTGGATCCTGCTGGCCTCGTTCTTTCTGCCCGTGCTGTGTGCGGGTATTGCCAAGGCCGGCCGACGCGACTACGACAACGCCAATCCCCGAGCATGGGAGAGCAGCCTGGAAGGGCATCGCCAGCGCGCCATCGCTGCCATGAACAACACCTTCGAGGCCTTGCCTTTTTTTGCTGCAGCCGTGGTGATCGCTCACCAGACGGGTGCCGACCAGGCCCGGCTGGACCTGCTGGCTGCGGTCTGGCTGGCGCTGCGGCTGGCCTATGTGGGCATGTATGTCGGCAATCTGGCTGCATTGCGCTCCTTGATCTGGTTGGGGGGTGTGGTGGTCACCGTGTGGATTTTTGTGCTCGGCGCATGAGCGCCTGCACCTGACGCGCCCAAGACGGCCAAACCTCGCAAGCGCTCGTTCGACACCCGCTATGGACCTCACCACGCTGATCGCGCTGCTCGTCTTTCTGGCCGTTGGCTTTGGCGGCGGCTGGCTGTGGCAGGCCACCCGCGGGAAAAGAGAGGCGCAGGCCCCGGCTCCGGTGGTACGCGGCTCCATCGACGAGCTGCGTGCCATAGGTGAGCTCTCTGCCTTCCGGGCGGTCAGCAAGGACCTCATCACCCACAGCGACCACACCTTCGGAGAGTTTGGCCGCAAGTACCTGGCCTGGGCCTTTACGCGCAAGAAGCTCGCCATGGTCTTCGAATTCGAGATGGACTTTCGCTACGACCTGCGCAGCGAGGCGTTTCGGGTGCGGGCCAGCCCGGGGGCGGATCCGAGAGATGCCCTGGCCCTGATCGACATGCCCGCCTGCCGGGTGGAGGTATCGATCAAGGATCTTGCCTTCTACGACGAGCAGCGGGCCCGGCTGCTGCCCTGGTTGTTGCCCGACCTGGTGCAGGGCTTTTTCGACGGTCGCTTCTCGGAGGAAGACAAGAATCAGCTGATCGCGGCGGCCCGGGCCCACGCGATGGCGCAGGCCCAGGCCCTGGCCGAGCGCTACCGCGATCAGGTCGAGCGCTCCGCCCATTCAACCCTGTCGATGCTGGTCAGGCCGCTGGGCTATACCCAGGTGGAGGTTCGGTTTTCGCCGAGCCAGGAGCTGTCCACGCTCACGCTGCCCGACTCGGCCAGCCTCATGGCGCCGATTCCGGGGGGCCATGAGCGAATGCCCGTGCGCGCGCAAGGAAGTTGAGAGGCTGCGATGCTACAATTCGAAGGTTTAGCTGCCGCTGCCTGACATCCCTCGCGGGCACGGCGGGTCTGCCCGACCAGGAGCGTCTCCTTGCTTCCCCAATTGCCTCCCGCCATCCTCGCGCTTGCCGATGGCACGATCTTTCGCGGCCATTCGATTGGCGCAGCCACTCAGACCATCGGCGAAGTGGTCTTCAATACCGCGCTCACCGGCTATCAGGAAATCCTGACCGATCCGAGCTACTGCCGTCAGATCGTCACCCTCACGTATCCGCATATCGGCAATGTCGGCGTCAATCTTGACGACGAAGAGGCCGCAGGCATTCATGCCGCGGGCCTCGTGATTCGCGATCTGCCGCTGCGGGCGTCCAATTTCCGGCTCGAGCAAACCCTCCCGGCGTATCTGACCGTGCCGGGCATTGCCGGCATCGACACGCGCAAGCTCACCCGCCTGCTGCGTGAAAAAGGCGCGCAGGCCGGATGCCTTCTGGCAGGCGCCCAACCAGGCGACGTGCTGGATGAGGCTGCCGCCCTGGCGGCGGCACGGAGCTTTGCCGGCCTGGCCGGCATGGACCTCGCCCAGGTCGTGACCGTGCAGTCGCCCTACACCTGGCGGGCCGGCACCTGGCGTCTGGGCGAAGGCCATCCGGCTGATGCCCCCGCCTCGGCGGCCCAGCGGTTTCGGGTGGTGGCCTTCGACTTCGGCGTCAAGCGCAACATCCTGCGCATGCTGGCCGATCGAGGCTGCGAGCTCACGGTGGTGCCTGCCCGGACGTCGGCCGCCCAGGTGCGGGCACTCAATCCGCAGGGGGTCTTCCTGTCCAACGGACCAGGCGATCCCGAGCCCTGCGACTATGCGATTGCTGCGGCCCGCGAACTCATCGAGTCTGGTCTGCCCACCTTCGGCATCTGCCTGGGCCACCAGATCATGGGCCTGGCCTCGGGTGCACGCACCCTCAAGATGAAGTTCGGCCATCATGGCGCCAACCATCCGGTCAAGGACCTCGAAACCGGTCAGGTTCTCATCACCAGCCAGAACCACGGCTTTGCCGTCGATCCCGCCAGCCTGCCTGCCAACCTCAAGGTGACCCACGTGTCACTCTTCGACGGATCCATCCAGGGTCTGGCACGAACCGATCGGCCGGCCTTCTGTTTCCAGGGACACCCCGAAGCCAGTCCGGGGCCCCACGACATCGCCTACCTCTTCGACCGCTTTACCGCCCTGATGGCGAAGGCGGCCTGACCCATGCCCAAGCGTACAGATCTCAAGAGCATCCTCATCATTGGCGCGGGCCCGATCGTCATCGGTCAGGCCTGCGAATTCGACTACTCCGGCGCCCAGGCGTGCAAGGCCCTGCGCGAAGAGGGCTACCGGGTGGTGCTGGTCAACAGCAATCCGGCCACCATCATGACCGACCCGGAGACGGCCGACGTCACGTACATCGAGCCCATCACCTGGCAGGTGGTCGAGCGCATCATCGACAAGGAGCGCCCCGATGCCGTGCTGCCCACCATGGGCGGGCAGACCGCACTCAACTGCGCACTCGATCTGCATCGCCACGGCGTGCTCGAGAAATACGGCTGTGAACTGATCGGCGCTTCGCCCGAGGCCATCGACAAGGCCGAAGACCGTTCGAAATTCAAGCAGGCCATGACCCGCATCGGCCTGGGCTCGGCCCGCTCGGGCATTGCGCACACGCTGGACGAAGCCTGGTCGGTACAGAAGGGCATCGGCTTTCCGGTCATCATCCGACCGAGCTTCACGCTTGGCGGCACCGGGGGCGGCATTGCCTACAACGCCGAGGAATTCGAGACCATCTGCAAACGCGGTCTCGAGGCCTCGCCCACGCGCGAGCTGCTGATCGAGGAGTCCCTCATCGGCTGGAAAGAGTTCGAGATGGAGGTGGTCCGCGATCGCCTCGACAACTGCATCATCGTGTGCTCGATCGAGAACCTCGATCCCATGGGTGTGCACACCGGCGACTCCATCACGGTCGCGCCGGCGCAAACGCTGACCGACAAGGAATACCAGCTGATGCGCGATGCCTCCATCGCCATCCTGCGCGAGATCGGCGTCGATACCGGGGGCTCGAATGTGCAGTTCGCGATCGACCCCAAGACGGGCCGCATGATCGTGATCGAGATGAACCCCCGGGTGAGCCGATCTTCGGCCCTGGCCTCCAAGGCCACCGGTTTTCCGATTGCCAAGGTGGCCGCCAAGCTCTCGGTGGGTTACACCCTCGACGAACTTCGCAACGACATCACCGGTGGCGCTACGCCCGCCTCGTTTGAGCCCAGCATCGACTACGTGGTCACCAAGGTGCCGCGTTTTGCGTTTGAAAAATTCCCGCAGGCCGACAGCCACCTCACCACGCAGATGAAGTCGGTGGGCGAGGTGATGGCCATCGGCCGCACCTTCCAGGAGAGCTTCCAGAAGGCGCTGCGCGGCCTGGAAGTGGGCGTTGACGGCCTGAACCAGAAGACCACCGACCGGCAGACCATCGAAGAGGAGCTGGGCGAGCCTGGCCCTGAGCGGATCTGGTATGTGGGCGATGCCTTTGCGCAGGGCTTCACCCTGGATGAAGTGCATCAGCTCACCCACATCGATCCCTGGTTCCTGGCGCAGATCGAAGAGATCGTGCAGCTCGAGCTGCAGATCGAAAAGCGCACCATCGGTGACATGGATGAGCCCACGCTGCGCTTTCTCAAGCGCAAGGGTTTCTCTGACCGGCGTCTGGGCTACCTGCTCGACACCACCGAGCATGAGGTTCGCAAGCTGCGCCACCGTCTGGGCGTGCGCCCGGTCTTCAAGCGAGTGGATACCTGCGCGGCCGAATTCTCGACCAGCACGGCCTATCTGTACTCCACCTATGAGGAGGAGTGCGAGGCCGAGCCCACCAACAGTCGCAAGATCATGGTGCTGGGCGGTGGGCCCAACCGCATCGGCCAGGGCATCGAGTTTGACTACTGCTGCGTGCATGCCGCGTTTGCGCTGCGCGATCGGGGCTACGAGACCATCATGGTCAACTGCAACCCCGAGACGGTTTCCACCGACTACGACACCTCCGATCGCCTGTACTTCGAGCCGCTCACGCTCGAGGATGTGCTCGAGATCGTCGAGCGCGAAAAGCCGGTCGGCGTGATCGTGCAATACGGAGGCCAGACGCCGCTCAAGCTCGCCAAGCCCCTCGAGGCTGCTGGCGTGCCGATCATCGGCACCAGCCCCGAATCCATCGACATCGCCGAAGATCGCGAGCGCTTTCAGAAGCTGCTGGTCAAGCTCGGCCTGCATCAGCCGCCCAACCGCACCGCACGCACTGAGTCCGAGGCCCTGGCCCTGGCCCAGGAGATTGGTTATCCGCTGGTGGTGCGCCCGAGCTATGTGCTGGGTGGGCGCGCCATGGAGATCGTGCATGAGCAGCGCGATCTCGAGCGCTACATGCGCGAGGCGGTCAAGGTGTCCAACGACAGCCCGGTGTTGCTCGATCGCTTCCTGAATGACGCCATCGAAGTCGATGTCGATTGCATCTGCGATGGCCAGCAGGTGCTGATCGGTGGCGTGATGGAGCATATCGAGCAGGCCGGCGTGCATTCGGGCGATTCGGCCTGTTCGCTGCCGCCCTTTTCGCTGGCGCCCGAGTTGGTGACCGAACTCAAGCGGCAGACTGAAGTCATGGCCCGCGCCCTCAAGGTGGTGGGCCTCATGAATGTGCAGTTCGCCATTCAGCGCACGCCCGAGGGCGAGAGCCGGGTCTTTGTGCTTGAGGTCAACCCGCGCGCCTCGCGCACGGTGCCGTTTGTGTCCAAGGCCACCGGCATTCAGCTGGCCAAGGTGGCAGCCATCACCATGGTCGGCGTCACATTGGCCGATCAGGGCGTGACCCGCGAGATCGTGCCGCCCTTCTATTCGGTCAAGGAAGCGGTCTTTCCCTTCGTGAAATTCCCGGGTGTCGATCCCATCCTCGGGCCCGAAATGAAGTCCACGGGCGAGGTCATGGGGGTGGGTCGCAGCTTTGGCGAAGCCTTCGTCAAATCTCAGCTCGGTGCAGGCGTTCGTTTGCCCACCGAAGGCGGGGTGTTCATCTCGGTCAAGGCCTCCGACAAGCCCCGCGCCGTGGAGTGCGCCCGCGATCTGCATGCACTGGGCTTTCGGCTGGTGGCCACCCGCGGCACGGCGGCAGCCATCAGTGCGGCCGGTGTTCCGGTGACGGTCGTGCACAAGGTGCAGGAGGGCCGGCCCAATGTCGTTGACATGATGAAGAACGGCGAGATCACGCTGGTCATCAACAGTGTCGAAGAAAAACGCAGTGCAATTGCCGACTCACGGGCCCTGCGTACCACCGCTCTCGGTCAGCGCGTGACCTACTACACCACGATCGCGGGCGCCCAGGCGGCTGTTGAGGGCATGAAGCACATGAAGGGCCTGGAGGTCTATCCTTTGCAGGATCTGCACCGAAGCCTGTCCGGAGTCTCGTCTTGAGCACCATTCCCATCACGGTTCGGGGCGCGCAGCTGCTCAAGGAAGAGCTGCACCGCCTCAAGCATGTCGACCGCCCGGCGGTCATCACCGCCATTGCCGAAGCGCGCGCCCAGGGCGATCTCTCAGAGAATGCCGAGTACGACGCCGCCAAGGAAAAGCAGGGATTCATCGAGGGCCGCATCGCCGAGATCGAATCCAAGCTGGCCTCGGCCCAGGTCATCGATCCGGCCACGCTCAACGCCGAGGGCCGAATTGTGTTCGGCGCCACCGTGGAGCTCGAGGATCTGGCGTCGGGGGAATCCGTCACCTATCAGATCGTGGGCGACGACGAGGCCGACATCAAGGAAGGCCGCATCTCGATTTCGAGCCCCATCGCGCGCGCCCTGATCGGCAAGTTCGAAGGTGATACCGCCGAGGTCAAGGCCCCGGGCGGGTTGCGCAGCTACGAAGTGCTCGAGGTGCGCTACCTCTGAGGGCAGCGCAGTTCAGGCCTCAGTGCCCTGGCGCGCCTAAGATGTCTTGCGCGACTTGGGTCGTGCTGAGGGGTTGACCGCCCCACGGGCGATGCGGCTCGGCGCCTGACGAACCCGCACTGCGGAGGGGCCGGTGGCCGTCTTGCTTCTTGGCGTGGTGGGCCGACTGCCTGGGCCTGTCTTTATGGCTGTACCAATGGCCCGCCCACCGGCACCGAAGCCACGCGCACTGGATCCGGCGCCCGCCGCCCCTGCCGTGCGCGCCGCGCCAAAGGGGCTGGCCGACACCCGCGCAGGCGATCGCTGGGCCAGGCCGCCGCGCCCGGTGTCGGGTGTCGCGGTGGGCGTCTTGCGGGATTTGCGCGGCGTGCCGACTGTTTTTCCCTCAGCCGCCTGTCGCTTGGTCGGAGCGGGCTTGCGCCGACGCACCGGTGTTTGCGCTTTCTGCGATTCAGGCTGGGGTCGCCAGAGCACCAGCAGCTTGCCGATGGACTGCACCGGTGCGCAGCCCAGCAGGCTGCACAGGGCTGCGCCGATTTCCGCGCGAGCCTCCCGGTCATCGCCAAAGACCCTCACCTTGATCAGTCCGTGCGATGACAGGGCGCGATCGGTTTCGATGATCAGGTTGGGAGTGAGCCCCGATTCGGAGATCAGCACCACCGGCGACAGGCCATGCGCCTGCGCCCTCAGGGCGCTGCGCTCCGCGGAAGTGAGCGCCGGGGCCGCTGGGGCCGTGGGGCTGAAATCGGCGGGCAGGTCGGCCACGGTCCCGGCGGGGTGAAGCTCGGAGGATGCAGTCATCCCGGCATTGTAGTCGCCCGCCGGGCTGAAGGGACCACCTTGGTCGCTTGAGCCACCCAGCCGGCAGGGTTGAGGCACCAACCTCAGGTAACCTTGCCAGATGGCAAAAAACAGGTTCAGCAAGGCATGGATCCATGCGCATCTGAACGACCCCTATGTCAAGCAGGCCCAGCAGCGAGGCTACCGTTCTCGTGCCGCCTTCAAATTGCTCGAGATCGATGAGCGGGATCAGTTGCTGCGCCGGGGCCAGACCGTGGTTGACCTCGGCAGTACGCCAGGCAGCTGGTCGCAGGTGATCCGAGAGCGCCTGGCCGGCCCCGGGGGCGTGATCGACGGGCGGATTGTTGCCATCGACATCCTGCCGATGGAGCCAGTGGCCGGGGTGGATTTCCTGCTGGGCGATTTTCGCGATGATGCCGTGCTGGCCGAGTTCGAGCGGCTGATCGCCTGCCCGGGCCAGGATCCAGCGACCGTGCAGGTGGACCTTGTGGTTTCAGACATGGCGCCCAACTTGTCCGGGGTGGGCCTGGCCCATGCGTGC
>Ga0255088_1001032_pt1 | contig 11319 bp, 2 predicted proteins | sample Colum_Miss_RepB__2_FD_188587 | JGI IMG/M metagenome (GOLD analysis project Ga0255088, IMG submission 188587) | Freshwater microbial communities from Columbia River, Oregon, United States - Colum_Miss_RepB_8d | ecosystem: Environmental > Aquatic > Freshwater > River | place: USA: Oregon...
TACTTGTTGGGCTTACCACTACGGCACTTGATGTGGCGCCCGTACTCCAGCTGTAAGTGTTAGCACCGCTGGCCGTTAAACTTAAACTGTTGCCAGAACAAATTGTAGAACTAGAAGAAGTTAATGCCAAATTAGGAGATGAAAAAACAGTAACAGCAAGTGTTTTAGTATCACTGCATAATCCGTTAAAACCAGTTACAGTGTATTGGGTAGAAATACTCGGTGACACTACAATTAAGCTACCGCTTGCACCGGTGTTCCATGAATAATTATTTGCACCGCTAACAATAATACTTACACTTGAACCTGAACAAAGGGTGTAATTGTTTACATTTAGTGTTGGTATATTTGTTACATATATTGTTGCAAGTATTGAACTTGTACAGGGACCAACACTACCACTTAAAGTAAAATTGCTTGTAATAGTAGGATTTGTAATTATACTTGAACTGTTAGAACCGGTATTCCAACTATAGGTATTTGCGCCGCCGGCACTTAACGTGGCATTAGATCCACTACAAATACTAGGAGAATTTACAGTTAAACTTGGACTTGGATTAACCGTAACCAAAACAGTTGATGTTCCTGTACATCCATTGGTACTACCCGAAAGGGTATAAACAGTACTCACGGTGGGCGAAATAATCTGTGTACTTCCGCTCAATGCTCCAGGATTCCATGTATAGCTTGCATTTGAGCTTGGTAACGGGCTAAAACGTTGCATATCAAATGATGCGGTCCAGCCTGCCGTGGCGTTTCTACCGGTAACCGCATAGGCTGATGTCCCCAAATTGTATATGCAGTGGGTGTATACGTTTTACTGGCCGTATGAACTTCAATTACATTACTGGTTTCATACAATTGAATTTGAGTGGTAACAGGATAAAACGTAGGATTTAAACTGCTGGTATAGTGCGGAACAGCACTGTAAGTAACCAAAAGCACCCGATTTGGACTGGTTCCAACTGTTGTATAGGTAATTGAACCCCCGACACCCGGATTAATATCAGCCCATGTAGCAGCAATTAAATTATTGGGTACGCTGGCGTTTGGAATATTTTGTGCGCTTACCCCGCTATTTCCATTATTAGTAAATAAAATAAAGCCATTAGAACTAATATAAAATTGATTATAAGTATTACAAAAGAAAGTAAAGGGAAATCCTATAGAAAGTGATGTTGTAATGGCATCATCGGGTAATGTAACTGTATTTGCATTAACAGGATTTAATAATGAATAGGTTCCACTTGAAACCGAATAGGTGCCAGAACAATTATTGGTACCTGAAATGCTCACAGAGGAACCAGAACAAATATTGCCAGAGCTTATTGAAGCAGTAAGTATAGGGTTTGGTACAACACCTAAAAGTTTACTCGTTTGAACAGTACAATTATTAACTCCTGTTGCTTGAATAGTGTATGTAGTGGAATTATTTGGATTTAAAATGGCCGTTGAGCCATTTAATAAACCAGGAAGCCAGGTATAGGTATTTGCTCCATTAACCGACCAAGTTATTGAACTGCCCTGACAAATTGTACTTGTATTTGGACTGAGTGTTAAAGAAATTAAAGGAAATACATTTTGTATAAAGGTAGTAGTAAACCTACATCCTAAAGTATTTGTGCCGGTTATGCTGTATGTAGTAGAAACAGCGGGCGATGCAGTAATGCTGTAATTAGTTGAGCCCCCCGGCATCCATGAATAAGTCAATTGAGGATTTGCACTTGCGGTTAGTATTACTGAAGAAGAAGGACAGGTAGTAGGTGTAGATGCACTGATGCTAAATGTTGGAAGCGGAAATACACTTACCGCAGGGCTTGCTACGATACTTCCGCTGCATCCACCTGCATTGGCAAACACCGTATAATTTACCGTTGCGGTTGGGCTTAATGTTACTAAATTCCCCATGGCACCTCCGGGCATCCAGGTATAATTTGGCGCAATGCCTCCTTGAACAAAACCTTGTATGGTTCCGCCTGCGCAAACGCTCGGTGTAATAGGATTACTGGTAAAAACAACATTTAGATTTAAGCTACCACTAATGGTTACTGTTACTAAAGTTGATGAACTGCAAGTTCCATTTGAACCGGTTACGGTATACGTTGTAGTAACACTGGGATTAACAATTGCTATACTTCCCGTTGCACCAGTACTCCAAGAATATGTATTAGCACCCGCAACTGTTAAAGTAGCATTACCCCCGCAAACGGTTTGGCTGGGTGCCGTTAGTGTAGGTGAATTTAATATGCTTACACTTGTAACGGTGTTTACAATACAGCTTCCATTTGAACCACTGAGTGTATAATTGGTACTTATAGTAGGGCTAACGATAATACTTGAAGCATTTGAACCACCGGTCCATGTGTAGGAAGTTGCACCAGATGCAAAAAGCGTGGCAGTACTACCCGAACAAATGCTTGCAGAGCTTACAGTTAGAGCAAAAGTACCGCTGTTTACAGTAAAATATTGATTGTTGTAATTATTTGCTAAATATGGATCCACGCCACCATTAGGTGCATATACACCAACATTATAGGTATGTGTTCCAATTCCTGACACTGCTACGCTTGGCATGGTAATACTTAATGAGGTATTGGGACTTACATTACCCATCCAGGCCATTGTTTGTGTATTAACGCCATCAATATTATAACTAAATGTTGCTGTGCTTAATGTGTTTGAGCCATAATTCATTAAGACCAGAGAGGGTGTAATAGATGAAATACAATTAAAACTTTGCGAATAGGAGGGACTGCTTATGTACAAAATTCCAATTTCGTTTTGCACTGTAGGTGTATTGCAAACACTGGAAGTAAGTAATGCTGCACGCATGGGTGAATTTGTCATAATTAATTGGGCACGTACTTTTTGGTCATTACTAAACATATACATACACAGGTCATTGGTATAATCCATATAATTCATGGTCATTTCACCTGTTGTATTTCCGGCACAAACTCCAACATTATAGGGAAAATTGGGACAGCCAAAATTATTGGTTTGTGCAGGTGGTGTATCATTACAATAGTCTGTTGCACAGGTGCCGTCTCCCCAAATATGCCGCAAACCCATCCAATGTCCAATTTCATGTGTGGCTGTTCGGCCTTTGTGATACGGCACATTAGTTACAGCTGTACCAATGCTGCCAAAGGCAGCGTTAAGCATAACAAGTCCGTCGGTTGTTGCATTACCATAAGGTGGAGATAAGCCCAGCAAGCCTGAAGTTCCGGGGTTAGGAAAGGTGGCAAATCCTAATATCCCCCCGGAAATTCCGCATACCCACATATTTAAATAGCGGTTTGGGTCCCAAATACTATTGGGTTTGATGGTATTTGAAATGTAAGTGGTGGTATAGGGCGGAGCTGTCCATCCTTTGGCAACTCGATCAATGCGATTAATTCCGGGTTCAGCTAAAATACCACCGGTTGGATTAACTACGGCCAAACAAAAATTTATTTGAAATTTTCCCTGCGCAGGTTTAAACACATTTGGTATTAATGCGGTGTCTGCATTTAAACCTTTAAAATCATTATTTAAAATAGTAATTTGATCATAAATCTGTGCTGCATTTAAATTACCTCCCGTTGTAGCTGTAATGGAATTAACAGCTTCGTTATTATGTATTACATGCACAATTACAGGTATGTTAAATACCGATTGAATATGGCCTGAGCTCAATTTTCCGGAGTTGTTTTGCATCCATTGTTGAAGTGCCAATTCAAAATTTAATGGCAATGTGGGTGTGGCACATCCACGGTTTTGTATGTTTTGTGATGTTATATACCCAAATAAAAAGCATATTATAGATTTAACTGAACCGAAGTATCAATTAAATGAGTCTTTAATGATTCTAAAAAAAATATTTTTCTGATCCTGTTTTAATTTTAGCAGATATATTCCTTTTGGCAGGCTTTGTAAATCTAAAACCGATAGGGTATTAAAATATACCATGGGTGGGCGTAAATTTTGACCATGAATGCTATATAATTCAATGCTATTTAAATTAAGCGATTCAATTTTAAGCTGATCTATAACTGGATTAGGGTATATTCGAATATCTGAAAGGGCGGTTTTAAAAATATCAGTACATGGACTCATTTCAAAACTGTAATCAATTGTTGAAGTACAACCCAAATTAGAGCTTCCAAAAATTGAAATCGTGCCTGGGCTTGTTGGAGAAATAATATAGGTTGAACCTCCGGGTATGGCATTCCACGAATACTGTTGGGCTCCTTGCGCCGATATTGTGTGAGTTTCATCAATACAAATTAAAGAGGGGCCACTTACACTGATTTGTGGTAACGCTTCAACATAAACAAATACCGACACAGAAGACGTACATACCCCTCCATTTGTTCCAAATAATGTATATGTACCACTTACACTTGGATTAATAACAATTTGAGCGCCATTTTGGCCGCTACTCCAAGAATACGAGTTAGCACCACTGGCATTTAAGGTGGCAAAGCTACCAGAGCAGATACTGGGTGAATTACAACTTAAAGCCACAGGATAATTAAAAACAGAGACGGTTGTATTTGCACTGGCTTGACATCCATTGCTGAAAACTAAAACAGAATATTGTGTTGTAGTTGTAGGTGAAACAATTATAGAGGGGCTTTGAGCACCGGTATTCCAAGTGTATTGTGAAGCACCGTTGGCAATTAACGTAGCCGAAGAACCAACGCAAATGGAAGCTGAATTAATGCTTACATTGAGGTTTCCGCTAGTCATGGTAAAATATTGATTACTAAAATTATTTATCATATAAGGGTCTGTGCCTCCGTTTGGCGCATAGACTCCAACGTTATAAATATGTTGTCCTAAGCCTGGTACAGCAACACTGGGCATATTTACACTAACACTGCTGTTTGGCGCTAACGCGCCAATCCAAGCAAAGGTTTGTGTATTTATTCCATTTATATTGTAGCTAAATGTTGCAGTACTGAGCGTGTTTGCTGCAAAGTTTTTTAATACTACACTCGGACTAATGGATGGTGCACAGGGAATTGACTGCGAATAACTTGGATTACTGATATACAAAATGCCAATTTCATTTTGTGTGCTTGGCATATTACAAACTGTAGATGTAATTAAACTTGCGCGCATGGGTGAATTGGTCATAATTAGCTGGGCGCGAACCTTTTGATCTTTGGTAAACATATACATACATAAATCATTGGTATAATCCATAAAATTCATAGTCATTTCGCCGGTTGTATTGCCCGTGCATACACCTGTTTTATATGGAAACGTTGGACAATTATAATTGGCCTGTTGTGCAGGCGGTGTATCATTGCAAAAGTCACTGGCACAGGTGCCGTCGCCCCAAATGTGACGAAGTCCAATCCAGTGGCCAACTTCATGTGTGGCTGTACGGCCTTTGTGGTACGGTGCATTAGTTACAGCTGTTCCAATACTGCCAAAGGCTGTATTTAAAATTACAACACCATCTGTGGTAGTTGTTCCAAAGGGCGCACTTAAACCCTGTAAACCTGAACTTCCCGGATTTGGAAACGTGGCATATCCAAGAATACCACCAGACATGGCACAAACCCATATATTAAAATACCGGTTTGGATCCCAAATGCTCGCAGGTTTGATGGTATTTGTTACATAGGTTGTAGAATAGGGCGGAGCCGTCCAACCGGAGGTATTACGATTTATGCGATCAATACCAGGCTCTGCTAGTATTCCACCGGTTGGATTTACTACTGCCAAACAAAAATTAATTTGAAATTTACCATGTAAAGGTTTAAACACGTTAGGGATTAAATTGGTATCGGCATTTAATCCGTTAAAATCTTTATTTAAAATATTGATTTGATCTAAAATCTGGGCTGCATTTAAATTTCCGCCTGTAGTAGCATTAACAGTATTAACAGGTTCATTATTATGAATAATGTGTACAATAACAGGGATATTAAATACCGATTGTACAGTACCACCTCCTAATTTTTCAGTGTTTTTATTTTTCCATTGTTCAAGGAGCACTTCAAATTGTTGAGGTAAAACCTCTGTTGCGCACCGCGTAACAGGATTTTGCGCAAAAGCAAATTTTAAAAAAAATGTCACAATTAAAAGTGTAAGTGCAGATTTCATAATAGAGATTTTCAAATTAGAGATTAGATTTGTGTATGTATTTAATTGTTTTAGAATTTAAATTACCATTGGTATTTAATAACACAAGACTGTAAACACCTTCAGGTAAATTAATTTGTAGGCTTTGTAAACCATTTTGAAGTAAAGTAAAGTAAACACATTGACCAAGATTATTATAAATCTGTAAGGTGTTATAGTCATAAGATTCTATATGTAATAGACCCGATCCAGGATTTGGAAAAACATGGGTTTCATTTCGGTTGTAAGATAATTCTTCCAATTCTGTTGCAATTCCAATACATTGGTTGGTTATAACAGAACAGCCCCCGGCATCGGTAACTGTTAACGTATAACATCCCGGTTTTAAATTACTGTATGTAGATTGGTTGAAATTTCCTGGCATCCAAGCATAGGTATACGGAGCAGTTCCACCATTTGGATTAGCTTTTAAAACACCATTACTGCAGTTGGCACACGACGCATGGGTATAGCTTAAATTGGCTTGAATGGCATTGGGCGCTGAAGCAATTGAAAAATAATATGAAGTGCTGCATCCTGTGGAGTCACTAACTTTTAAAAGATATAATCCTGCACATAAGTTAGTGCAAGGTACCGAAGTACAGGATGTACCAGATAATGAGTAGGAATACGGACCGGTTCCACTCATAGTTAATGCTTGCATTTGTCCATTACACACGCTGCCGCAAGCGGTATTAGTGGTAGTAATGGTGGAGATGGGTTTAGGCAATACCGTTACTGAAATGGCCCCGGTTAAACTACAGGTACCGCTGCTACCAATTACAGAGTATATGGCAGAGGCGGTTGGGCTAATAATTATTATTGGTGTTTGCATGCCGTTTGACCATGTATAATTAGGAGCGCCACTTGCTTGCAATTGTATGGTTTGTCCGCTACAAACTTGCACCGAACTGGCATTTACCGCAATATTCATAAGCCCAATACTTACAGTTTGACTGTAGGCACAATTGGCTAATCCTGTACTTACGGTGTATTGTTGTGGATTTGTTGCGGTAAAAGTATATGTATTACCTACATGCACAGTGGCATTACCGGTGCTAATAAAAGTATAACTTCCTGGTGGATTAGGATTAAGTGTTACACTATTGCCAGCACAAACGGTTTGATTACTTAAACTAAATGGACTGCCATTAAATACCGTTAACGTGTAAGAGCTAATTTGCGAACAAATTCCATTACTTATCTGTACTGAGTATACAGTTGTAGCAGTTGGTTTTATAATTACAGTAGCATTGTTTGAACCTGTGCTCCAAGTAAAGGAATTTGCACCGGGAACTAAAATGCCATTGTTACTTAGTAAAACACTATCACCATTGCAAATTAAAGGCGACACACTTTGTGTTGGATTGGTTGGTAAAAGTCCTATTAGATTTAGGCTAGGTGTGGGTAGTACAGTAATATTAATACTTTTAGTATCAGTGCAACCTAATGATTCACCGGTTACACTTATAATAGTTGACGTATTAAAACTTTGTACTAAAATACTTCCGGTTACAGTATTTGACCAAGTGTAGGTATTGGCACCACTTACACTAACACTTGAATTTTGGTTTGCGCAAACACTAATTGAGTTTGCTGGAAACAATGTAAGCGTTGGATTTGGATTCACCACCAATGTAAATACGGCACTTCCGGTACAGGTTCCACTTGATCCTAAAACCGAGTAACTAGTGCTTGACGTTGGTGTAACAATAATTGCGTTTAAATTTGAAGCATTTGACCAGGTATACGAATTGGCTCCACTAGCATTTAACGTAAGCGATTGGCCGCTACAAATTGAATTACTTAATGCACTTATGTTAACAGGTAATGCAGGTGCTAATGTAACGGAAAGGGTTTGGGTATCTGTACAAGTACCATTTGCACCTGTAACGGTATAAATAGTACTTATGTTGGGACTAACGCTAATACTCGCTCCGCTGGCGCCATTACTCCATGTGTATGAAGTGGCTCCACTGGCATTTAATGTAACGGTGCTATTGGGGCATGTTGTTACATTGCTTAGGCTAAGCGTAGGTTGAGGACTAACCAAAACCTGAAGTGTTGTATATGAAGTACATCCTGCTGATTCACCGGTTAACGTATAGCTTGTGTTTACACTTGGTGTTACGGCAATTACACTTCCCGTTGCGCCATTTGACCAGGTATAGGTTGTTGCGCCCAATCCGCTTAAAGTTGCGGTTTGGCCACTGCATAACGTTGTGTTAGGGGTATTTGATATTGTAATTGTAGGTGTTGGATTAACACTAATAGAAAAAATGGCTGTACCCGTACAGGTACCGCTTGATCCTATAACTGAATAGTTTGTATTGGTGTTTGGAGCTACAGTTATTGAGTTTGAAGTTTGTGCATTTGACCAGGTGTAGGAATTTGCTCCACTAGCGTTAAGTATAATGCTTTGCCCGCTGCAAATACTTGAACTTATTGCAGAAATAGATACTGATAATGCCGGACCAATAGTAACTGAAAGTGTTTTTGTATCACTACAACTGCCATTATTTCCAACAATTGTATAAACGGTAGATACGCTTGGACTTACACTAATACTTGATGTAGTTGCACCGGTGTTCCATGAATACGTGGCTGCACCACTGGCATTTAAAATTACCGTTCCGCCAGGACAAGTAGTAACATTTGAAACACTGAGTGTGGGCTGTGAATTCACTAAAACCTGAACTGTTGCATTTGCAGAACAGGCCCCGCCATTACTACCGGTAACCGATAATACGGTACTGTTAACGGGGCTTAGTGTAAAACCCGAAGCATTTGAACCGTTTGACCAGGTATAACTGGTTGCACCATTAACTGATACGCTGGCTGTTTGTCCAGCACAAATTGTAGCACCGCTCACACTTAAGGTTGGCGATGCAGCAATACTTAATGTTTGATTTAGGTTAACAGAGCCGGTACCATTAAGTGCTAACATTTGAACCGTATAAATACCGGGAGCAGAAAAACTTGGGCTGTATAACGTGCCTGTTGCTACAGGTGGTGTGGCCCCTGCACAGGTCCATGAATACTGACCCACAACGGATCCGTTTGCAAGGCATGCAACTGTATTAAAGGCACATGCTGATGCAGGAAGGTTAATACTGGCAGTGGGAGTTGGAAAAAACAAATTTATATTATCCAAATAATAGGCTTGTCCGTAATGCCCACGATTTATAAAACTAAACATCACATTTCCTTGACCAGCCACCCAATTTGAAATATTAACAGAATCGGTTCGCCATTGGTTAACGGTTGGGGTAAATTGGCTGGCTGTTTGATTTGGTGCTGTTGCCAATTGTGAACCCCCTTTAAGATAAATACTGGTCCACGTGGCACCGCAATTGGTTGAAAGTTTTACTTCAAGGGTATCAGAAAAAGTAGAATTATATTGCGCAAAAGCAACATCAAAACGCAGTTTGGCGGTATTTACAGTGCTAAAATCAAATCGTGGTGAGCGTAATTCATCACGTTCGCCGGGTGCATATAAATTGTAATTATCAAACATGGCACAGGCCGTACTGGTACCAAAGGCGCCTACACCGGTTTTTCGTTGAAAATATATAGGGTCATTAAAAATATTGTTGGCATACCAATTTAACGGAGGAAAAGCCGTGTTTTGAAATCCTTCAGCAAAGGGTAAATTCTGAGGTCCGGTTATTTGAATATAATTAGTTTTGGTAATACTGTGTGTACCACTGGCATTGGCAACCGTTAAACTCACATTGTAATTTCCATTGGCTGTGTAGCTTACCGCAGGATTTGCCAAAGTGGAAGTAGCTGGATTTCCGCCACTAAATATCCAAGCGAAAGAAATAGGGGCGTACAGGCTGCTATCAGCAAACTGAACTAAAGTATTAGGACATGTAAATCGTGGTAATGCATTAAAATTAGCAATTGGAACTTGAGCCGTGTAATTGGCCGCACAGAGCATGGCGGCATAGGCATCAATTCTACCCGCACCCAATTGATTTCCGGCAGTATATGCAGCATTTGCAGCAAGTGTATAAATGTTTACTGCAGAGTTGGAAATGCAATTTAAAACGTCTTGTCTAGTCATGTTAGGGCTTTTTGAGAGCATTAGCCCGGCTAGGCCAGCTACCAAAGGTGTAGCCATGGATGTACCAGATTTTTGAACATACACAGGAGTGCCCGTATACGGAACGGTGCTTAATAAATTATTACCGGGCGCAGCTATATCTACCCAGGTTCCAAAATTGGAAAATGTAGATTTTATATCTGTTGGGCTTATGGAAGCCACACAATATACATTGGTATAAGCACCAGGATAACTGGGTGTAGAGGTATTTGCATTTCCGGCTGCTGCCATTACAATGCAGCCGCGGTTCCAGGCATAATTAATTACCGATTGCTCGGTAAATGAGGCGCCGCTGCCACCCCAAGAACACGAAATAATACGGGCTTTAGCTTTTACAGCATACACGATACCCTCGTAACCATAGGATACAGCAGTTGTTGAACCATTGTCGGGTTCGGCTTGTATGGGTATAATTTTTACGTTCCAACCAATAGATGCTACACCTACAGTATTGTCTGTTCGTGCACCTGCAATACCTGCACAATGGGTGCCATGATCCATTAGAGAATTGGTGGGAACGGCATTATTGTTATTATCGCCGGTACTCCATCCGTTTATATCGTCAATATAACCGTTGGCATCATCATCAACACCCGGTGTTCCTGATGCTTCAGCAGTATTGGTATAGGTGTTTTGAACCAAATCCACATGTGTCCACATTACCGCATTGTCTACTATTGCAATGGTGATATTGGAATTGCCATTAAACACATTCCATGCATTTTGAGCACCTATTTGATTTAAATGGGTAGATCCTGTTGCTGTTGCCCAAAGTGGGTCATTAGGAACAGCATCTGTTTGCATTATAGGTATTTTTTCTGCGTAAGTAATGCCCGGTATTGAATTTAATCGGTCTATAGCTTCCTGAATTCTGTTAAAGGATTTAAACTCAACTCTTAAAATCATACTTAGTTCAGGTTCGTCATTTGCCTGGTAAAAGGGTCTGTAAATACGAGTTACCCCCAATGATTTTAAATAATCACGCAGGGGATTTGAAAATGCTGTTACAGGTATACGCGTGGGGTTTAAACTGGAATATTGGGCCTGCATACCTTTTTGAAGCTTTACATACAAACAACCGTCTTTATAAT
>Ga0255088_1001039_pt1 | contig 11263 bp, 10 predicted proteins | sample Colum_Miss_RepB__2_FD_188587 | JGI IMG/M metagenome (GOLD analysis project Ga0255088, IMG submission 188587) | Freshwater microbial communities from Columbia River, Oregon, United States - Colum_Miss_RepB_8d | ecosystem: Environmental > Aquatic > Freshwater > River | place: USA: Oregon...
CGCTGCTGAGCGCACCGCAGATGCTCTGGCTGCTCAGGCGGATGTCATAACCCACCACCACTGTCTTTGGCTGCAGGAATTCCGCATAGGCTCGACCTATGCGGTAGGCAATATCTTCGTTGAGTTGGTCCGGTATGCGTCCACGTACGTCGTAAGCTTTGAAACAGCTAAAGGAATCCATAGCAATGTCCGGGAATGTCACTCTTTGTAAACGTTTTCGAAAAAGAAGCGCGTGGCTTCGATGAAACCGGGTACGCTGCCGCAATCAAAGCGCTTCCCCTTGAACTTGTAACCCAGCACACGGCCCTGTTTGGCCTGCGTCAGCAATGCGTCAGTGATCTGCACTTCATTGTTGCGACCAGGCGGCGTCTGACGAATGATGTCGAAGATATCCGGCGTCAGGATATAGCGCCCGATGATGGCGAGATTGCTCGGCGCTTCTTCCGGCTTCGGCTTTTCTACCATGTTGTTGATGCGGATAAGGCCAGGGGCGATCTCGTCGCCAGCGATAACGCCGTATTTGTGGGTTTCGTTGCGCGGCACTTCCTCGATTGCGACGATTGAGCAGCGGTAATATTTGTACAGCTCCACCATCTGCGCCAGCACACCCTTGTCGGCACCGCCATAGCAGAGGTCATCAGCAAGCACGACTGCAAACGGCTCCTCGCCTATCAAAGTCTCGCCGGTCAGGATGGCATGACCCAGACCCTTCATCTCGATCTGGCGTGTATAGGAAAACACCGCCTGGTTCATGATGCGACGGATTTCCTTGAGGTAGTTTTCCTTGTCGCTGCCGGCAATCTGGTCTTCAAGTTCGTAGTTGATGTCGAAGTGATCTTCGATCGCACGCTTGCCACGACCCGTGACAATGGCCATGCCGCTCATACCGGCGTCCAGCGCCTCTTCAACACCATATTGGATCAAGGGCTTGTTGACGACCGGCAGCATCTCTTTGGGCATCGACTTGGTTGCCGGCAGGAAACGCGTGCCGTAACCGGCGGCAGGGAAAAGACACTTCTTGATTGGTGAGTCGCTCATTCTTGCTCCTGTGAAGCAGGCACGCGATTGCTGTTCTGCATGCGGGGCAGGACAGCCGATTCACGACCGTGGATGACTTGGAAAACAATATTGATTATATGTCACCCGGCCACTGAATAACCCCGCCAGCAACAGGGCAAATTATTGGGATATGAGGTGCTTCTACACTATATAATGCTGCACTTTTGAGCGGGACCAGATCCCGTCAAGGCAGCTTTCAGCACCCTATGACTTTTGTATTCAAACCGCGCAGTAGTTATAACCGCGAAGAATTGTTGAGTTGTGGCCACGGCCAGATGTTCGGCCACGGAAATGCCCGTCTTCCCGTCGGCAACATGTTGATGGTGGACAGAATAGTGGACATCAGTGCTACTGGTGGCGCCGAAGGCAAGGGCAGAATTGTGGCAGAACTGGACATCAATCCCGACCTCTGGTTCTTCCAGTGCCATTTCGTGGAAGATCCGGTAATGCCCGGCTGCCTCGGGCTTGATGCAATGTGGCAGTTGGTAGGGTTCTACCTGGGCTGGCGCGGCAACCCGGGTAAAGGCCGGGCGCTTGGCTGCGGTGAAGTGAAATTCACCGGCGAGATACTGCCCACCAACAAAAAGATCATCTACGAACTCGAAATCAAGCGACTGATCGAGCGTAAATTAATCATGGGGATTGCCGACGGGCAGGTATCCGTTGATGGCCGGGCAATCTACACCGCCAAAAGCCTGAAAGTAGGCTTGTTCAAGCCGGATGAGATCATGGCAGTCTGACAAGGAACCTGCTTACTCTCCCAGTGTCCAACCAGTCAAAATCAAGTTGTGAGGTGTAGTTAATGCGCCGTGTGGTAGTTACAGGAATGGGCATCGTCTCTTGCATAGGCACCGACCTGGCATCAGTGCTGGCGTCGCTGAAAGAAGGCAAGAGCGGCATTGTTTATCGCCCGCAGTATGAGGAGCGCGGTATGCGCAGCCACGTTGCCGGCGCGGTAGACATTGACTATGCCAGCCTTATTGACCGCAAGGACGTCCGCTTCATGGGCGCCGCTGCTGCCTACGGCTATCTCAGCCTGCAACAGGCCATCGCCGATGCCGGCCTTGAGCCTGGGGAAATTTCCAACATCCGCACCGGCCTCATCATGGGTGCCGGCGGCTCTTCTACTGAAGATCAGGTCGAAACTGCCGATATCCTGCGGGAAAAAGGCCTGAAACGCATCGGCCCCTACCGCGTCACCCGTACGATGGGCAGCACGGTTTCTGCGTGTACAGCCACGCCATTCAAAATAAAGGGAGTCAGCTATTCGATTTCTTCGGCCTGCGCCACCAGCGCCCATTGCATCGGCAATGCAATGGAACTGATCCAGCTTGGCAAGCAGGACGTCGTTTTTGCCGGCGGCGGTGAGGCCGAACACTGGACTCTCAGTTGCATGTTCGACGCCATGGGCGCACTGTCAACCAGGTACAACGCTACCCCGGGCCAGGCCTCACGCCCCTACGATGTCGACCGCGACGGCTTCGTTATTGCTGGTGGCGGTGGCGTACTGGTAGTCGAAGCACTGGATCATGCGCTCGCCCGCGGCGCCAAAATCTACGGCGAACTGACTGGCTATGGCGCCACATCTGATGGTGAAGACATGGTCGCCCCATCTGGTGAAGGCGCAATCCGCTGTATGCAAATGGCGATGAGCACTGCCAAACGTCCGCTCGACTATATCAACACCCACGGTACCAGTACGCCGGTGGGCGATGTAAAGGAGATCGGCGCCATTCGCAGTACCTTCGCCGGTAAATCCATCCCCGCTATCAGCTCGACCAAATCACTGACCGGCCACTCGCTGGGGGCCACCGGCGTGCAGGAAGCCATCTATAGTCTGCTGATGATGCAACACGACTTCATCGCTGCCTCAGCCCAGATCGACAACCTCGATCCTGCTGTCGCTGACATGCCGATCGTGCGCCAACGCATCGATAACCAACGTCTGGATGCGGTGATGTCGAACAGCTTTGGCTTCGGCGGCACCAACGCCACGCTGGTGTTCGAGCGTTATGAAGGCTGAACACGCCAGGCTGCGCGGGTGGTTTGCCGCTGCGGCCTTGTTGTGTTGTCCGCTGTTGCCGGCCCAAACGGCGCTGCAATCGGCCTCGCAGTTGCCGATTGCGACGCAGAGTTCTGATGTGGTTGCCAGCCCGAATGCCCCGCCAAGGTTAGGCACATTGGCCAACGAAGTGATGCCCGTCGACGAGGCTTTCAAGCTGATAACAGTCATTGAGGGGCAGGACAACCTGCTACTGAGCTGGACCATCGAGAGCGGTTACTACCTCTACCGCGACAAGCTGGAGCTGCTCAATGCCAGCGGTGAGACCATCACTGCCACACTACCCGAGGCTGAAGCCATCACAGACGAATTCTTTGGTGCCACGTCCATCTATCAGGACTCGCTGGCGATCCGGTTGCCGTTGCAATCACTGCAGATTGTCGACGGACGCCTCACGTTGGGGTTGCAATACCAGGGTTGCGCCAAAGATCGCTACTGCTACCCACCGCAACAACGCACTGTCGAACTGACCCTGCCTCCCTGAATCAATCACAGATTGTCCACGCCGGGAACTTGCCCCGTGTAGTTGTGGTCTCACCCGGAGCTGACCAAATAATTACTTGCGAATAGCAGTAATTCGCCAATAATTCACCGGAGTTATATACAAAATTCCGGCAATTGAAGAAAATGTGCCGGAGTTTGGAGAATGTCACAGTGGCAAAAATTCTGGTCTTGAACGGCCCCAACCTTAACCTGCTTGGCACCCGCGAGCCCGAAGTCTATGGCAAGCTGACTTTGGCGGACATTGATGCACGTTTACAGCAGATGGCGGGCAATTCGGGACACGAGCTTGCAAGTTTCCAAAGTAATGCCGAGGCGGCCCTGATTGAACGTATTCACCTCGCCGGCCGCGAAGGGGTCAAGTTCATCCTCATCAACCCGGCAGCGTTCACCCACACCAGCGTGGCGCTGCGTGATGCGATACTGGGCGTTAAAATCCCGTTTATCGAAGTTCATCTTTCAAACGTGCACGCTCGTGAAAGTTTCCGCCATCATTCGTACTTTTCCGACATTGCCGTCGGCACCGTCGTCGGCTTGGGCGCTCAGGGTTATGAGCTGGCGCTGCTGGCTGCCTTTGCCAGAATTTGAACCCGCCAGTGCGCGTGTAATGGCGCCAACGGCGACACAACACCGCTGCCAATATCACCCTATAACAACAACGATGCTTGAACTGACCAAGACCTACCAATTGAGGAACCCATGGACATCCGTAAAGTCAAAAAACTGATCGAACTGCTGGAAGAATCCAACGTGGCAGAAATCGAGATAAAGGAAGGGGAAGAGACCGTCCGCATCAGCCGCAACTATCCGCAGAACATGCAGCCCCAGCAGTATTACGTGCAACAACCGAATTACGCGCAACAGCCGATGCATATGGCCGCGCCTGCTGCAGCAGCTCCAGCAGAAACAGCCAAACCCGCTCATAAAGGCGAGGCCATCAAATCGCCGATGGTTGGCACGTTCTACCGTTCGCCTTCCCCAAGCTCCCCTGCGTTTGTCAGTGTTGGCCAGACTATCAAGGCCACCGACGTAATCGGCATCATCGAGGCCATGAAGATGATGAATCAGATCCAGGCCGGCAAATCCGGCGTGGTTGAAGCCGTGCTGGTTGAAGATGGCCAGCCGGTCGAATACGACCAGCCGCTCATCATCGTCGTCTGATCACAGCGGAGCCCCTGACCCCATGCTGGAAAAAGTCCTTATTGCCAACCGCGGCGAGATTGCCCTGCGCATTTTGCGTGCCTGCCGTGAGGCCGGCATCAAAACCGTAGCGGCCCACTCCACTGCTGACCGCAACCTGATGCACGTCCGCCTGGCCGATGAATCGGTCTGTATAGGCCCGCCGTCGTCGCAGGAAAGCTACCTGAATATCCCGCGCATCATCAGCGCAATGGAAGTTACGGGTGCCGATGCAGTGCATCCTGGCTACGGCTTCCTGTCGGAAAACGCCAACTTTGCCGAGCAAGTCGAACGCAGCGGCTTCATTTTCATTGGCCCGCGCCCCGACACCATCCGCTCAATGGGAGACAAAGTCAGTGCAATAGATGTTATGCGCAAAGCCGGCGTGCCTACTGTTCCCGGCTCCGATGGGCCCGTTACCGAAGACAGCGACCGCACGCTGGCGATTGCCCGCAAGATCGGCTATCCAATCATGATCAAAGCCGCTGCTGGCGGCGGTGGTCGGGGCATGCGGGTAGTCCATGATGAATCCACCCTGCTGAGTTCGATTCAGATTACCCAGAAAGAAGCGGGTTCATTCTTCGGCAGCGATGTGGTGTACCTGGAGAAATTCCTCGACAACCCGCGCCATGTCGAAATCCAGGTGATTGGCGATGGCGAAGGCAATGCGATCTGTCTCGGTGATCGAGACTGCTCAATGCAGCGTCGTCACCAGAAAGTAGTGGAAGAAGCACCCGCACCGGGGATCCCGGCCGATGTGCGCGCCGGCATCGTCAAGTCATGCATCAAGGCGTGTGAGGATCTCAAGTATCGCGGCGCTGGCACACTGGAATTCCTGTTTCAGGACGGCCGTTTCTATTTCATCGAAATGAATACGCGGGTACAGGTGGAACATCCGGTCACCGAACGCGTCACCGGCATCGACATCGTCAAAGAACAGCTGAGGATTGCGTCGGGTCTTGGGCTGTCAGTCAAGCAGGAGCAGGTAAACCTGAATGGCCATGCCATCGAATGTCGCATTTGCGCCGAAGATCCGGTTACGTTTATTCCGAGCCCCGGCAAGGTCAACCTGTACCACTCGCCTGGAGGCATCGGCATTCGCGTCGATTCCCACTTGTACAGCGGTTACACCGTGCCACCTTACTATGACTCGCTGATCGCCAAACTGATCAGCTTCGGCCCTGATCGTGATGCAGCCATCCGCCGCATGGCCAACGCACTGGATGAAATGATAGTCGATGGCATCAAGACCAATATCCCGCTGCAAGCCGAGATCATGCGCGATCCCGGCTTCCGCCAGGGCTGTACCAACATCCATTACCTGGAAGGGATGCTGAAGAAGAAGCATGGCGCAACCGGCGGCAGTCACTAGACATCGTGAGCTGGCTTGAGCTCAAACTGCGCACTTCCAGCGCCGACGCCGAGGCGCTGGAAGACCTGCTGCTGGGACTTGGTGCGGTATCGGTCACACTGACTGACGCCGAAGATCAGCCGCTGTTCGAGCCGCCACCGGGCGAAACCCCGCTGTGGCAGCATCTTGTGGTCGCCGCACTGTTCGATGAAGCACTGACCAGCGAAGCCGCCACTACCACTTTGCTGCTGCAATTTGCCGACGCTTGGCAGCCGCACACCCTCCCCCCCATCCAGTACAGCATTCTCGCCGACAAGGATTGGGTACGCGCCTGGCTGGACGATTTCAAACCGATGCGCTTCGGCGCGCACCTGTGGGTATGCCCAAGTTGGTGGCAGGCGCCCGGGGAAACAGGCGCAGCACATGACCAGTGGCAACCTGACCCCGAACAGACACGCTACTGGACCGAGCGTAATCAGGGGTTGCTCACTTCGATGCAGCAAAGTGGCAACACGGTATTGTTGCTGGACCCAGGTCTGGCCTTCGGCACTGGCACCCATCCCACCACAGCGCTGTGCCTGCAGTGGCTGGATTCGAAGGAACTGCGCGGACTCACACTGGTCGATTACGGCTGCGGCTCCGGTATCCTCGGTATCGCCGCGTTGCTGCTCGGCGCCGAACGCGTGCACGGCATCGACAATGATCCGCAGGCACTGATTGCCACCGCTGACAACTGCAGCAAAAACAGTCTGGCCGCCGATCGATTCCCGATTTCAATGCCGGACAGCTTCAAGCAGCAAATGCAAGACGGAGCAGTGCAGCCCGTTGCCGGTGTGATGGCGAACATTCTCGCTGGCACGCTTATCCAATTGGCGAGCCATATTGTGCAACAGGTCAAAGCCGGCGGCTGGTTGTTGCTGTCAGGCATACTGCGCGACCAGGCGAGCGCAGTGATTGCCGCCTACAGTCCGTGGTGCCGCGATTTTGACGTCGCCCAGGAAGGGGACTGGGTCAGGATTACTGCGATAAAGCAGTAAAGCCCGTTCAAATGTGGACGCGAGTGCCGAGTTCGATCACGTGCGTGGGAGGCAATCCGAAATAACCCACCACACTGCCGGCATTGCGTTGTAGCGCCGCGAACAATCCCTCACGCCAGACTGCCATGCCCTTGCCAGGGCTTGGCACCACGGTTTCGCGACTGATGAAGAAGGATGCCGTGTAGAGCTCAAACTTCAGTCCCTGTTCGTTGCAGAGCTCAAGCGCCTTGGGTACATCAGGTTGCTCGGAGAAGCCGAAATAGATAGCGATCTGCCAGAAGCCATTGCCGAGTTCATGCACGCGCAGGCGCTGACCAGCATCGACTGATGGTTCGTCGGTGAATTTGACCGTGACGACCAGATTCTTCTCGTGCAGTGTCAGGTTGTGCTTGATGTTATGCAACAACGCCTGCGGCACAGTAGTGGGATTGGAAACAAGGAATACAGCGGTACGTGGCGCGCGTGGAATCGAGTTGTTGCCGAGAGTCCGCACGAAATCCAGCAGATTCGGATCGCCTTCCCGAATGTGATGCATCAACAATTCGCGGCCTTCCTTCCAGGTCCACATCGTAGTGAACAGTGACAGACCCAACACCAGCGGGAACCAGCCGCCGTCCGGAATCTTGACCGAACAAGCCACTACCAGCATCAGATCTATGATCGCGAAAAACGCCGTAGCCCCCAACGCAACCCACAATGGATAGCGCCATTTGTGGCGCACTACAAAGAAGGTCAGCAACGTATCAATCAGCATCGCGCAAGTAACGGCGATACCGTAGGCACTTGCCAGTGCCGACGACGAACCAAAGCTGATGCAAACTGTCAGCACTGCCGCCAGCAGGATCCAGTTCACTGACGGCACATAAATCTGGCCAGCCGTGTTGTTCGACGTGTGTACCACATGCATGCGTGGCAACAAACCAAGATGAATCGCTTGTTGCGTCACCGAATAGGCACCGGAGATTACCGCTTGCGATGCAATGATCGATACCACTGTGGAAAGAATCACCGCGGGTATCAACAGCAACGCAGGGAAAGACAAGTAGAAGGGATTGGCGACAGCTTCAGGGTTGTTCAACAGCAGCGCGCCTTGGCCCAGATAGTTCAACATCAGCCCCGGCCACACCAGACTCATCCAGGATATCTGGATTGCCTTGCGGCCAAAATGTCCCATATCGGCATAGAGCGCCTCGGCACCAGTGAGTGCCAGCACAATGGCGCCGAGCGGCAGGAATACCGCAACGCCGCGATCCATAAGAAACTCGATGGCATATAGGGGGTTCAGCGCCAGCAATATGCGTGGTGTCTGCACGATCTGTGTAATCCCGATAACTGCAAGCACAACGAACCACAACGTGATGATCGGGCCGAACAGGCGTCCCATTTTCTCGGTGCCGCTCTTCTGCACCAGAAACAATCCGACCAGTATCGAGACAGCAATCGGCATCACATACTCATCAAAGGCAGGGGTCACCAGCGTGAGCCCTTCTACCGCACTGAGCGTTGTGATCGCCGGGGTGATGATGCTGTCACCGTAGAACAGGGCCGCACCGAAAGCGCCGATTGCCATCAACCAGGTTTTGCGGCGCGAATCCTTTGCCGCTGTCGACAATGCCATTGCCAACAACGCCATGATGCCGCCTTCACCGCGATTGTCGGCCCGCAATACCAGCGTTACATACTTCAGCGTGACTACCAGGAAAAGTGCCCACAAAATCGTTGACACCGCACCAAGCACGTTGGCTTCAGTCAGCGCAATCTGGTTGTGTTCGGAAAAAACTTCTCTCAGCGTATAAAGCGGACTTGTCCCGATGTCGCCGTACACGACGCCGATGGCGGCGAGGCAAAGCGTTGCCAGCCGCTGTTCCGAATGGGTGCTCATCAGGAGGAAGTTCTAGGTAAACGAAGGGCCGCAATTTTCCCACAAATAATTAAGGGCGAAAGCTCTTTCTTTCGTAAAAATCCTGTACATTTCCCGGGCCATTCCCTGTGGCGCCCCGCATTTCCCGAGCTATTGATGACAGCCCTTCTCACGCAATGCCCCTATTGCCAGACCACGTTCCGGGTGTCAACCGCACAGCTGAACGCAGCACACGGGCTGGTGCGTTGCGGCTCCTGTCTCGGTGTGTTTTCGGCCAGTACCAACGAGATCCGCATCCGCACACCCGACGGCTACCTCGTTGAAGAGATAGACCCTACTGACGATATGCAGCAATCGTCAGAAAGTGAAACCGCAGACACCCGCGCCGCAACTGCCGAACTGCATGACGAAGATGAACCCGCCGACGACGAACCTGATAACGAAGTCCATGGCGCAGCCAGCAACGAACCATCCCCATGGCATGATGACCCTGTCATCACACTGGGCGACATGCGCCTCCATGAACTGGAAGACGAATCCGGGGACACAGAAGCAGCGAACGGCACGGACGAATATGCCGACGAGCAACAGCGGGAAGAGGAATATCCAGACGAAACCCCAGAGGAGTATGAAGAAGAACGCGCCCAAGAGCATGAAGAGGAGCACGAAGAGGAGCATGAACAGCAACATGCAGAGGAATACGCTGACAACGTCGATGACGACACGCAGGATGCTGATCAGCCCGATGAATACAGCGAACCAGAGCCAGCACCTGTAGCACCATCACGTGTCCACGCTTCAACGGTAGAAGCCATTACTGCTGCACCGGAAAAGTACAACCTGCACCACCGACTGTCAGCGCTGGCAGACGACGAATTCGATCCCGTCAATAACGATCAACTCGATACTCTCGATTCACTGCCAGTCACGATTACCCACGGCAGTTATTTGCGTAATCAGCTGGTGTATTCAGCGCTGGTGCTGCTTTGCCTGTTGTTGCTGTTCGCGTTGCCTTTGCCATGGCTGTATGCCAAGCGCGACACGCTCGCTACCCACCCGCGTTTTGCCTTCATGGCACCGTTTACATGCAAGCTCTTCAGCTGCACTCCATCAGCCTCGCTCGATCTGGGCTCGATCTACTCGCAACAACTGCTGGTGCGCAGCCATCCTCGCTACCAGGATGCACTCGAAGTCAGCTTCATCTTCCATAACGACGCTACGCTGCCAAGGCCATTCCCGCTTGTGGAGCTGGCGTTCAGCGATCTCAGCAACAATCTGCTCGCCAACCGCCTGTTCAAACCAGAGGAATACCTGCCAGCTGAATTGCGCCAGCTCAGCGAGATGCCGGCGCAGAGTACGGTGCAGGTCACGCTAGAACTGCAGGATCCTGGCAAAGAGGCAGTCAATTACACGGTAAAACTGCACCCGCCAATACCGTGACACATGGACTGCCGCACCTGCCGGCAGTTAACATTGCCGCCTTGATTTCGCCCGCGAATTTCCCGTGATCCAGATCGGCCCCCATCAACTCGGTTCCCGCGTGGTACTGGCCCCCATGGCCGGGATCAGCGACCGCCCGTTCCGTAGTTTGTGCCGGCAGTTCGGCGCTGCTCTCACTGCCACCGAAATGCTGAGCGCGCACGTACAGCTCAACCACCCACAAGGCAGCGGGCTGCGCGGCATTCATCGGGATGAACCATCCCCGCGTGTTGTACAGATTGCTGGTGCCGATCCTGTCCAGATGGCTGCGTGCGCCCGCCTCAATGTGGAACAGGGTGCTGAAATCATAGACATCAACATGGGTTGCCCGGTCAAGAAAGTGCTGAAGCAGGCTGCCGGTTCGGCATTGCTGCGTGACGAACCCTTGGTGGAAGCCATTCTGAAAAGCGTGGTGCAGGCGGTTACTGTGCCCGTCACGCTGAAAATACGTACCGGCTGGAGTCCTGATATGCGCAATGGCATTGCGATTGCCCGCATTGCTGAAGATGCCGGCATCCAGGCGCTTGCAGTGCATGGCCGCACCCGCGCGTGCATGTTCAACGGCAATGCTGAATACGACACCATCGCCGCCATCAAGGCCGCCATCTGTATTCCGCTGTTCGCCAATGGCGACATCAGCAGTGCCGATAAAGCGCGCAAGGTACTCGATCATACCGGTGCCGATGGCGTGATGATTGGCCGCGGTGCACGTGGCCGTCCATGGCTGTTCCGCG
>Ga0255088_1001046_pt1 | contig 11213 bp, 5 predicted proteins | sample Colum_Miss_RepB__2_FD_188587 | JGI IMG/M metagenome (GOLD analysis project Ga0255088, IMG submission 188587) | Freshwater microbial communities from Columbia River, Oregon, United States - Colum_Miss_RepB_8d | ecosystem: Environmental > Aquatic > Freshwater > River | place: USA: Oregon...
ATATAATATATTGTTTATCTTATAAAATAGTAGATGATTTTTAATCATACAGTGGATTATTACTAATCATACAGTGGATTATTACTAATCATCATACGCAAAGTTGTTATCATCTCCATCTCCATCATCATTATCACGGTCTCCATTAATATCATCATCATCATCTTCTCCGCCTAACCTAAACTCATCCGCATTAGCAAATTCATCTGCTTCTATATCATCCATTGCCTCCTCTAAAAATATGTCCACATTTTGATCTGTGACATTTACGTTTTTCCTCACATTTTTCTCCACTTGAGCAATTTTCTCCATCATATCTTTCTCTTGATCATAATTCTCAGGGTCATATTCCTTAATACCCTTATTTAAACCCTTAGACCAAACACCTAGCTTATTGATTTTCAAAATTGTGTCCACTTCACGTTCCTCTTCCGACAAATTCTTGAGACGATCAGTAAATGTATATTTCTCGGTTTCTTTCAACTTAAATACCCGATCCATTACCGTTTTGTAAGACATATTAATTGTATCCTTTGAATCCATCATCATTGTAATATAAGCAACTAACAAAGATGCCACATTTTCCTGTAATTTGACTACATCGCCTTCCATATATTGTTGTTCAGTCTCAGTGAAACGCAGTTGCTGTTCTACTAAAAAATCCGAACTAAATATATCATCCTTATTATTTTCTGATCTAACTAACATCCTTGTAATCATTTCAGGACTCTTTGCCAAACTAATATACTCGGTAAAAACTAACAACATATAATATTCATATAACAATGTAGACATTCGTTTGTCAAATATGGAATAGGTTTCAATATCACCCACTTTAATATTTGTTAGTGCGGGTGTTTGTTGAGATAGTAAAACAACAGCAGCACATCTACTTTGTATTTCATAAAGAACATTCTTAATGGTATTATTATCATAGAATTTTCGCAATGGCTCGTAATATGATTCCACAATATTTTTTAAATCTTGACTATGTTTTTGTGATAAGCCCCAATAGGACTGTGATTCTATTGATTGAACTTGCTTATTCAAGATCATTGTTGGTAAGACAACTGAAAGTAAAGAGATGAATGTTTTGAAATAATTAATATAATTATACATACCGTCATCTGAAATAGAATCAGTTGTTTTGGTTTCTCCTTCCTTTTCTTTTTCATCTTCATCTTCTTCTACTGTTTTATCAAAATCCCAATTTGTTAGTTCATTCAAAAAAGCAACAACCTTTTTAAGATCATTCCTTCCAATCTTGGACTTTCTTTTAACAAAATCTATGACTTCTCTTCGCATTTCTGAATTAGCACGATCCAAATAATTCTTCATAGCCCTCATATCCTCAGTGTCTTCCTGTATTGACACGTCATATGTATCTAACAATGTCTCCATTTTGTCTCTGAAAACGCGAGCAATAACTTGTTCGTCATTTTCATCCATTTTTACAAGCAACTTACCCAATGTATCTGAATAAGACGGTGTATTAAATGATAGGGAAATAGGAATTATGTTTTCGCGACTAACAATTTGAAACATACGCAAAAATGCCTCCTTGGAATAATTGCGTCCTTCACGCTTCAACTTAGCAATCTTTTCTTGCAATGTGTCGTTCTTTGATAAGTAATCCGGTTTGCTTACGCAAATTGTGGCCAATTCTTGACTCATTGGTACTGACGATTGGAACCTACATAAATCAATAAATGCTCTGTAAATTGTCTCCTCATTGAAAGCATTTGGTATCACGGGAAATGCGCGTTTGCTATCCACTTCACTGAGCATAATTGCGCTCTCTGTTAGAATCTTAAGATCATTCATCACCTTTGACAATTCTCTAACCACATTATTATTTACTTCAATGTTGGGGTTTTCCTTGACAAAATATTGTAATGCTGTTAGTGTGTCATTTTCCTTGTCATTACAACAAGCATTGTCCATAAAAGGCTGATTTGACGCCTTCATTAAAAGATCTTTCTTCTCAACTATTTGCTGAATTTCTTCCTGAAGAGCAAGTGAATAAGCAATGATTTTGGACTCTATAACTAACATATTTTCCAATTGTTTGGGGCTGCCAATTTTAATATTATGTAACATCTGTTCATTAAATCCGGAACTAACATTTTGTAGACCTTTCACGTGGAAACGGCGCAATGGTGGCAGGAAGTTGGTCCATCTAGCCATATTATGATCCTCTGGAATGCCAATTTCAGGATTCTGTAGCAAATAATCAACCTTCTCTCTAATCTTTTGTTCTACCTCTGAATAAGGCAACAAGAATTTAACGGTAAATAATTTGATACGATTTGCCAGCTCTTCTTCTTTGATTCGCGCTAATGAATCCCAAGGCACTGTCTTACTTCTCATTTTAAACGCGACACACGCTAAATATTTGAGTCCAGTATCATCACCTTCTCCCTCAAAAGGGAAGCCGCTAAATGACCTAACACAGCCCGGAAATGTCTTGCGTGTTTTGACAGCCGGGATACTCGTTTGTACACCAACCAAAAACATACCAAGTGTCAGCATCATAAGTGTAGAACTATAAACGAGACCATATTCGGGCAATTTCTTTCCCTTGATCGCGGCTTGTTTCTCTTTCTCTCTATACACAGATTCCTTATCAATAATTCTTACATCACTCATCAGTTCAGTAACAACTTTAATAATAAAATCACTGGAATTATCTATATTAATTCCCATATTTGACGCAATAGAATGAATAATATTGAAAACCATTTGCCCATCAGGTGACAACATCTTGGATTTATTTGACGCATTAGCAGCAGTAACATTGTTAGTATCTTGTTCCATAATGTCGCGACTTTTCATCTTGAAACCATCCTTATAACCTTCTTCAACATCAGCATCAATTTGACACATTACTTCGCCACTATTAACATCTACCCAAGCATCACCATTAGCACTTAGACGGCCAATATCTTGTTTCAATAGATTTAAAACGTTTTCATAATTATCACGAGCATTCACAAAATTATAGGCTAAAATTGCTCTAAATTGAGGCATCAATTTTGTATCCGTGTCTTTACAATACACCCACCATTCACTTTCCATTTCACCATCGTGAACATTAGGCATCTCTGTATTACCATTACGACCATACATTTCTACAAATCGCAAAATGTCATTTTGCTTCTTAACAAAGTCTTGTTGACCTGTAATTAGATCACGTAATTTAACATAGGGACTAACAACCTGATTCTTCAGCTCTTCCGATACCTGTAATCCAAGATTATATTGCTGCATATTGTATTTTAGATTCGCATCTAGCTTCAATTTCTGTAGCCTAGCATAAATATCATCATAATATAGCGCCTTGGCAGTTACAATTTTATTAAACTGTTCCTTTGTCATTTGATAATTCTTATCAAACTGGTCCATAATTTGTTTTAAAGCATTGGAAACCATTGTGTCACGAGTTACCTCTGTTGACTCGCAAGCGTCATCCGTCTTCAAAGGCTTAAATAAGCAGTCTGTCTGAATATTACATAATACATCTTCATCCTTAATAAACCACTGGGGATCAATATCTATCGCTTTTGACCATTCATCGTCTTTTCTAACGTAGTATTCAAGACCCTTTACTTCTGAACTGGGACCATCGCCTTCCGATACTGTAAGCATCGCATATTGCCCATTCGCCACCTTTTTGGCACGATTCACAAGTGTTTCTGCTATATACGCAGCCGTTCTTTCATCCTTTTTGAATTTATTTGTTAGTTGGTCTGTTAGAAAAATGATCATTTCCTCGGGACTTAATGAATCGCGCTCTTTTTTATAAGTTACGTCAATTAATTCATAATTTGTATTATCAAAATCCTTGTCAAAGTAAATATCACGGCCATTATCGGCTTCAAGCATTTCACTAGAATAGTATTTCTTGGCTATTACATAAGACGTACAATTGTCCTCTGCCATGTTTCTTTCTAGTTGTGCTTTTAACGCATCCTTATCTGCTTGGAAAATGCTCTTCAATTCATCTGGATACATCAATTCAATATTACTGAATGCGACTGCATTATTGAATAAATTTCCATAATCATCTACAGTGACTTTCTTCAACAGTTCTGAACTTGACATTGCGTATAATTTTGATCGGTCTTGTAATCCATATGCTTCAAACACGATACCTCTTATATCCGGATTATTATCAAACATTTCAAAAAAATCATTGGAGTATTTGGTTTGTATTCTCATATTTTTTAACACTGAAAATGCTCTGCTATATTCTACGTAGTTCTTATTATATTCGCCAATCTTCTGCTTAATAAACTCATTAAAATCAATGTATTGCTTGTATGTCAAGTCATTGGAATACACTAGAAAAGGCTCTAAATAAGATATGATATTTACCATTGACAAACTGCCACCAATGTATTTCTTAACCAAATTGAAAATGATACGAATCTTGGGAATAATAATCTTTAGAAAGTGTTCATATATCTCCAAATTGGTAACACCTTCGGGTCTTTCAAATGAAGACAAGTTTAAAAAATAATCTTTTATATCATCTACAAAATTCTCATTCTCGTATTCTATTTCAGTTTCCAAATCACTGATTTCAACCTTGGTATAATTGGTTTTCTGTTTCAGCATTTGCCAATAGTTCAAAAAATTAAGACCTAAATTTGCTTTAACTAACAAACTTGAGCCTGGTAAATTAATTTGTGAGAATCTGATCGCCGGTTCAGGAAGTGTTAGAACCGAATTGATTGAAATATTATCATTTGGTGTTAGTTTGACACGATGCGCAATCATTCTTGGTCCCTTTAAATTGGTTGCTTGTAAACGTTCAAGGCCAAGATTGTACCTTTCTATAACAAACTTACGAGTTTGAACCTGATCATTGTCTACAACCGATGAATACAAGTCGGTCAAATTGTCTATGATTACGTTAATATCACTAGTAACATCACCATTTACAATAATACCATTTGCCGCAACAAATGCGCTGTCGGACGCATCCGGGAACACTGGATCAAACGGTGTTAAATAAGGGTTTACTGCGCTATAAAGTTCACTATATCTATTTTGACCATCACCACTCGCATTTGCTCTGTAATTTTTAAATAATGTAGACAATTCCAACAAGTCATCATTCTGCTTAATGTAGAAAACATCATTTTCATTCTCTTTCATTTCAGGATTGTAAACCTTCTTAATATTCTTAGCAACTAACATAATCCAGTAAAGCGTGTTCTTGAATTTTGACAAGTAATCGGCAAGAGGACGATCATCAGCTGTTTTCTTTACAATACCTGTAATATTGTTGTTAAGGTCAAATCTAGAAGACAAATCGCGCAATTGTAGGAAACGCGTAATCATTATATGGATACTATTCAATACACTTGGTGTTCTTCTAGCACTTGGGATTGTTGACACCATCTCCTCTAACAAGTCATTGGTTTGTGTTTCAATATTGAAACGATATTTGTCTTTGTCTATGTTTACAAACTCTTGGATCTTAACTATATCGCCAAATACAATTGCGTCACCTTCTATTAAAAATTGCTTAACCTTGTCTCTAATGTTGCGCTTTGGCATGGCAATGTCTTCTTCTCTTATTTCTCCTTCTTCCAAACTTTCTTCTCCTTCTAATCCAAATTCAGCAACATCTGCTAACTTTTCCTCTTCTTGTCCTTGTTCCTTTTGTTTTGAACTTGCGTCTGGTGGCGGCCTAATTTCAAATGTCTCAATTGGCAACTTTTCAGGAATACCTTGATACGCAAAGTTAATATAAATTGTATCATCATCCGTTGTCCTCAATTCAATCATATCTTCTTCTAAATTGGTAATCTCTCCTGTAATTACGGTTGGATATTCGCCGCCAAAATATATATTGACCCATTTTCCTGGGACCAAATCATTTTGTCTAGCAAACCCCTCATTAGGATTGCGACTAATTATTTTGATTTCTGAAATTGTTCCAGAACCAATTGTGCCATCCGATTTAATATTCAATTGCGTTTCTTCAAATGATTTTACATCAACCAACTTAATTTTTGTGGGATCTATATACGTAATAATAAACGTATTTTCATTTAATATTTCATTGGTTGGATCTATAATATAAATGACATCACCTAGTTTTAAAATTACCTCTGCTTTTTCTTTAGCGTCTACCGCTTCTTTAGATATGTCTAGTTCTTCCGATCCTTCGCCTAGTTCTTCCGATCCTTCGCCTTCTAATACTTTGACATCATCTTCTTTTTCTTGTTCCTTATTCTCTTGTTCATTGGCTCCTGTTATTCTATTCACAAGTGAATCCGCAGCCGAAGTAATTTGACTGATAATACCTTTTTCTTCCTTTGCTTCTGCTGCTTCAACCTTTGGTGCCTCTAAAATGTCTCCTATAGGTTTTACCGCTGTTTCCTTACTAATGTCTTTAATTGGTGAGTCAGATGATTGTGACATTATCTTATATTTATAATAGAAATTTTTTATCTATACGGAAATCTAATCTAATATATTTTGTCCCATTTTATTTATTAAAGGGTTTAAAGACTACTTCAATAAATAATATAAATAATGTCACTACCAAGCGTTTATAATTTGTCCGAAGTACCTGAGTTTGCTAGATTATTAAATGCTAGCGCTTCTGATACTGAAGATAATAGTCCTATTAATGTAACTAATTATTCTACTAAATCAAATGAGAAATATAGAATTGTACGATACAATAGGAATTTTCTACATAAAGCACAAATAGGCAAATATGGTTTGTTCCGATCTGTAATCATTAATGATGCGAATCGTGTTGTGTGTTTTTCGCCACCTAAATCAGTACCCGCTGACCAGTTTTTACAGATGTATCCTATATCAAATAATAATGAGAATAGAGAAAAGCCAAATTATATTTGTGCGCAGGAGTTTGTTGAGGGCACAATGATCAACGTCTTCTTTGACCCTTCTGTCGGCTTAACTGGTTGCTGGCAAATTGCTACACGCAGCACTGTTGGCGCCAATGTGACCTTTTTTAAGGGCGCGACTAAAACCTTTAATGAAATGTTTGTAGAGGCTTGTATAACAAATGGTCTCTTCATTCATACTCTTAACCCAAATTTCTGCTACAGCTTTGTTCTACAACACCCTAGTAACCGAATTGTCGTGCCATTTTCAAGACCCCAACTGTATTTGGTAGATGTGTTCCAGATTATTCAAGATTCTAACAATGTCGTCAAAGTAGTTAGTCAAAAGATGTCGGATGTAAAGCAATATGGCTTTTGGGGATTAACTTCCATTCGGTTCCCTGAGACTTATGAATTTTCTAGTTACACGGAACTAATTGAGAAGTTTGCTAGCCCAAACACGCCCTACAACATTCTAGGCATCGTTGTTCGCAATTTGGACACAAATGAACGCACCAAGTTTCGCAATCCGATTTACGAAGAGGTGCGTCACTTGCGCGGCAATCAGCCCAAGATGCAGTACCAGTATTTGTCCTTGAGACAAGCGGGCAAGATTCCCGAGTTCTTGAAGTTTTATCCGGAGACCAAGAATGAGCTTTCGGGCTACCGAGATCAGCTACATATGTTCACTAATACTTTATTCAAGAACTACATTTCGTGCTACGTGAAGAAGGAGAAGCCACTAAATGAGTATCCTGCGCAATACAAGACACATATGTTCAAGATCCACGAACACTACTTGACTAATTTGCGGGAATCAAAGGGATCAATAAATAACACGTATGTCATTGATTATGTGAATAAGTTGCCACCAAGCCTTTTAATGTTCTGCTTGAATCATAGTCTAAGAAAGCGCAATGTGGATACCTTGAAGGCTAATCTGGTTTAAAGGCTATAAGACTTATTAAAGGCTATATATTATTTGTAAGTATATTACATATAATATTTATTTCATTTATCCAATTTCATTTTATCCAATTTCATTTAGAACTCTTAACCCGCTATTATACGCTGCGTGAAGAGACCCGTAATATATTGGATCCGTGTGCTCGCCTGCGAAAAATATTGTATTATTTATATTTTGATATACCTTTTGAATATCAGCATCTGTAATATTAGCATCGTGATAAGAGTATGCTCCCTTGCTGAACATATCCTCTTCCCACCGAGTCACGTGTCAAGCTTTCGGTTCCGGGACTATTGGATAATAGTTGTGTAATTGCGTCATCATTGTTTCAATGATTTCTTCATCACGTTTACCCGCCAAGTTCCATCCAATATTGGCCGGACAAATTGCCTCTAGAATTGGCTTATTCTTGGAATACTTATAATTATTCCATAATATGTAGGGACATATATCTTCTTTTTTATCTTTTACATCTTTGTTAAAATTTAAATAATAATTTGCGCCACTTGTCTTTGGATTATAGGTTAAAAACATTGGCACATTATTTTTCCAAAACACGTCTTCCTTATAAAATTCTATTTGAATCTTCTTATAGGAACCCATTTTAATTTTAGATAGCGCTTCTGCTTTATTGGTTTCAAGGGGTGGATTAAAAATGATATTTTTTAAAGGAATGGGTGGTATTGTTATACACAATTTGTCGCAATGATAAACTTGACCAGAACTTGTGACAACCTCTACATAATAGCTGCTATAGTTTATATTTGTTACAATCTGGTTACACTTGATATATTCACGTAAATTTGGGATTAGTGCCGAGTTTATAAGTGCGTCAATCAGCGTTTTGGCGCCATTCTTAAACAAGTAATGCGAACCACCATAGTCGCCAAATAGTGCGTTGTTATACTGACCCTTGTTATCATTTTCATTAGTATGTAAGAAATCAGTTGATAATGTTTTAACACTGCCGCCACACCAGACTTCAATCATATATAAGAAACTGGACAAATCATCGTCTAACTCTAATTCATAATCTTTACATTCACTAAAACCTTTATTAGTTGTTAGTTGCTCAAATGCTTCAATAATTGTTTGGTTTGGCATATTGCCCATTTTATAAGCTATTTCATTCCATTTTGTAGCCAATTGCTGCCGTTTGTCTTCTGAAATAGTATGAGTTGACGACATATACTCTATTGTTGTATTCTCCGAGTGCATCCAAGGATTGCTTTTTGAAAGCGGGATTAGATTATTGAAATCTAGTAAATTGTTTAATGGGTTAGAATCAGAACCGTGAAGCCAAGCTGCGCCCATATCCATATTAGTGTCACTGGTAAAAACACGGCCACCAATACGATCGCGTGCTTCTAAAATTAGTAACGGCTTATTCGCAATTTTTGACGCAATTGTCAATCCGGAAACACCAGCGCCAATTATTATAACTGGATTAGAACATTTTATATAGATTATATGCCATAAACTATATAAATCGCCTATATCACAGCAATTAGCAAATTCTGGTATTTTATTAAGAATTGTTTTGAATTCCGAATATTTGTTATCATTTAATAAGAGTACTATTTCATTTGTTAGTTCAATACATTTTATTGACTTGGTTTTATTAAGGTTTGTTTCAAAATCGCAATTATCAATACAACTAATAAACTCGTTTTTAAACGCGTATTTTTGAGAAAGTGTTTTGACTTCTTCTTTTAAAAAAGAAAATATTGTTTGTTTTACAATCATCAAGGGCTTAATATATATTATAATTACAAAACATCTTTTAAATAATTATAAAAATAATATAAGAATTTTTTATCTATTATATTATTCTGTTTAATGGCGCAAATTGGTTCCTATGTGTATTTAATTGACTTCAAAGATGGCAGCGAACAGGAAAGTCTGACAAAAAAAGAATTACAAGATTCGGTTGACGATATGTACGACAATATATCGCAAATTGTCAAGCAATATAAGCTTCAACAAAATGGTAGAAAAAAGAAGATTAATATGACATTGTTTTTGGAAACTGAGAACTTTTCGGCTTGTGAATATATTGAACATTATAAGAGCTTGTCTAAAGAAGAATATGGCACTAATTTTTTGAGTGATTTTGACATTGAGCTAATCAATATGTTTAATTAATTACGTAGTGTTTATTTTTAAGGACCGCCATCTGATGCTCTAGTTCCAGATCTTCGTTGTTCAACCGCGGCCATTCTTGTCCTGCTGCCGTCAAAGAGTCCCTTGATCTGTTGTAAATTCTCAAGTACTTGCTTAAATATTGTTTTCAACATTTGCTTCACATATTCCTTACCTAAATTGGGCTCTACAATTGCGATACGCAATAGACTATCTGAGTCGTGGGGATGCATCTTCTTGAAACCAACATACGAAACTTTCTTCAAATCATTGTAATATATATCATAAATCTCATAATTCACTATGTTACCGACTGTATAATCCTCATTTACTAGTACAACATCATAACAGTTTTCCATTGTAACATTTGCCGGCTTTATATCTATTTCATCCGCATCTAGCAATCGCTCTTGTTCTTGAAACTTGTCTAATAAAATTTCACACGCCTTTATAATTAATTCAGTATTCTCGTAAATACCAACCGTCTGTAAAACAAAGTCAAAACTTCTTCGTTTAACATAACGCATACCTTCAAGCAGTTTCCAGTTGGCCGCCTCAAAGTTGATTTCCTTTTCACTCTTACCCTCCTCCTGCCATTTATGTTTGCGAATACCCAACTCGGTATTGATTTTGGCCTCATCCGGAGTACATCCATAAGAGCAAGTAGCGGTCACATTAAACATACTATCGTCTCTCGCACTAGACACAATGAGCTCACAAGTCAACTTAATACGCTCACCTGACAGCTCATCTGAAACCCTGGGTCTTAATTTAACAAAATCAATGAAATACTCGCCCTTACCGGTGGGTGGAATATAAGGAGGAAATATCTTGCGCAAATCTACCTCATCTAAATAAGAGTCTGTTGTTACATTTCGTATTCTGAAATCTTTAGTAGTAACATAGATTGATGTATCAGTTTTATTCTCAACGTCAATCTCTAGCAAATAGTTCTTAAATGGGATGGCCAAATCCTTGATACATACCGGGATACAACTTAATCGTTGTTTGATGATCTCATTATTTAGACGAGTTGTGTTTATTAAAATATTCGCTTTATTTTCTTCATAGGGTGTCGTTTTGAAGCAAACAACGGGAATATCCGAAAGAATGGTTCGTCTGATCGCATTAACATAACTCACATCTACACCACTAAGGGTGAATGTTAAAATATCATCGGATTCCTTTAAATTTTCAAGTTTAGCACTCATTGTATTTATATTATATTATGG
>Ga0255088_1001047_pt1 | contig 11202 bp, 14 predicted proteins | sample Colum_Miss_RepB__2_FD_188587 | JGI IMG/M metagenome (GOLD analysis project Ga0255088, IMG submission 188587) | Freshwater microbial communities from Columbia River, Oregon, United States - Colum_Miss_RepB_8d | ecosystem: Environmental > Aquatic > Freshwater > River | place: USA: Oregon...
CCGCTTCACGCGCAGCCTGCTGCGCAAAAATGGCTCGACTCTCATTTCGTGTTAGTTCGTGCTGGCGACTTTTCGTAAGACCTAACCCTGGAATGCGTTCCTCTATAAATGCTTCCAAGGAGTTTTTTAATTTACCAGAAAGTTTCCGATTTTGTCTTGTTCCAAAAAGGAAATCCCCTGCCTTGTTTTTAATACGACCAAGCAATGTGCGTTTTGCACTAGATCCATTATTCAATCTTCTTGTAGCTCCAGGTGCATTCCACTTGCCTCTATTACCAAATAAATATCGCCTCCCCTTGTTTTTCAGCGTTTTCAGAAAACCGAACATTCTATTTTACCCTTAGAACTTCGGAACCCCCACCTTCACTTCAACATCGTCACTAGCCGCTTCAACTACCTCTGTTTTCTTATTTACAAACAGTGTTAGAGGAACAAGATTCAATAGGAATTCAATAGCGCTTGTAGATGATTCAGGAAGAAGCTGAATAATCATTGCAACCATTACCGCCCCAACAATAAAATCGCGCCCAAGGCTTTTTACCGAAGGATTTTTCTCTTCTAAGAACTTCGTGCTCGCCGCACCTAGTGCCGAAATAACGACTCCTCCCAATATCATTCCAGAGACTAGGGGGGTTTGTGACATTCTGGCCGCTAAACAGGAATAAAAAACGCTGCAGCCACCGCGCTTAAGAAAGTTCCTCAAACTCCATTTGAAGAACTTCATCCTTTTTATCTAGTTCCTCAAAACCATCCATCGGCTCCGGAGAACCATCTAAAATCTTTATCTCCTCGCCATCCGATTCAAATATCTCTGTTTCAGGCGCTTCCTTGAATTCCTCTACAGGCTGTGTTTGGCTGGTATCTATACCCGTAAAGACCACCGGTCCTGTTTCGGCTGCAGATGAACTAGGCTTCTCCTCCTTTTTCTCGGACTTGGACTCAGGCTTGGACTCAGGCACAGGCTTGGACTCAGGCAGAGGCTTGGACTCTGGCTCAGGCACAGGCTTGGACTTAGGCTCAGGCTCAGGCTCGGGCTTGGACTCATGCTCAGGCTTTGACTCGGGCTCGACCGCAGTGGTGGGAGGCGCTTCTTCTTCATCCACCTCCTCATCATCTTCCTCACGCAAATACTCCCGAAGAATATTCTTCACAGGCAACATACTTCTAATGGCCTGTTGAATCCCATTGTGCAAAATAGACTCGATCTGACGCAAGTTCTTTTGACGCTCCATAGAGGGTGCATTCATTGAAAATAAATAGGTGTTACTCCACAACAAGCGAGAACATTCAATCAATGTCCTGTGAAGAAAGTGATCGAGTTTAGGAATAGTGATATGAAGCTTCTTTTGCCGAGATGATAACCGAATCGCAGAAAGAATCTTTGTGTGGGCAATAAATACTGCAGTAAGTAACTCCTCAAGATAATCGCACTGCGTCGAGTTCGCAAGCGTTGTAGTCTCACGCTGAACTTTATCTGCATTCCAATCCGGGACATCTTCAAACAACTGTTGAAATTTTAACAATACTTTCTTGTTGTCAGGCTCTTTTTGTTTTGCATCTTCAAGCATATCAAGAAAATACTGTTGTAATGCGGGAAGCATATATTGACACAGTTGTTTCGTATATTCCCCCTTTGCTTCTGAATATACGCTAATCCCTTCACCAGTAATATCCATTCGTTGAAATATCTGAAATATAGGAGGAGTTATCAAACCGAAATAGGACGCGGCAGCGGAGCTCTAAGAAGAAAATGGCTAATCTGAATCCATGGCGATGACCCACTCCCAATAGCTCGGATACATTCATGAACTAACATATCTTCTGCGCCATATAACTGAATGATCAAGTCTAATATCCTATACGGGTCACATCCATCTTTTCTCAACTGTACAATATCCTTCCACGCCGGGAGTTCATTCATTCGCGGAGAATCTGTTAAGATACCCATGGCCCCAGCAATTGTTTTGTTCCTGTTGGTCCTATATGACTGTTCTGAACGCATTGATACGATAGTGCATCTAGATAAAATAGGCGGGGAGAGTTTCCAAAGTTCCCGCACTTCCAAAACACATGTTACACTCGGCGCAGCAGTCTCCAGGATCCTACGCAGAAATGCCTGTGCCTCCTGTGTAAGATCATCGGCGCCCTCAATCCACACGAACAGGCGCTCCTTTGATCTCACCTGTTGATGTAGAATCTCTCGTCCTTCTCTCAAACTTCGATCCGTTCGTGCGTTCCATCGAAAGAGTTTTGCTCTTACAACCGCGGCCTCTTCACGAATCCACCGAGTTTTTCCCGTGCCAGGTTCCCCACTAACAAGTAGCGCACCTTTCCAGGGTTGTTTTGATCCCATTCCTATTGAGGATCGCAGTGAAGAGTTTAAGTGCGACGCCGGCGACGAGTATTTTTCTGCGCGCGCTTTTTCTTCCGTTGCCCCCCCTGTTGAGCAGCGATAACCGTTTGAATAACTTTATAAATATCTTCAACACTTTCTTTATTTAGTTCTTCTGCGGATAATCCTAAACCACTCGGTTCTGCACCCATTAACAGCGATTGCGCGAAACCCCCTGATTGCCCAAGTGCATCGTCAATTTGATTAAACTTCTCCTGTAAAGAGGAAGTAATCGCCGAAGCTCCCCTACCCTTTTTAATATGTTGATTCAATCCCTGTATCTTTTTTCCGAAGTTTAAGTATTCCGCTTTAATTTCTTCAACATTCGCTTCTAGTTCGCGTGGGTTAATTTTGCCCCTACTATTAGTACTTGCCCCTGCACCCATTCTATATAGTTGCCAACATTTCTTGTAGTAGTTGTTCGTCGTGACTCGCATTATATGCAAGGTTTTGCGAGGCCATCAGAGGATTAGAATTTACAGCCGCAACCATATCCGGGCTGTTGCGCTGGCGACTTACATCCAACTTCAGGGGGACGCGGGGGCGCACATAGCCAATGTCGCCCACGCCAGTAGGAATGCCTGCAACACGATTTACAGCATTAGCACGATCATTTACAATATCGGCATCAATCTTCTTGGCTGTCTGATGAATATGCCCATCGAATACAGCCAGAGAACCACCATTACCGTGCATGGGATCACGCCCTAAAGCAATCTCCTGTTTATTAGGATTGAGGCGCATATTATAGGCTGCATCATGGCTGGTGAAATCCTTATTGACCGAGTTAGATGGACCATAATACTCCGATTTATTGGTGAGCTGCGACTTCTGTGTAGGGCGAGCGATATCATCTGGATCATATACTTTGAGACGGGTCGCACCATCTGCAGCAGGTGCAGCCTGGCCAAACCAGTTCAAATTAATAGTTCCCTCCTTAACGGTTGTGCGCGCAATATCATTCGGATCCCACACCGTAACAGCAGGTGCTCCCTGCGCGTAACCAGTTGCCACACCAGTTTGGCGAATATTCCCCACCATTTCCTGACGACGAGTAGGGCGATTGGTATCCTCGTAGTGAATGGTTAGAGCACCCGCTTCAGCGGGCACTAAGTTGAGACCCATCGTCCGCTCGCTTGTAGAATTACGCTCATTCGGCCGCACTTCATACCCTGAACGCCCATAATCGGCCTCTGGCGCATCTGTATTTGCCGTTGTATAAGAAGTCATATCAGCATTACGATATCCAGCTCCGCCATATTGCTGAACCATCGGCGCACGATACGAGCCAGTGACGTAAGACTCGCCGAATTCCTGCGCAGTAGCAGGGCCAATAGCATCAGAGTTTGTTTCGGGACGCGATGTATGTTTGAGAACTTGAATGGGGCGCGTAGCCTCCTTGATAACATCGCCTGTAGTGACGAAGAAGCGTTCCCCACTTTCATCAATGTAGAATTTATCGGGGCGATATTTTCTCACTTCACCCGCTTCTTGGGCGGATGTGCCAATAAAATGTTGCCCAGGAACCACCGGTTGATTATAGGTCTCTTTAGGGTTATCACTTGTGCGCAGGTCATCTGTTCTACGAATATTGTCAATCATATATTGATTTACTTCAAACTGCTGGAATCCGCCCTTACCTGTCGCAGCAAATCCTTCATTCACACCGGGTCCAACACGCACCGGCTCGAAAGGACGTTCTCCTGCACGACTACGAGGATCATTAATACGACTTTGCACAAAGTCCGTTTGATCTTCCATTCCAAAGGGGTTGCCGAAAGGCGCGCGCGCAGTATCAAACATAGGCGCAATCTCCTTTTTAGAAATTTGTGTAACACCCGAGCCAGTATATGTGTCAAGAATTCCCGAGTTTGTTTGCGCACCCACATTTTGACGAACACGGCCACCAAAAAAGGGGACCATGTTATTGTGTGTAAAATCAGATGTTGCAACACGACTACCCGTTAGCTCACTTGTTATGAATTCGCCATCTAAATAGTTTGGTTTGGCCTGAATGCCCGCCGGATTCATTGCAACACTCGCTGTAGCCGTATCAATCGGTTCTGGGCGTGGTTGAAGGTTGGGCATCATCGGAGCCGTTCGAATCGGCGGGGGCGCATAGTTCATTAGAGTTCCTTGTATGCCGGGATTTGGCTCGCTCGGTGGAACAGGCTGACTCATGAGGTTTTGATACATAAGATCAATCTGCTGCGGGGGACCGGTTACACTTGCCCCGCGCGCCGCTTGTGTAAGAGGATCTGCTGCTGTTCCACGTGGTACAGCCGATTCAAAAGCTTCCTTCTCAGGTTCCGAATTTCTAACAACTACCCCAAAGAGGGCCGCAGCTGCTACAAAAAGGGCTGCAGCTTCCATACTCTACTATCCTGTGGGGTCAAAATGACGGGTCCGTAACGTGATATCCTTTCGTTTCAAATCCTTTAAAGGGGTTGAAACGAAAAAACTTTACCGTGATGTGCATTACGCCGTACCAATGCCACCATGTGTCTTACAACGCTCCTTATCCAAGCTGCGAGACGGAATAAAAAAGTCGAAGGGGGTTTCAAACGTCACCTGCGGTTGATGGGCAAGCGCCTCCCAGCGATTCCATCCTGTTCCACGGAGGGTGCATGGAGGATTTACAAGGCGCTGAAAAAGCATCGGCATCGTTTCATCCGCTGCTGCCTCCAAAGGAGTATTGTTCATGACGTTTGTATCAGGATTGTATAGCACAGCCTTAATACGAGAACCAAACCGATTAATACCCTTCAAATCGGATTCCACATCTGTCTTCCACATTCCGGAAGGCCAACTCGCCCCCGATTGCTGAATCCTCGTTGTCGCATTTATCGGAAAACTTACAGGACAGTTTGCATCCGGAGGATTCAAATAATAACGGAGTGCATACGATGTAATGCGCATATCATCCACTTGGTGGAAATCATCAAACTTTCCACGCGTCAGAGCCTGTTGTTTTACTGATAATGCCATGGGGCTCTTGCTACCGTGATTCAATATTTCTCAGGCCGAGAACATGTCTCCTTCCGTAAAGGTTCTGGCGCCATAACTGCAGGATATGCCCATTGCTGGTATGCAGGTAAATCAACCAAGCTCGCATCAATAACTAAGGTCATTTTCGGGTTTTCGCGGATAATCTCCGTTTTTCCCTTGGGAGGTAAATGATGGCGTATTGCAGCATTGGAAATCGGGCGAGTGATACCAAGCAAGTCAGACTCCAAGTCGGCCATATCACCTGCTGCACGACTCACTTCATTGCCGCCCACAATTCCCAGCATATGCCGACGCTCTTTTACATGACGGACAAACTCGGGGAGCTGATCATAACGCTGCGGGTTCTCAGCCCTTTCGTTTAATGCAGCAGCACTGTTCGGAGCAGGATATGCCTCGGATAGAGATGCCATTCTCTTTCTAGATAAGTATTAGCAACCATATTTCCAGGCACCACAACTACATATGCATAAACCGCCCAAACTACGGGGATTGACCCTCACATAACGATGTCTATGATTACCGCCCCTCTGCGAACGCCGGGTGGCATTACGACGACGCTTACCATATGCCTTACGTGTAAGCGACGACATTATATTATTTACGCATATTAACAATTCACGTCACGGATATAGGAGCGACTGGGCAGACCGCCACGAATCCAACCGGGCGACGCCATTTCAGTTATGAGATTCTCAGGCTTCTGGATATTATCCTTTACCATGGGAATCAAAGGAGTAAAAACACCATCGAACTGTTGCTCAGTTACTGTTCCACACTCCTTACCCTGCCGAACTTGCTCGGAATGTAGGAGAAGGCTCTCCACCTCAGCATTACCACGGCCACCGCCCATATAGGGAACACCGAGAAACGGCCGGGCCTGCGCACGAATATTACAACGATTATTGTTGAATTCAGGCTGGTTCTTCAGAACAGACTCCGCATCTATCTGAGAATTATTCGCGCCGTAGCCTTCCCGTGCATACATTAAAAGTTCCTTCGCAGCCAGAGGATTCACCTCGCGCGCACTCGGCACTAAGTTCGTCAAAGTATAAGCGCCGGGGCCTATAGACTGCGTGAAATACTGCTTGATGCCACTCTCATCGTCATTCGGGTGTGTAAGACGATTCACCTGCATTTCTCTTCTGAATGGTAGCGATAGAATAAGATATGAAATAAATAGAATGGTCCAAACCCGTAGCCGCTCCCTCTCCAAGAAGTTTTGCGATTGTATCAAAGCGGTCCGGAAAAGTATGTTTCTTGTGGGAAAAGTCCATTATAAGGGTCGTCACTATCTTTCACCTCAAAGCAGGAAATCGGCAAGTATTGCAATATGTACGAAAAGTGTTCTCCAGACTCGGGGGAAGACTTTGCGTAAGTTTTCTTGCAAAAAGGGGGTGAGGGTTCTGACACAAAAGATGAAGCGTTAAGCTCAGGCAGGGGTGACATTCGGGAGTAAAATTCCCTTATGTGGATCCCCTGCTCAAGCAGGGGTGACATTGAGCCAAGGAATCGCCCCCCCATCCGTTCCCGGGAGGCATGCCTCCCGGCCACCCTCCTTACATGTCTTACCAGGTATCTTATACAGCCAGTTCTGGTAAGAACCCTGGTCATTCGGAATACCTGTGCTCGGCATTGATACGAACTGCCGCTGACTCTGTGTCTTACCAAACACATCCGTAGGATCAGCATTAAATTCTGTCCGGAAGAAATCGTCCAACTGCACCCGGACACTAGGGTCCGTGATAGATGTAGCCACTGGACGTGTAGGACTGTATTTGATCTCATCGATCAGAACATTCATAAACGGATTGACCGCTGTCGGGAGAGTCCTCCTATGAAGAGATGCCCCCAGCCCTATTTCATCATATACCTCCACGACATCATCCGCCTTAGAAGGAGCCTCATCATTATACCATGGTTTAGCATCAGTAAATCCCTCGCGCTCTGTTTGAATTTCTAAAAGAACCCAGGCAGACGGTAATAAATATATTACCGCCAACCCCAATAAGACAACAAGCGGCCTATTTTCCTCCAACCACACGGTTGCAATTGTTCCTAGCGCAAAAGCGAGGGAAAACACAAATATCATATTATTGACATATTCACTTGCGCACCTCCCGTGTTGATGCTTTCTCACTAGAAACCCAGTCTGGAGAAGAACTTTCGGGTATTCCCAAACATACGGATCGCATACTGGATATAACTTCATAGTATCAAGATCCCTCTACCGTGATGTGCTTATTTATCATTTTCCTGCAGCCTTCTTTGCCGCCAACTTCTTTCTTAACCTACTTCTAACAAGTGCAAGGCGGCCATCATTATCGCGACCAGCAGCACGGGCGAGATCCGGGTCCTCAAAAGAGAATGCGGAACGGAAAGCACCTAACATCTCACTAAAAGCCGGGTTGCCCTGAAAATCCTTCATCAACTCCTCCGCCTCCGCCGCCAACTCCTCTGGCTTCAACTCCCCCCGCTGCACCTTCTCCTGAAGACGCTTTCCAACACGCAACATCGCCTTTTGTAACATGTCGGGATTCGATCCCGAGGCCTGCATCAAAATCTCGAAAGCACGCGTGGGATCCTTCTCCACCGCCGCCAAATCTTCAGGCCGGAGTCCGAAATCCTCAGGCTTGAATTCACGGACAAGATCCTCCGCGAGTTTCGCAAGCTTCCCCTTCAAGAACTTTTCTGGCAACTTCGGCATCGCACCATCCGTTCCAAACATCTTCTTAAACTTATCCCCAAGAGAATCAAAGTCCACGCGATCCATCCGATTACGCCACTCCTTCGTCACATTGTCCGCCCACGCCTTGATCTTTTCAGGATCGCCTGCGAACTCCTCAAACCCGCCATCATACATCGCACACAGGCCGAGAATAGAAGTATATTCATACACCGCCTGCTTAGTCTTTTCTCCCGCAGCCGCCCATAACTCCTCCGTAATCTTCACACCGGGAAGAACCGTCCCAGGACACTTTTTAATATCAGCCATCTCGGGATTCTTGCGAGCCACCTCGGCCTTGTAGCGATTCAAACTCGCAGGAAGACGAAGCGCCGCCGCCACCGCCAACTGCTTCTCCAATTCCGGAAATGTCCCACGCAAATCAACAATAAACTCGTCATACTTCTTCTGGAACGTGGCATGCAAAGGGCTCGTCTCCATCTCTTGTATAGTCTTTGAAGTGATATTAGGTTGTCTTTACGCCGCCTTTACAGGCGCCCCGCTCGTGCCTTCTCCGATAAAATACATAATACCTTGAGATACTTCCAAATGGATGAGCGGTTCGTATCCGTCATCGCCGGCCAGTATTTATCAAAAATAAGAAGCGCCGGAGACATCTCATTATACTGCGTATTGATCTTGGACTTTGCAAAAGCAATCACGGCCTCGTCATCCTCGCGGCTAATCGGCTCATGCAGATCAATATAGACATTCTCCCAGAACAGATCCAGAATCATTTTCGGATTGATTTTCTTCGCAGCCTGAACGGCCTCCAGAGCCATTTTAATATCCCTCTCTTCCGGAAATGTCTCGGTCAAATCCTCAAAAAACCGGATGAGCTGGGTGTTAAATGCTCCAAGCGCACTCATTGCTTTCTACAAGAAAGTAGTGATTACGCTTTAGATTCGTTTGAACGCGACCCACGCTTTAAAAATAGGGGTTCTTAGTAAATGGCTAAAATGCCTTCGCGAAGGGTGTCTAAAACAGGAAAGGGTATACAAGCATCTGAAGCCTTTTTTAAAGATGCAGGTGCCGCAAACTATAAGGTTTGTCACCAAAACAAATATTTTCGAGTAATCAAACGCATATTAAATTATTTTTGCAAACACGATGCTATAGTTGCGGGATCACGGCCTAAACAATTTAGCGATGATACAGAACTGCCCGATGTTATAGTAGAAGGATATGAATATATACCGGTCATTGATAATAAAGAATGTGTTGCCGTTGTATATCACATTACTGAAAAAGGCGTTATTAATCATATATTAGCATTTATACGAATAGGGGGCAGATGGTACAATGCTGATAATGAATATGGATATGTGGGACTTGGCATCACAAGGCGGTGGTGGCAAGCCAAGACGCACACTGAAAAAATATCGCAACTCCTCTAAGTTTTCAAGAAAGTTGAGAACTTAGAGATGATACTGTTATGCGCAGCACGTTACATACGTCCAGGCCCCTTCGGCATCCCCTGTTCGCGATCCCGCTGATAGGCCTCCATTTGCTTATCGAACATTTCCTCCTTCTTCGACCGGCGCTGGGAACTCATCTGGCCCTGTCCACCCGCGGGAACCGACAGGGCCGCATCCGAAGGAGATTCATTGAGAAAAGAGAATGCACCAGGAATAGTTGTCCCCCCCGTCCCTTGCGAGCTTGTATCGACATCAATGCCACTATAACTGAATCCCTTCGCGAAACTAACATTCTCTAGCATACTAAAGGGATCAGGCTCTGCAGAGCCAGGTGCAGCAGGAGGAGCGCCCGTCTGTGTAGATCCACCCTCCTTCAACCGTTTTTCCATTAACCAATTCATAACATCCGAATCTGTCCGGGGTTCTGCCTCTCCTGCAATAACAATCGTTGGCACCTTCTTCAACCATGAAGGAAGCTGCGGACGATTCGGCCCAGGATCGACGCAAATAAACCGAAATTGCCCCTTCCATGGTGTCTTAGCCAGCTCACTAATGAACGCTTTCGACCACTGGCATTTATTGCTATAAAAGCATATGTTTGTAGCCTGACTGCTCATTGGCCTAACCCACTATTATTTCTTTATAGTGCTACCGGGAAGTTAAAACGCACCCCCCGCGATTGGCTGCCTAAAATTGAGGACGCTATAGCAATAAGAAGCTATCAAGTAGAATGTCATCCGCTGTCCCGAAAACAATGGCAGAACGACGTGCGGCGGCGGCAGCGGCACGCGCAGCAGCAGCGGCTCCTGCAGTTGCGAAACCCCCTCCTGGCGCAGTCTTTAATGATTTACAGCAAGATAGTGCAACAGAAATCCGTTTCCGCCTATCCCCAACCCATGTAACATATGCAAATACTCTTCGTCGCGCAATGATCACGGAAGTGGAAACGGTTGCTTTTGCCGCCGATATTGCCGATAATGGTAGCAGCGGCGACGTGATTATTACTAAGAATAGCACGCCTATGAGCAATGAGATGCTCGCGCATCGCATTGGACTTTTACCGATTCATGTGAAGAACCCTCTCAAATGGGACCCTGATCAATACACCTTCAAACTGGATGTTGTGAATGATTCTACGGAGCCGCGCGACGTAGTAGCTGCAGATATTCAGGTTTTAAAGAATCGTGGCCCCGATGAAGATCCCCTTCCGGTTCCGAGCGTGGAGTTCTTTCATCCGGACCCTGTAACGCGTGATACAACATTGCTGACGGTTCTCAAGGGTCGCGCAGTAAATCCGGTCGCAGGGGATGCGCATACGGGAAAACAGGATTCAGAAGCACTTAGTTTTATGGCAAAAGCTGTTGTCTCCACAGGGCGGCAAAATGCACGATTTATGCCCGTTACAAGTCGTTGCGCTTATGGCTATACACTTGACGACTCGCCAGAACGTAAAAAGGAGCTTTTCACAAAGTGGCTGGCCACAAACAAAAAGGTGAGTATGACTGAGCTAGAAGCGAACTCTACTCGTAAAGGCGAGCTGGAAAGGGAGTTTGAGACGATGGAAGTGCAGCGTTGTTTCAAGGTGAATGATCGTGGGGAGCCATTCAGCTTTGACTTTGTTGTGGAGAGCGTGGGCGTCCTTGATCCGAAATATATTGTGG
>Ga0255088_1001052_pt1 | contig 11147 bp, 7 predicted proteins | sample Colum_Miss_RepB__2_FD_188587 | JGI IMG/M metagenome (GOLD analysis project Ga0255088, IMG submission 188587) | Freshwater microbial communities from Columbia River, Oregon, United States - Colum_Miss_RepB_8d | ecosystem: Environmental > Aquatic > Freshwater > River | place: USA: Oregon...
CTCCTCGATCACCGTGCATGTGTCGGTCTGGGCCGAGCGCCGTTTCGGCGGCGGCAGCGCCGTGCATGTCACCGAAGCCGACGTGACGATGGTGGCCGTGGACGACAATTTCAAACCCACGCCGGTGCTGCGCCCGAACGGCCCGAGCGCTTCTTGAGCACATGCAATTCCGGAGTGCCCTGCGATGCATTTGAAAATAGGACAGAATTTGGTTGACCGATAGCGGGAATTGGCTTTAGCTCACCGAATCGTGGCCATTTAGTGAGCCGGGGTTGCCCCGGATCTAGTTGGCTGACTCGGTAGACTTTTCTGGAAAATGGGACTGTGGCATGTCGATTAGCGTTCTGAGGCCCATAGCCTTCTCCGTATTTGTGCTTGTCTCAAGCGTTCGTGCCGGTGAAAACGGCTGCCAGCCCCCTGATGGCACCTACACATTCAAGCGGGGAAATCCACCAAGTGGTTCCAATGCGGGTGCGGGCAAGTTTGATGCTGGGGCCCCAAGCACTCTAACCGTTAATCCAGGTCCGGCTGAGCAGGTTTGGGTTCTCGGAAGCGATGGGCAGTACCGCCCGCAGCCAACCGATGGTCGAAGCATTTGTTTCCATGACGGATCGCCGATCACGTACGAGTACAAATTAGATGGAGATGTAGTCTCCACTGGGTACTTAGGTCCTTGAACTGTTCTGCGCCAAGAGTTTGGCTCACGGAGGATTAGCTAGGTGGTTATCAACCGAGCTGTCTACGGCAGGATTGCGCTCGTGACTGTACTTTGCGCAGTCATCGGACTAGCGCTGTGGAACTCCAGCCCAACATCCATTACGGGGCTTGGTAGCTCAGAAGCTGCCATTTCATCGAGCGCGGTCGATGGTCCAGGGCTGGCGGACGCTGGCCAGCTCATTGGCGGGCCTGCCCGGACCCCAGCCAATCACGACGTTGATTCGGTTCTCGACAACGCCCTCAGTGTGTTGAAGGGGCGTGTTCTGGATGAGCAATTCCACACCCCTGTGCTTGCAGCCATTCGACAAGGCCAAATGCAGGGGACGCTTTCGCAGTCGGAAGGGCAGTTTGTGTTGCCGTTGGATGCGCAGCAACCGCTGCTCATTTCGGTGGAGGCTGAGGGCTACCAAGATCGCCGAATTGACGTTAGCGAACTTGACTTGACGCAACCACAGGAGATTGTCCTACGGCCTGTTGCCACCGCAGCGCTGTCCGTACGCTTTGACGATGGACGCCCCGCGACGGATATGACGGTCTCGTGGAAGGCTGCGGTCGACACGCCGGAACGTGGACAGATTCGGGATTGGATGCTCTCTCGCGGCCATACCTCCGGTCGTGTGCATACAAGTCGCACGGATGACAACGGGTTGTGCAAGCTCGCAATCGGCACCCCCGTGCTTGCGACGATTCAAGCAGCCGAGGGCTACACGCTGCGCACGGTTAGGTTGCGGCCCGGTCAACATGTCGCGCTTGTCCTGCCTGTGCAGGTCACAACGGTGCGACTTGTAGACGCGGATAGTCGCGAACCCATGGCTGGCATGGAGCTTGACGTGTGGTTTCCTGCGGATCCGCTGGCAATGTCGCAGGCCATCACCAGCGACTCGCAAGGTCTGATGGCCTTGCGCCCGAGTTCCTTTCCTATTCTGCTTCGGCGTCCACGCTCTCAACTGTGGCAAGAGGAGCTCGTTCCGCTCTCTGCTGGCTTGTCTACCGCAGGCACCGGTGGGGCGATCGAGACCATGGTGAGCATCGATCGCGATCCTGGCGCTGGCGAAGTTCTTGTTGGTGTACGGCCATGCAGAGGTCGGGTGCGCTTGGTGGATTCGGTTACTGGCTTGCCGGTGGACGCGCCCGTGCGCGTGACCGTGCGCAAGGCTTCCTGTGCTTTGGATGGCCTCAAGGTAACGGCGTGTACGTTGACGACGGCGCGCTCTGCTGCGGAGAGTGCCGATGAGGTGTACGCTCCAGTCAACGGGCTCTTGACGCTGCCCTGTGTTCTTCCTGCTGCGGATGCGGGGGCCACTGCCGCGCAACCCCTTGCGGTTGTGATTGCGGTGGCGGGCTATTACCCGTGGGTGGGGGAACTGAATTCGCTTCCATTGAGTCGCGACGCGGGTTTGCACGAGGTGCAGCTCCAACCTGCCGTAACACGTAGCTTGAGGATCGTGCACGCCGACGGCACGCCTTACCGGCAAGCGGTGCGGGTGTATGCGGCTCGCGGTGACATGGTGGTTTGGTCCGATAGAGGACGGGTGGACGGCCTCCATGGGCCCATGGATTGGTTTGGGGGAGACCTGCGGCTCAACCTCGGCGAGGAGAGGAATTGGACGCACACCATCCAGCAGAGTGAGCTCGTCGCAAAGGAAGAGGTTGCGGTCGTTGTTGTCGGTGATCTGGGGACAATCACAGTGCGCGGTATTCCCGATGGCTATCCCGCGTACCGACTCTGCGCCAAGTTGGGAGTGGGACTCGGCGGGACTGTCTACAGACCTTCGCGGTTCGACGCCGGAAGCTGCCATTTCGAGGGTTTGCCATCGGGCAGCTACATGGTTGGTCCTGAGGCGTGGGTGCTCGGGGCGGAGCTGCAGTCGATGGCCTTCGAGCCCAAAGAGGAGCGTGGCCTACCACACCGCACGCGTGTTGAGGTGCGTGGCGGTCAGCAGTCGTTGGTTGACTGGATCTCGTATTGGAGTATCGGAGTCGAGGTAGGGGGTCGCGTGCGCGTCATTGGCACGCGAGACTTGCAGCCGCTGGTCGTGCCGTTGTATGGGACCGCCGATTCCAATTCTCGCGCCGAGGACGAGACCGGTATTCCGCGCATCTCCTTTGGACGCCGTGCGGCCCACCTCCCGCTGGATGAGACAGGCTCCTATCGGCTTGCAGCAATGGAACCGTTGCCATTGCTCTTAGTGGTATGCGTGGCCTATCCGGGCCCATGGGGGACGGTGCAGGGATTGCAAATCGTGGCGACCCTGATGCCAGGCGAGTCCATGGATGTTCCAACGGGCACGCTGGAGCTACGGGGTGAACCCGCGAATGATCAGCCGCCCATCAGCGTGAAGACTGCCGTCGAGGCGAGTTCCCTGCGCATCCCCGTGGATGCGTCGCATTTGACTCGGCAAGGCAAATTGCACGTGGGAAGAACGCTGGTCTGGGAGGGAGTTCCGACTTCGGTCTCTACAATCCAGCTCAATGACAAGCGTGTTCCGATTGTGCTGAAGGCGGGTGAGACCACAATCTTGACGGTCAACCTGCAGACCTTGGCGGCGAGTCCAGTGGCCACCGGCCCAGCATCGAGAGAACCTGCTCCTAAGTGAGGTGGGATTCCGGCCGCGTGCCGAGCAAGAGCAGGGCTCGCGCGCGGGGGTCTTCGGCGGCGGTCAGGGCGCGGAAGACCTCTTCCAGCGTGCCTTCGGTGCCGGCGCGCCGGCGCAGTTCGTCCAAACTGCCATGTGCGGCCAAGCGACCTTGGATGAGGACGGCCAGGCGGTCGCAGACACGTTCGGCCACATCCAACAGGTGCGAGGTGTACAACACCGCGCCGCCGCGATCGGCCCACAAGCGCAGAGTTTCCTTGATCATGGCGGTGGTCGGTGCGTCCAAGCCGTTCAGAGGCTCGTCCAACACCAACAACCGTGGTCTGGGCAGGATCGCACAGGCCAGTGCTACCTTTTGGCGCATGCCACGCGAAAAGGCGCCTACCGGATCATCGGCCCGTGGACCGAGCTCGAGGGCTTCCAACAGGCGTTGGGCTTCGGCTGCGATGTGAGCTTCCTCCAACCCGTGCAGCCGACCAACCAGCGCCAAATGGCTGCGCGGTGACAGATTCGGCCACAGGGGAGCCCCATCCGGCACGAAGGCCAGCTTGCGCCGCGCGGCCAGAGGATCCGTCGCGACGTTGACACCGTCAATGTGCACCGTGCCCGCAGTGGGGGCTTGCAGCCCGCACAGGATGCGCAGCGCGGTGGTCTTGCCAGCGCCATTGGGGCCCAGAAGGCCGGCCACTTCGCCCGCGCGAATGTCCCAGCTCAGCTGGTCCAGGGCCACCCGCTCGCCAAAGCGGCAGCTGACGCCTTCAAACCGTACGAGTGCCGCTTCGCTCACGGCCAGTCCAAGTCACGCTGTGGGGCGCGTGTAGATCTGTTCGCCAGTGACGATGTGGGCCGCGATGCCCGTCTTCTCGGTCACTTCGGCAGCGATCTCGGTCAGGCGCGTTTTGGCCGGGGCCTTGGTCTTCTTGCCCTTGGCCTCGACGGTTTGGATCCAGACTTCGCGCGGCTTGAGCTCGCCGACCTTCTTGATCCAAGCCTTCACTTCGGTCTCGCTGCTGGCATCGACCTCGCCACGCGGGACGCGCGTCACGATGATCAGGTTCGAAAGCCCCGTCAGCATGCCGCAGGCCGTGGCGTAGTCCGCCGGCTTGTGTCCCGTTGCCGCGGCGTAGGACTTGGCCGTGCCGTATTCGAAACGCGCGTACACGCGATCGTAGAAGTTCAGCAGGCGCGGCATTTCCGGCGTGAGCAGTCCGCAATCGGTCACCAAGGACAATTTGGCCTTGGAGAACCACTTGTTGCGCAGCTCGCGCAGGTTTTCGGTGATCGTACGGATGTCCGGGTGGGCCGCCGGATCCTGCTCGCTGCCGTAGACGACGATGGACTCGACCTTCTCGCCCGACTTGCTGATCCGGATCAGGTGCCGAGCCACCGTGGTCACCACGACGGAGGCACGCGGGAGGCGCACCTCGCGGCTGACGGCGAGGGAGCGATCCAAAGACCCCAAATCGATCCCCACAGCTGTGTTGAGGCGGTCGGATTTGATCGGGCCCGAGAAGATGGGGCAGTCCGTCACCAGGATGGTGGGCTGCGGTACGACTTCGGTCATGAGTTCCTTCACGGCGGGCGGTCTGCCGTACCAACGGCAACGCCACACCGAGGCGATCAAGATACGCCATGGGAGGTGTGGTTCCTAGGCTGCAGTCTGTAAATCGTTCTTGACACATGGCTCTGTGGTCTTCGGTGTTGCTAGTCGTAAAGCATTATTTGTAAGTCATTTAGATTCGCTAGTTCCAACTGCTTCGGGTGGGCTATCAGGGCACCAACTTCGGCTGCAAGCCAAGCACAGTCCAGCCCCCGCCAGGCCCATGCGCAGTGGGTGTTCCGCTGCCAAGCGCAGCCAACGCACCGGCCATACTTGGCCGGGTTCCTCGACCCATACCAGGTCGAATGCCAGCACCGCGAGGCTGGACGCCACCCCTATGGCCACCGCCCGTAGCACCATCCTGCGGGCAGCATCTTCTGTGTTCATGCGGGCTCCTCCCGCATGCCTGACGAACGGCGAGGACCCTGCGTCCCCGCAATCCGCTTTTTAGCCGATCAGCTTCGTTACCAACGCATCCAAAGGCTGCAGCACCCGCTCCCACGCGTAGCGCTCCTCGACCAAGGCCCGCCCGCGCGCCCCTAAGGCTTCCGCTTCGAGCGGATCCTGCAGCAAGCGCACCACCTCGTCCGCAAAGTCCGCCGCCGTATCGCGCACCAGCAGGTCGCGCCCCGCCACGCATTCCACGCCCTGCGTGGCGGAGGTGGTCCCGACCACGGGCACGCCGCAGGCCATGGCTTCCAAAACCTTGTTCTGGATCCCGCGCGCGATGCGCAACGGGGCCACCGACACTGCCGCGGCGTGCACATAGGCGCGCACATCCTCGACGCGGCCGGTGACGGTGACGCCTTCGATGGCGGCCAGACGCTGAACCCGCTCGACCGGTTTGGAGCCGACGATGGTGAACCGCGCCGCAGGCACGCGCTGGCGAATCAAGGGCAAGATGTCACGCGCGAACCACTCCACACCGTCCACATTCGGCTCGTAGTCCATCACACCGGTGAAGACGAGCTCGGTCTCCCTACGCGCCTGGCGATGGGGGCGGAAGTAGTCGAGGTCCACGCCATTGCGCAGCACCAGCGAATCCACACCAGGGATGTAGCGGGCGAAGACCTCCTGCTCGAGCGGGGTGCACAGGATGCTGGCATCAAAGGCTGCGGCGATGCGACGCTCGAACTCCAACAAGGTGCGCGCCTCGCGAGACCACAGCCAGCGCATCGGGCCGTGGCTGCGCGCGGCGTATTGGCGCCACTTGTCACTGTCGAGCTCGGCAAAGTGCATCACGCGCCGCAGGTGCGCATGGTCCAACAAGAACGCACCCATCGAGGAAGAGTACGCGTAGGCCACATCGGCGCCTTGGACGGCGCGGTCGACTTCTGCCTGCAAGCGTGCAGAACCATACACACCTAAGGTGATCGGCTTGGAAGTCAGGAGCAGCGGCAGCGCCCGCAGCTTTTGCGTTCGCGCATCCCACGGCACCGTGGTGATGCGGTAGCCCTTGGATCGCAAAGCCTCGGCGGCGAGTTCGTCCTCGCGGCCGTGGGCAAAGGCAAGCGTGTGCACCTCATGTCGACGCCCCAGCCGCTCGAGCAGCCGCCAAGTCGTGATCTTGTCGCCGCGGTCAGGCGGCCAGGGCACACGCTGTGCAAGGAAGACGATCTTCGCCACGAGTCAGAGGCTAGCGCCTGTGTGTGTAGCTTGGCCACAGTACAGCTGCCAGCGACCCAAGGAGTCATGGTGTTGGATGGTCAAGCCCGCCTTCTCGATGGCGGCGCGCGTCGCCCGATCATGTTGCATGGGCACGCCGCTGAAGACGAAGTGTCCTTGCGGCGCCAGTAGCTCCCGCAAAGCCCGGGCGTGCAGTTGGATGATATCGGAGTAGATGTTGGCCACGACCATGTCAAAAGGACCTGACGGCGCGACCTCGAAGCCGCCGTGGGCAAAGGTACAGCGCTCAGCGACCTGCGCGCTAGTTCATCCGCGCATGGCTTGGAGTGCGGGTCGATGTCGAAGCCAAAGACCTCGCGTGCTCCACACAAGGCCGCCGTGACCGCCAAGATGCCGGTGCCAGTGCCCGCGTCGAGGACGCGCGCACCCGGTTGGCAATAACGCTGCACCGCGGCCATGCACAAGCGTGTGGTGGGATGACGACCACTGCCAAAGGTCGCGCCCGGCTCCAAGCGCATGACCAAGTCGTCAGGCCGCGTGCGCGACTCGCTCCACGGCGCCAGCACCGCAATGCGGCCGACGCGGAATGGCTTCCAGCTCTTCTTCCACGAGTTGGCGTAGTCCTCGGGCGGCAGCGGCTTGAACAGCAACGGCAAGTTGCGCAACTCCTCGGCTCCCGTGGTGTCGGCCAAGGTCTCGAGCACGCTGCGGATGGTCTGACGCAGCTCCGGTGTGTCAAGTGTACTGGACACAAAGGTGCGCACCATCTCGCAGCCTTCGGGCACGGGATCTGCGGCCAAGGACGAGCGCCCGAAGGCCACCGTGGTGCATTCATCGAGCGCGAGGGCTTCGGCCACAAGCTCTTCCCAACCTTGCGGCACCACAACACGGATTTCAGTCCAGCTAGTCAGGCTCAAAACGGCAACTCCTCGTGAGTGAGGTCAGGCGGTGGTTCTTCGTCGCGCGCGGGGCGTTTGTGTTCTAGCGGGCTGTTGACCGGACCTTGGAAGGGCAAGTCCAGTCCGCGACGACGAATGTCCGCCGTCAGGCCCATGAACGCAAACGCCTTTTGCAAGCAGAGCTCAGTCGAGCCGCGCACGAACTGCGCGCCCGCACCGTGCGCATCGTTGGCTGCCAAGGGCAACTCGCGCAAGAAGTCCTTGTGCTTGGGTTCCAGCACGCGCTGGTCGAGCAAGTACACCACGCCGCGGTCGCTTTCCCGGCGCATCAAGCGCCCGAAGCCTTGACGCAGCTTGGCGAGCGCCCGCGGCCGGTAGATCTGACGGTTCTGTTCGTTGAAGCCCAAGGCTGCGCATTGCGCTTGGTGGTAACGATCCGGCACGCCGAAGGGCAGCTTGACGATGACCAGATGTTCCAGCGTTTCGCCCGGGAAATCCGCGCCATACCAGAAGGTGTCCACGCCCATCAAAGTGGCGTCGACGCGCGACCGGAACAGCTCGGCCAGCTCTTCCTTGGCCGAGCCACGCATGCCTTGCCACAACAACGGCAAGCGGCGTGCGCGGAAGAAGCTCTGCAGGTCCAAGCCCACGCGGCGCACATCGTCGCTGCTGGTGAACAACACCAACAGGCGGCCGCGGGTGCGCTCGGCCAAGTGCGCCAGGAAGCTGCGCACATACTCCAAGAACCGGTCTTTGCCGCCTTGGGCCGCGGTCGGCGCGTCGGTGGGCACGCAGACTTGAACGCGCGCATAGTCGAACACTTCGGCGGCTTGGTGCGTGCGCAATGTGTGCGCCACGCGCATCTCTGCCGTGCGCGGCTTGAGCGCGGTATCGATGCCCAAGTACGCAATCGAGCTTTCAAACGAACCGCGCAACCACGTCGTGGCCGAGAGGAACACCGCGCTGTGCAGTTGCGGATAGTACAGGTCGCCGAGGTACTCGTTCGGCAGCAGCACACGCGCCGCCAGCACACAACGGCGCGTGCCTCCGCGTTGCTCGATCTCCACATCGTAGAAGGTGCGCGCTGCAAAGCGCGGTGCGCCCTCTTCGATGGGAATCCACGCTCGCACGGTCTCGACTTGCTCGGCCAACTCCACGCGCGCCAAGTCCAAGTTGCGGCGCGTGGCACCGCTGCCGCCGCTGGGCATACGACCAAGGTGCTCGGCCAAGGCTGCCAGTGCCGCATCGAGCTCGTTGCCGGCTTGCTCGAACTGCACCCGGGCTTCGAGCAACTCGGCCGATTCCTCGGCGTGATCAACGATCCATTCCTTGAGCAGCGAATGCAGATCACGCTCCGTGCGCCCGCGCGCGGCTTCAATGCGCCACGCATCAAACGCGGCCACGCCGACCACCAAGCCGGCATACGCCGTGCGCACACCGCTCCAGCCTTCGTCGGCGATCTTCAACGCCTCGGCAGCGTCTTCATCTGCAAAGCAAAGTTGACGCAGCCTGTCGAGCACTGCACGCGGTTTGCCGCGGCGCGCAGCGGCCGGTTGGCGCAGGCGCGCCAACAAGGCCGGAATGTCATCCAGCGCCAGCATGCGGCTCCACACCGAATGTGCTTGTTCGTGCAGGTGCTCGCACTCGTCGAACACCAGCACGCGGAAGAAGTCTTGACGCGAGAGGGCGAAGGCCTGGTTGACGATCACCACATGACTGCGTTCGGCCTTCAGACGCGCGAGTTCCGCGCCGCAGGCATCCTTGTCCACGCGCCGCAGACAGCAAGCCGGCCGCGCGCGCGAGGAACGCAGTGTGGACTCAAAGGTCTTGGCATAGGTCTCGTTGTCCTCCAGCGGCAAGGGCGCGCGCGTAGGCAAGCGATCGAGGTCTGCATCCCCATCCGTCAGCGCGAACAGCGCCACCTGTGTCCACGCCAACCACGCTTCGGGCGCTTCGTCCTCCGGTGGCGAGTGGCGAATCGCACGCCAGCAAGCGTAGTTCTCGCGGCCCTTCAACACGGCCACGCGTGGCAGAGCCGGCACACCGGCTGCGCGCAAGGCACCCAGCGCGCGCGGCACTTCCTTGTCCCACGCTTGTTCTTGCAAGGCGCGCGTGTAGGTCGCCAAACCGATGCGCAAGTTGTGGCGCGCCGCCCACAACATCGAGGGAATCAAGTACGCCAGCGTCTTGCCGGTGCCCGTGGGCGCGTGCATCAGCAACAACTCGCGCTGGCCTAGTGTCAAGGCTACTTGACGGGCGACTTCGTGCTGTGTACGGCGGTGGGCGCGGCGCGGATCCGTGTTGGTTGCGGCAGCAAATGCGCGCGGCAAGTGCACTTGGAATACATCGTCTAGGCGCGCCATGTCCTCTTCATGGAACGCCGCGCCTTCGTCGGGTGGTTGCGGTGCCACCGGCTGCAACTCACGCCAGCGCGGTGCATCATCACTCGCTCGCGGTTGCACCGCATCGATCAAGTCCTCGAGCGCAGCGTCATCGCGCGCCATGCCAGCCAACACGCCGTCCTTCAGCGCAGCAAAGGGCAGTTCGCCGCCGCCGCTCCAACGCTCGGGCCTATCGAGCACCGCAATCGCGAGCCGCAAGCGCGCCGCGGCGCGTTCATCAGGGCCTGCAAAGCCGCGCCAAGCCGCCACCAAACCATGCACCGCCAAGTGCAGCACTGCTTGGGGCAAGGCGTGGATGCGTTCGGCCAAAGCCAACAAGGCGGCCCGCACTTGCTCGCAGGTCAACGCGCGGCGTTCGCCGCCCGCCAAGTCCGGCACCAGCTCTTCGCGGCGCAAGGCCAAACGACCCGGCAAGAACAGTGCAGCCACGTCCGCCACGCCGATTGACGCAGGTTGCGGCCTCTCCGCTGCATGCGCCTGCCACCAGGCATCAAAGGTCTCGGAGTCCGAGGTCAGCACGGTGCAGTCTTCTACAAAGTCCGCCAGTTGCGCGAAGGCCAGAGCGGCCGTCGGTGCGCCCTGCAACATCGGCCCGGTGATGCCGTACTCGTGGGCCATGCGCGCGCTGGCCGAGGCATCGCTGCCCTCGAACGGCCGGCACAGCGTCTCGAAGTGCTCCCACGCGGCCTCGGGTGAACTGCGCTTCAGGGCTTCGAGCTTGAACAGCCCATCCAGCGCCGTGTCCGGTCCCGTGGCCCACAACACGACAAAGGCCGTGCGCTCGAGCGGCGGCGTCGGCGGGCGGTCAGTGGTGCTAGACACGCGGATCACCCGCCGAGGGTAGCAGCCGCGGGCGCCTCCCGCGGTCACCGACTTTGGACTTGGATCCGGTCTTGATCCCAGATCCTGCCTCGACGGGCTTGCGCGGCACTTCTATACTGTTTGGCCCGGAAACCCTTCCGCAAGTCCCCCGAGAGCGGTCCTGCCGCACCCCGCACGAGCGATGGAAATCACCGATATCAAGGTCGACGGTTATGAACGCGTGGCGCGTTGCATCGACAAGGCCTCGGGCCTGCATGCAATCATTGCGGTCCACGACACCACGCTCGGCCCTGCCTTGGGCGGCCTGCGGATGTTGCCGTACGCCAGCGAAGACGAAGCGTTGTACGACGTTCTGCGCTTGTCCAAAGGCATGACTTACAAGTCGGCTGTGGCGGACACGGGCCTCGGTGGCGGCAAGTCGGTCATCATCGGCGATCCGAAGACGAAGAGCCCGGCGATGTTCCATGCCATGGGGCGCTTCGTT
>Ga0255088_1001053_pt1 | contig 11142 bp, 8 predicted proteins | sample Colum_Miss_RepB__2_FD_188587 | JGI IMG/M metagenome (GOLD analysis project Ga0255088, IMG submission 188587) | Freshwater microbial communities from Columbia River, Oregon, United States - Colum_Miss_RepB_8d | ecosystem: Environmental > Aquatic > Freshwater > River | place: USA: Oregon...
GGCCCTGCTGAAGTTCAGCCCTTTAATTGCAGGGCTATTGACATAGCCTGAAAGTGTGTTGATCCGCAACTTGAGTATGATTTCTCTTGGGACTACTCCAAGACCCTTCGCGTACGCACGTATGGACGCGCTAGCTTCTTTCAGGAATTCTGGAACAGATGAATCAGCTTGGCTATAGGATGATACAGATGGATCTGTGTTGAACGTCCAAAGTAGATTCAAGATTTGGTTTGTGATTCCAATAGCTTTACAGTTGTTCTCACGAATGCTCTCTAATGCTTTGAGTTGTTCCTGAAGAGCAGCAGTGATTCCATCTCCCATAGGATTAGGAAAGTCATACCTGATCTTGGGTAAGTCTGTGGTGTGGCAAGGGTTGGCATTTTCAGAAAAAACAATGCAAGTACTTGGTGCGGGATAGGTAATTTTAGGGCTTTGCAGGTTGGGAACATAGGTCATTGGACCTGAACCTGCAGACTTTGGAAAACCATCTTGAGACATATTTCCCAAGACAAAGATTCGAAAAAGGTATTTCTTCCATTGTCTCCTCATTTCATAATTGATGTAGGAGATTTGAGTGAGTTGCCTTGCTTGAACCGAAGCCCCTGCAAAAGCAGCAAGATCGGCCGCATTTTGAAGATTAATCTTCGCGTTCACGAGCATGCCGATGTTGATAACAAAGGCAAAGAAGAACAGAAAAGTCATCATCATCGCCCCTACCATGATGCTGACTTGGCCTTTTTCTGATTTCCACCGATTTTGGGGGTTCCCCATATAAATGTATTTTTACAGAGAGGGGGAATGCTGTCTAGGCAGCCTATAAAATAAATGCAAATTGCCATGGGGTTCAAAACGCATTTTGCGAATTGAGTCATGACGGTCTAAAATAGCCCAGCAAATTCATGTCTTTAGAGATAAGGCTGGCATTGAACCTGCATTTAAGAGGGGTGTCCGCAGGAAGCGGCTCATACTACTCCTCTCTCTCAGAGCCCTCCGGTCTTACTGGGGGGCTTTTTTCAGGTAAATTCCTAAAATTTCTTTGATTCTCAGGCTTAGAGTCACTATAAACAGGGCTTTAACCATGGCAATTTTTCGAGAATTACCCATCATAGATGTTCCTCGAGTGGAGAGAGAAAGAGCAAAGCCCCTTTCTCCTTCAAAGGCAGCGCAGGTGTTAGCCTCTCGTAAACCAGACTGGCTGAGAATTCGGCCCCCTGGTGGCGAGTCTTACACTCAGATTAAGGGACTTTTGAGAGAAAAGAAGCTTCACACTGTGTGTGAGGAAGCACATTGTCCTAATGTCTCAGAGTGCTGGGCTTCAGGTACAGCCACCTTTATGCTAGGTGGGGATACTTGTACGCGAGCGTGTCGTTTCTGTGCTGTGAAGACAGCTCGTATTCACCCTCCTTTAGACCCAGAAGAACCTTTTCAGATTGCTGAAAGTATCGCAGCCCTTGGGCTTCGTTATGTGGTCCTCACTTCTGTAGATCGAGATGATCTTTCAGATGGGGGGGCAGGGCATTTTGCAGCAACTATTAGAGAGATCAAGAGGCTCGATCCCAATATTATTGTGGAAGCTCTTGTGCCTGATTTCAGAGGGGATCTTGAGGCGATTCAGACTTTGGTAGATTCTCGTTTAGATGTCTATGCACATAACATAGAGACTGTGCAGGGTTTACAGTATAGGGTGCGAGATCCTCGAGCAGGATATTTTCAGTCTTTGGCGACACTGAGAGCTGCAAAAGCGTATGCAAAAACATTAGGGCATGAGCTTTTTACCAAGAGTGCAATCATGTTGGGCTTAGGTGAGACGGATTCAGAGTTAGAAGAGGCTTATCATGATCTGAGAGAGTATGGGGTTGATGTATTGACCCTAGGTCAGTACTTAAGGCCTTCATTAAAGCACTTACCGGTGGAAAAGTATTATTCCCCAGAAGAGTTTCAAACAATAGGAAAAACAGCAGAATCAAAAGGTTTTCTGTATGTGGCGTCTGGGCCTATGGTTCGGTCAAGTTACAAGGCAGGAGAGTTTTTTATTCAAGGCGTGATTGAGAAACGGAGAGCACAAAATGCAATTTAAACTTCCAGAACTAGGTGAAGGCGTCCACGAAGGTGAATTAATTAAGTGGAAGGTTAAGCCTGGTGATTCAGTTAAGTACGATCAGCCCCTTTGTGAAATCATGACAGACAAGGCAACCGTAGAGATTCCTTCAGCTTTTCAAGGCAAGGTAGCTGAGCTCCATGTGAAAGAAGGAATTGTCGTCCATGTGGGACAGCTCATGTTGTCTTTTGAGGGTGCCGGCGCAACAACAGGACAAGCAAGTTCAGCGACTCAGTCCCCTTCAAATGGTGTAGGCGCAACAGCGGCTGCTCCTGCTCCTGCTACTCATTCATCTGCTGCTCAGGCGAGCTCGTCTTCGGTGCAAAATGTTCAGTCCGGGTCTCCTGGAGGTGTTGCAGTATCTGCGGCTGAAACCAGCATTGATTCGCGAGTTTTGGCGGCTCCTTCTACTCGAAGGCTTGCACGCGAAATGGGTGTGAATTTAAAGGAAGTTCAGGGTTCTGGCCCTCATGGTCGAGTAATGAAGGATGATGTTCTTTCTTTCAGGCCTGCAAGTGGTACTCCTGTGGGTTCTGCTCGTTCTTCCTTGGTGGCAGTTGAAGAGCGCGTTCCATTTAGAGGCCTTCGTAAGAAGATTTCTGAAAAAATGCGATTATCTAAGGATAGAGCAGCACATTTCACTTATGTGGAAGAGGCAGATGCTACAGCATTAGTTCAGTTGAGAAATCAGGCTAAAGAAATTGCCGCAAAGCAGGGAGTGAAGCTGACGTACTTGCCATTTGTGATGAAGGCTATGGTGGCTGCACTTCGTCAATATCCGATTCTGAACTCCTCTTTGGATGAAGATAAGGGTGAGTTAGTTTACAAACACTATTATAATATTGGCTTATCTGTTCAAACGGATGATGGGTTAACTGCTCCTGTTGTGAAGGATGTAGCTAATAAGTCTGTAATTGAAATTGCAAAGGATATTCAATCTTTAGTAGAGAAGGCTCGCGCAAAGCGTTTGAGTATTGAGGATCTTCAAGGCGGATCTATTACTCTCACTAATGCAGGCTCTATCGGGGGATTGTTTGCAACTCCGGTGATTAATTATCCAGAAGTAGCTATTCTAGGTTTTAATAAAATCTTTAGAAAGCCTGTAGTCAAGGTAGTAGATGGAAAAGAGCAAGTAGTGATTCGTGATTGGACCTACTTCTCCATCTCACTTGATCACCGCGTTGTTGATGGAGCAATCGGAGCTGAGTTCATGAAGCTCATGATTCAGTACATTGAAAACCCTAGCCTCTTATTGTTGGAAAGCTTTTAGTTCGAAGCTTCCTCAATTGAAATAGAAGTGGCACAGTTCTCCATGCAAGAATTCAACTCTTGTATGGAGATGAAAGCCACATCACAAAAAATCCATTGGGATAAGAGTGATTATCCCTGTGATATTCACCACACAATCCCTTCATTACATGAGAATGGAATGAGTGGTTACGGAGTCTTGATGATGTCAAATCAGCAAACTGAAGTTGTAGTTTTAGGTGCAGGTCCAGCAGGTTATGTCTGTGCAATTCGTTTGGCACAGCTTGGAAAAAAAGTCACTGTCATCGATAAAGCAGAAGTTGGTGGAGTTTGTCTAAATCGAGGCTGTATCCCATCTAAAGCATTGATCTATGCGGGTGGCCTTTATGAAAAGCTTCAGCATGCTTCTGAAATCGGAATTGAAGTTCAAGGTGCACAGATTCATCTTCCAAAGCTCATGAAGTGGAAGGATTCTGTAGTTCAGAAGTTAACTGGGGGCGTATCTGGGCTTCTCAAGGCCAATGGATGTCAGTTCATTGCTGGGGAGGCTCGTTTTACTGGACCCAAAGCTCTTGAAGTAAAAACTGCATCCGGCGTGCAGCAGATTCAGTTTCAGCAATGTGTCATTGCAACTGGTTCAAGACCTACGGGGTTGCCTGGGTTTGAAGTGGATCAAAAGCAGATCTTAGATAGCACTGGCGCGTTGAATCTCCAGAAAGCACCCAAGTCGATGCTTTGTATTGGGGGTGGATATATTGGTCTTGAGTTAGGGACATTCTACTCTAAGGTCGGTACTCAAGTCACCGTGGTTGAAGCAGGAACTCAGCTTCTCGGCGGTGTAGATCCTGATCTCTCCAAGGTGGTAGCAAAAAAATTGGAGAAAAAAGGAGTATCCATTCTTCTCAATACCAAGATTAAGGGATGTAAGAAGCATGCTCAGGGTGTGGAAGTTTCGCTCGTAGATGCAGCTGGTGCAGAAAAGAAGATGGATTTTGAGGTGGTTCTTGTCACGATTGGAAGAACACCTAACTCTGAGAATCTAGGTTTAGAAAAAGCAGGATTAAAGGCAGACGCTAAGGGGTTTCTCACTGTCAATGCGCAGAGACAGACTTCTGTTCCTCATCTTTATGCAATTGGAGACATTGCGGGGCAGCCTCTTCTTGCTCACAAGGGATCTAAAGAGGGAATTATCGCTGCTGAAGTCATTGCAGGCAAGAAAGTGGCGTATGATGTGGTTGCAATGCCAGCTGTAATTTTCACTGATCCTGAAATTGCTACAGTGGGGCTGACTGAAGCTGAAGCACGTGCAAAGGGACTTCAAGTTCAAGTGGGTGTGTTCCCATTTGCGGCAAACGGTCGTGCCTTGTCGGTGACTGAGACTGATGGTTTTGTGAAGATGATTGGGGATGCCAAAACAGGAAGGCTATTGGGAGTTCATATTGTCGGGACAGAGGCTTCAAACCTGATTGCTGAGGCTACCTTAGCTATTGAGATGGGCGCTCACGTGGAGGATCTTGGTCTGACGGTTCATGCTCATCCCACTCTTCCTGAGACTTTAATGGAGGCAGCAGAAGCTACTTTAGGTCACGCTATTCATATTTATCAAAAGAGAAGTCCCTCATCTCCATCGGTGAGTGCACGAGTTTAAAGATAGGCTTGATTAGGCCATGGAGGGCGTTTCATGCAGTTTTGGTCTCTGAAAGATCCTGTTGATTATGAGCCAGTAAGGCAACTTCAGTTGGACTTGGTTGAGTTGAGATATCTCAATCAGGTCCCTGATACGATTCTATTCCTAGAGCACACACCTGTGGTGACTCAAGGTCGGGGATTGCAGTTTACGGGTACTCCTCGGCCAAGGCACATGCCTAGGCCTACTTTGATGCCTGAAGGAATTTCTTTTTCTGAAAGTGAACGTGGTGGAGATCTAACCTACCATGGCCCTGGGCAGTTGGTGATCTATCCGATCTGCAAGCTAGATGGGAGTGGTTTTGGTCCTCATCATGATATTGCCGGATTTTTGCGAAAAATTGAACAAATCTTGATCCACTACTTAGCAGCTCAGGGTTTAGTTGCAGGGTCTCGTCAGAATGCAACAGGCGTGTGGATTGGAAATCAGAAGATTGCCTCTATGGGAATTGCAATTCGTAAGTGGGTGACTTATCACGGGATTGCAATCAATGGTGATAATGATTTGAATCCATTTCACTTGATTTCTCCGTGTGGCTTTAATCCAGAAGTAATGACTAGACTTTCTGATCATGTAGATATGACTGAAGTGAACTGGAGAGGTCATCTTGAGTCGTTTTGTGCACAATCCATGAGTGCTGATTCTCATCAGATTGAAGTACTGAGTTTGAGCGACGCGCAAGCTCGGGTAGAGGATCTTAAAAAAAATTAAGCGAGATTTCAGATCTCCCGACTACACAAAGGCAGTGCAACTTTTTTTCATCATAACTTCATAGGGGGTTTTCCAGTCAAAGCATTTCATTGGAGTTTTATTGATCTCAAGCTCAATTTTCTTGAATTTTTTCCAGTGTAGCTTAGAAACATCAGTGTCTTTTGGAATATAGCGTCTGAGGACTCCGATTCTATTCTCCTCAATTCTTTCAAGTGTCTTGCCCCTCATCTTGCGCGGGAGCATGCGGTAGGATTGGCGTTCCATTGCACGTCTTGTTGCTTGTCTAGGCTTATAGCCACGACTCCCACGATTACGATTGATCTCCCTTGAGATCATACTCTGATCAAAGTCAGTTTTGACTGCAATCTCAGACTGAGTTAAACCTAGATCTAGGCACGTCTTGATCACAAGACGATCCTCGTGAGTCACCCGACGGTAATTCATAGTGCTCTCCTCTTCTTTGTAGTTAGAAAAGACGATAACACTAAACTGTCGGGACCCCCGTCTTTTCAATTCCTTATTGTCTCAGTTGCACTACGAACGTTTTTGCGGGTAGATGAAAGCATAGGTTTTCAAGTAATTTTATAATAAATATTATTTTTGTTATAAATATTAGAATGAGATAAATCGAATTCTTATTTGTAAAAAAAGAGAGTGAACTAGGATAGGATTCTGGTTGTGGTGATTAAAAAGGTATAGATACCCAATGTAACCAGAATTTTACCGAGATGATTATTGCCTATGAGTCTATGAGTCTATGAGTCTATGAGTCTATGAGTCTATGAGTCTATGAGTCTATGAGTCTATGAGTCGGTGTGATGTGTGAGGTTGTCCACTCAAGTCTGACTGAAATGAGAGTCAAGAATGAGCTGAGGCATGCCCGGTTTTTTTTTTTTAGGCTCTTCAGAACTATAGAGTGATGGTTAGTTAGGTTAGCACTCTATAGTAGGCCTGGAGGCTACTCCACTTAGGGTGAAGCAAAAGGATTAGCGCTTGCGTCCCATGGAGTGAATGCAGTCATGTCGTAGAAGTAGGTGAGTTGAGGTTTTTGCAAACGCAAGGTTCGACCAGGTTTTTTGAATGTATCTGAGACTAATGTGTCGATGGCCCTTTGAAGAGCTGTGGTTGTATCTGCGGTGAGCGGTTTGTACTGATAAGCTAAGGTGATGTGAAATACAGGAGGTATAAGTTCCTGTATACTAAAGCTTGATGCTCCTTCACGAATGCGATGAGTTTGTGCTTCATCCACGCTTAAGTTGAGCATGATGACACCTGAGATGAGAACACTATGAATCGTGACTGTCGGACTAAATGCGTGAGCTTCTAAGTAGCTGTGGAGTTGTTGAAACGTTTTCAAGCGATTGTTGATGAATTGAGTCCAGTCCTCTTTAGATCGGAATTGGCTTTGAGTATAGAGGTTTGTTGTGGTCATGTGAAAGCTACTGATTGGGAGGATTGCAAAGTGTTCTGTGAGGGTGGGAACTTTCGCCAGCTCCTGAGCGAAACTCTCCCAAATAGCGAGCTCAGAGGGGTCAGTGTGCGAGACTACGGTGATGCCAGGGAATGGGAGATACCTACCAGTTGCATCAATCTTATATGCGAGAGCCGGTGTGGTTTGAGTCCCCATGATCAATCCTGCAAGTAAAGCACAAAAAGCTTTCATGTTTTTAACCTCTTTAATTCCTGTTAGAATTTATCAGGTAATCAAGAGTAGTGCAAGCTCATACTAGTTTTGTGGCTTTCTCTGATCAACGAGTTGAGTAGAGTTGTGCAATAAGATGGGAGTCTAGGGCGCAGCTTTGCAGGGGGAGCTCTCAAAATAATTCAGGAACTCTCTTTGAGCCTCCGCCTTGATCGTCTTAAAGTCCGGAGTGTCTGCCTCAATATCTCGAAAGAAACTATCGTGATAATAACCAAATTTCCTTGGATCATCTGTCCCGTCAACACTTAATGAACGAGTGATTTCATTGAGGCTTGCAAGGGTTGTGGGATTAAGATAGCGGGCTAATTCTTTTTCTTGAATGTAGTTAGCAATTACTTTAGTTGCGCTCAGCACCTCTTGAAGGGAGTGCCCGCCGTCGGCACATAAATTTGCCCAGTTGGCTAGGAGAAAGGTTCTCAGTTCCTTTGGACTTAGATCAATGTTGAGTGAGAATAAACTCCAGAGTGCAATGTTGGTGGTGCCGGAAACTCCGCAGGCCATAGGGATTTGCCTCTTTCTTGCTTGGGTGATGTAGTCTGAGCTGTCAGGCACGATCATGGCTAATTCACCTGAGTGTTTCCAAGGTCTATGAGTGGGGTGTGCAACAAGGCCAGGAACGTCTACGTCTTTAACAATTCCTACTTGGCGCGTTTCTCTCACAGAGTTAGGATCAAGGAGGACTTTAGTTCCCCGAGCTTGGGCTATGCCTCCTGAGTAGCAGTGATTCTGGACAAGCTTTAGAGAAGCTTCAAGTGAGATGCCATAAGGGAGAAGAGTACTTTGGGCAAGAGCTGGTCGTTTAAATCCGTAAGAGCCGATGTAATAGTCCAAAAAAATCGGAATATCATCTTTAGCTTCGAGATGAAGTTTAAGCTGTTCTGAAGTCTTTAATTCCTTTTGAGCTACAGGATAGATGGTAAGGAATGGATCTTTACTCCAATTGTCTCTGTTTCTTGCCTCTTCCTCTGGTCCATAATAGGATGTTAGCTTGTCCAGGATTTTTGTAAATACGGGTTTAATGTTTTTTCCTGCGTTTGCTCCTTCAAACTCAATCACCTTTTTTGCTAAAAACGACTCATAGATTGCATTTAAGGTTGAGCTCAGGCAAGCCACCGGACATGGCGAATTATGAGAGATGACCCTTGATTGAAAGCCTGGTTCAATAGGAAAAGCTACGTCCTCCATATTATCTTGAACGTTGGTCTCATGGTTTTCAATTAGATTCCAAAGTCTCTCTCCAAATGCAGTTCTTGAGAATTTTTTGCTTGAGATTAATTCCATGTAAAAATTTGTACTACACTCAGGCTCTACCGGTGAAAATGGTCTTGTAATTGGGAGCTCTATTTCTCTGAGTACACCTACTAGGGATGAAACCGTAGGAGGTATCGGAGAGGTTGTCATTCGGCATGCAGAAGCTGAAGAGATAGCGCTTGATGACGGCAGTGGGTATGATTTCGCTGAATAGGGAGTCGCTGCAGATGGTCTAGATGTTGATGTCAGTACAATACCGAGGAGTCGGTCAGTTTCCTCTTGTGTGAGAGGGGCAGGGCTGATTTTGGTGCCTCTAGAAAATGAACGGTAAGGTTGCAATAAGATTGCGGCAATCAAAAACAAGAAGAGATGGTTACGTCCTGTATTTAATTTATTCATATAAAAATTAATTTTAATGCAAATATAATAAATTTAAACAGTTTATTTATATTAAAAGGCCGAAATCAAAACCTAGATTTGGAATAAAGTTAGAAAAAATGAAGGTATTCATGTAACCACCGGGTTGCTGCACCAAGAGTGGCATACATGAATCCTTCGGCTTTGCAGATATCAGAACATACGAGAGTTCCATTGGGCTAGCATGCGCGGCGATAATTATATCGAAATTGTAACACTCTAGGTTTTGATTACGGTCTCCTATTAAAAATAGCCAAATTGGGCGGTTATCTGTAAAGGGCCTCAGATCCTCCCCCAGAGAATAAGGTCATGTGGAGGAGAGTCGAAAGACCAGCTGATATTCTTATTGGAGTGGAAGTTGGGATGAAACTTGTGGGTAATTAAAAGGTAGATCGATATTGTACTTTCCCTCGATGTTGAATGAGTAACTTTCTTTGAGAAGGTTTCAGCTGATCTAAGTGATATTTTCTTGGATGATATATAGGCTGGTATCCATGAATCCCTGCAGTCAGCTCTTGTCTTCCTCCAATGTACCCTTTGTCTCGAAAAAGCTTAGTTTTGCTGTAAGTTCCAGTACCTATTGAGTTCTGTGCCAGGGTGGAGTCCAGCAGATTTGTATCATGCTGATGAGCAGAACTCAGGGTTGTAGCAAGCAGGGTTCCGTCTGAGTCTACCAGAAGTGAGAACTTTATGGCACGCTTAGGTCGGTATTGAGGACTAATCAATGCAATCGTCTTTAGAAGAGATTGAGTGACGACTTGTGAGCCATCAATACTATGCAGATCTCTCCTCATTTTTCCTCTCTTATCCATGAAGGAAAGGCAAAGTTTGCAAAGCCTTAGAAAAAGGCCTGATTTGGTCCATTCTGTGAAATAGCAATGAGCAGTGGTCCGAGTGCCGTACTTAGGCGGAAGCGCTCTCCATTGGCAACCACTCCACACCAGATGGCAGATCTCTAGAAAAGCTCTCCTCAAATGAACACTTGGACGACCTCTTCGCTCTACAGTTGCGCTCTGATAAGGATTGATGAGTAACTGAAACTTCTTCCAAATGGATCTAGCTAGGTATATGGTTTGCATCGGGCGTTCTCTTTTTTTGGTTTAAGCACCTGAAAAGAAACGCCTTTTTTATTATAAAACAACTATTTTATATTTTTAGGACAGGGAGACCGTAATCAAAACCTAGATTTGGAATAAAGTTAGAAAAAATGAAGGAATTCATGTAACCACCGGGTTGCTACACCAAGGGAGCATACATGAATCCTTCGACTTTGCAGATATCAGAACAACTGTGGGCTGTCGCCGAAAAAATTCTTCCGCAAGAAATTCATAAGGGAAAAGGAAGTCCAGGAGGCCGTCCGAACAATGAATTTAGGCGCACTCTAACCGGGATTTTCTATGTACTTACAACGGGTTGTCAGTGGCGGAAGGTTCCTCGTGAATTCGGCCCGTTTAGCACGGTTTTTCGATATTTTCGCAAGTGGGTACATGCCGGTGTTTTTGAGAGAATTTGGTCCGAGGCCTTGAAACTCTACGATGACAAAAAGGGAATTGCCTGGTCCTGGCAAGCCATTGATGGATCGATAAAGAAGTCCTATTTTGGGAAGGAAAAAGTTGGATTCAGCCCAAAGGATAATAATCATGGAGGAACCAAGATCGTAGTTTTATCTGACAAGAAAGGGATCCCCCTATCCGCTGTAATTTATCCTGCCAGTAGTCATGAGAGCCAACTACTAGAGGAGACACTTGGGAATGTGATGGTGGAAAGACCCCACCCAAAAAACGGCATTCAGCATATCTGTGGAGACAAGGCCTATGACTCTATTTGGTGCCGAGAAAGTGCTGGAGAATACGGATACATCCACCACTTTCGGAAAAGGCGAGAAGAGATTCCCAAGAATAAAAGGCTTAAACCAAAGAGATGGGTAGTTGAAAGAACCCATGCCTGGATGAACCGATATCGGCGGATTTTGAATCGTTGGGATGTAACTGCGAGAAGTTACGAGAGTTTCATTGGGCTAGCATGTGC
>Ga0255088_1001054_pt1 | contig 11128 bp, 8 predicted proteins | sample Colum_Miss_RepB__2_FD_188587 | JGI IMG/M metagenome (GOLD analysis project Ga0255088, IMG submission 188587) | Freshwater microbial communities from Columbia River, Oregon, United States - Colum_Miss_RepB_8d | ecosystem: Environmental > Aquatic > Freshwater > River | place: USA: Oregon...
TCGGGGCCTGATGATTTTAGCCCGCCATTGGTATTGGTGAAGCGGATGATAACTTCTTTGCCTTTGACTTCATGTGATGAAAAAAGCGGCCCGGAAGAAGCAATCTTTTCTTGATTATAAGCTTTCGCCAATGCCCACATGGCAAGTCTCTTACCTACATTCTGTTTGTCTTTGGGGTGAATGTCGTTTGCTTCGCCTACATCGGTGGTGATTGCCATTCCAGTATTGGGGAGTTTTAAAGTGTTGGCCATTTCTTCTCTAACGGTAACCCAACCTGATTCTTCAACAGGCTCGGTTTGAAGTTTGTGGAAGTTAGGAAGTTGAACCCAGGCGAAATGAAAATCACCCTGTCCCCAGCGGGCGCGCCAGTCGTTGATTAGTGTTGCAAGTTGCAATCCATAAACTTCAGCGTTGCCTTTGCCAGCATTGCTTTCGCCCTGATACCAGATTGCGCCTTTGATGGCGTAGGGGATGAGTGGGCTTATTTTGCCATTGAAAAGATTTCCTGGGAAATGGTTGTTAAGCCTCGGTGGGGCTAGTCTCTGTGGAGCCCTTGGGATGGGCTTACCAGAGTCCTTGGCTTTCTTGGCAGCAGCTAAATGTTTTTCAATATCGATCTTGTACTGTGCTTCAGCTTTTCCGAGATTGAAGTCTGCATCGGATTTTTGCCAACGATCAAACAATGGTTTCAGCTCTTTGAAATCTTTCTGGGCTTCCATGCTAGTCCAAGATTCAACTGGGGTGCCACCGACGGAAGAGTTGATCAAGCCTACGGGCACCTTGAGCACTTGGTGAAGTTCTCTGCCGAAGAAATAGGCGGTGCCTGAAAACCCACCGACGGTTTCAGGTGTACAGACTTCCCATTTGCCCGCACCAACAAACTGGGGTTGGGTTGAGACACCAGAAGCTTCTCTGAACATTCGAAGTTGGGGAAAGTTTGCAGCGGCTTGTTCTTTTTCGTAATTGAGACAGCGATTGACAGTCATCGCCATATTGGATTGACCCGAACCTAGCCAAACTTCGCCGATCAAAACATCCTTGATTGTTATGGTTTTTTTGCCTTTGATTTCGAGCGTATGAGGCCCGCCTGCAGAAAGCTTATCAAGCTTGACTTTCCATTTGCCATCAGCGCCTGCTTTTGTGGATTGCGATTGCATGCCAATTTTTACAGTAACTTCTTCGTTGGGTTCGGCCCAGCCCCATACAGGTGCTTGAACATCTTTTTGAATGACTGCATGATCCGAAAAGATCGCAGGCAGTTTGACATCACAAAAGCCAAGGGGCGCTAGTGTTAGAAAGAACGTAGCAGAGATACTGAATTTAAATTTCTGAAGCATGAAAATTCTCCTGATTGAAATAGAGTAAGTTAAACAGTTTTTGCTTTGGTGTGATTTGTGGCCCATGATTGAGGAGTCCAAGCGCCACTTTCCCAACCATCCTTGGTGAAGTATTCTCGGACGAGGCATTGGTTTGAGCTAACTTCAAAGTAGAAGAAGGCTTGTTCTTTACTAGCAAAATGCGCCCCATTATCCACATTGAAAACCGGAACGCCTTTGCCCGATCGCTTGGGTGTGCTATCCCAGCGGTAGACATTGCGTGCGTGAGTGTGCCCATAAAGAACCGCCGCAATATTGTATCCATCAATGGCTTTATAAAATCCTTGAACATCTTCGGGATCCCATTCCATGTTCATTGCTTTTTTATCTTCGATGGGAAGTGGTTGCGAATATCGCTGCATATCTACATGATGAGTGATCACAACTGGCCTGCCTGAATCGCCTACTTTTTCCTTGAGATCGTTCGCAAGAAATTCAAGGCTGCCTAATGGGTTGTAGCGCCTCTTGCGGGCAACTGTTGCAACTTGCCCCACCACAATGCCCAGGTTGATGAAATGTACCTTCTCCCAATCCCACGAATAATGGACTCTATTGGGTGAAATATTGTTTACCCCGGCGCGGCTTTTGTTTCGTTCGATGATTTTTTTAACTGCCATACCTTCGCCATTAGGGCTGTCATGGTTGCCATGCACTTCGTAAACAGGCATTTTAAGTTTGCCTTCTTTGCCAGTCAGACCAAAGGTTTCAGAGAAGGCGTTCCATTCGGTGACTTGCATCTTTTCAGAGAGGGGTCCGTTTTTGTCGCCTGTATCGATGACATCGCCTGCATGAATAAGGCCTTTTGGAGAAAGAACTTTACCCCCGCCCGCTTCTGTGGGGATAGTGGTGCCCCCTAATTTATTTAAAGTTGCAACAATGTTTGTGGTATTAGAAGCGCTTCTGGGATCGAGCTTTGTGGGGTTCTCTTTATCCGCAAGGAAGTGGGTGTCGCCTATGAGAAAAAAGCCCACTGGTTCCTCTTTTAAATTTGTTGCATGAGCAAGATTAATTCCTGCAAAAGGCATGGTAGCAGAGGTTGCAAGAAATTTTCGTCTGGTGGGTTTGGTGATTATGGGTGCCTGCATGATTAATTACTTTGTTGGTTTGGTGATCATGAATTTGTCAATCTGCTTGCCTTCTTGATTTAGCACTCGGATTGCAAGCTTCGTTGGTTCCAAATCCATGCTTACAAATGAATAGCTATCTGCATTCATAACTGCAGTGAAGTCCGCATAGTTTGCTTCAAAATCTTCTTTAAGGGAGATAGAGGTTTTTTCTAACCCCGGAAGGTACAGTGAAGCGCCTCCACCTCCTGCAACCACGTGAATCACGCCTTTGGGGGAAGTGTTTTTATCGCCATCAAATGATTTGTCCATCGTAAAAGTTCCATCAACTCTTCCCTTGGTGTTTCGTTTATCTTCGGGTTTGAAAAGCAGTGGATGGCTGCGTTGATAGTTATGTACATGCCCTGCAAAAACGATATCTACGCCACAGGCTTCGAACGTTGGGTTCCACGAACGAGATTGTTGTTCGCTGTAATGTTGCCTAGAGCTATGAAAAGCAGGCACATGATAGCAAACGAATTTCCATTGTTGCTTGGTTTTCTTAAGATCAGATTCTGCCCATTGGATCAATTCCGGAGAATCCATGTTGGATGCTTTGTTGTTGTTAAGAATGAGGAAATGGGCGCTGCCATAATCGAATGAATATGCATCCATGGATGCGTAACTATGCTTGTTGATGGTTTTAAATTTAGCAGCGGCGGCGGTATCTGTTCCCAGTGGGGTGCTCCAAGATCCTTCGCCTGGGCCCTGGGTTGGTGGATAGAAGAAGTAAAAGGCACCAAGTGCATCTTGAGTGGTTGGAAATCGTGCCCCGATATCGTGGTTGCCAAGGATTGGATAAAAAGGCACGGATGCCATCAGAGGGGCACCCGCAGTTATGCTTGGTTCATTTACATCGTTGTAGGTGTTCCAAAAATAGTTCATGTATTGAAGCACTCTGCCCGTGGGGTAAACAATGTCTCCTAGGGCGATGAGCGCCTCGGGTTTTTCTTTTTGAATCTGCCATGCGATTGCTTTTTGTGGGGCTTTTCCCGTGGCCATGTCTCCAACCAAAACCAAGCGTGCGGATTTATCTGGTGTTGGCCTAGTTCGGAAGGAAGCTTGGCGGATGATTCGTTCACCTAATTTTACGCTGTAGTGAATTTCAGAATTGAAGGGGAGGTTCTTGAGGCTGGCATGGTATCTGAAGTAGTGTTGTTCTTTTTCAATTAGTGGCGGATCCTTCTTTACAATAGTTTCTTTTTTATCTTCCACCTTTGGTTTATCTTCCACTTTTGGTTTAGTTTCTTGAGGGACCACTTTTGGTTTGATAATGTCGATGAAGGGTTTGGGTTTTTCAAAATCGAGTGAGATTCTTACAGGCTTGGCTTTTAAAACAGGCCCGTCCTTGATGCTATATTCAACTACAAAAGTTGCTTCCTTTTGGTCTGTAAGCCAAGCGATGATTTTGACATCTGTGCCTTCCAGAGTATTGCCATCGCCCGGTTGGACATAGGGTTTGACTAAAATTTCCTGAGCTAATAAAAGTGTTAGGTCAAAACTTGCAAAGGATATCAGAAGAGAAGAAAGAATAAGGTTTAAAATGCGCATGGAGTTCTCTATAAGGTAGCAGGAAAGCGATTTAGGTTTCTCGTTTGTTGACTACAATCAAGGTTTTACTTTATTCAGAAAACCGCGTTAAAGCTAATTTAATCTTTGTTAAAAGTTTAATTACGGATAGGTTAGGGCTTGGATCCGAATCCTTTTAAAGGAATAAAAACATGGTTAGTCCAATTCCATCTCGAAGAACTTTCCTTGGAGAGAGTGCTTTGATTGCAGGTAGTGCTTTTTGTCTGCAAAATACAGGGGTTTCAGCCATGGCAAGTCCATTGGAAAATCAGGAAGCTAGAAAAAAACTATTGCAGCAATGTTTGGGAGGCCCCTGGCCCGAAGGTGTTCCTCTTGATGCTAAAATTGAAAAAACAGAGCAGAAGGATGGGTACCAACTCATTCGCGTAAACTATCTTGTTGAGCCAACGGAAAGAATAGCTGCTTGGTTGCTTATCCCTGATAAGGTGGATGCGAAAAACAAAGCGCCTGGCATATGCCTTTGGCATCAGCACGCTGGCCAATACGATGTGGGCAAAGATGAACCTGCCGGCGTTCGTTCTCCTAATTATGGAAAAATGCACATGACGGGGGTTGCGCTTGCGAAAGAGGGTTATGTTGTTCTTTGCCCGGATGCAGCAGGATTTGGTGAACGAAATAATCGTATTATCCCGGGTACTAAAAAAGTGCTCAAAGGTGGCGAACTCGAGCGCTTTCTATTTAGTAAATATGTAACCGAGGGTAAATCCCTTGCTTGGAAAAACATCCTCGATATGAAGCGAGCGGTTGATTACATAACCTCAAGACCCGAAGTCGTTGCACAAAAGTTGGGATGCTATGGCCATTCCATGGGTTCAACCCACACTTGGCAGATAGGCCCATGGGAGCCAAGATTAAAAGCTCTTGTCGGTAATTGCTGCATGCCCACTTATCAAGCAATGGAGCGCACCAATTTGCTTCATTGCTTTCCCAACTATGTTCCGGGTTGGAAAGTACATGGCGACATCCCCGATATCGTCAGCCTGGTCGCTCCCAAACCATTGCATTTAAACTTTGGAGAAACCGATGATGGCAGCCCCATTGAAGAAGTGAAAGCTGCAATGCCTTTGATCAAGAAGGCGTATGAAACCATGAATGCAGGAGATAATTTCTCGTGGTTCATTGAAGAAAAAACTGGGCATGTTCTTAGCGATGAGATGTGGAAACGAACTAAGGCCCACTTTGCCAAGCATCTTAATAGTTAAAGATTTACCCTAGAAAGTAATGGAATGCTGACACTATTGGCAAGCATGGCTTTGCTTGTTTTTCAACATGATGAATGGGAAAAGCTAGCACCTTTGCCAGATAAGGAAGGCTTTGCTTCACCCTTCGCTGGAGTAATTGCGGGTAAACTTGTTGTTGCAGGTGGCGCCAACTTCCCTGATAAAAAACCTTGGGATGGTGGTGTGAAGGTCTGGCATGATTCCATATTCACTCTGGATCATCCTAAAGCAGATTGGAAAAACGCAGGTAAACTTCCGAACCCACTGGCCTATGGCGTAAGTGTCACTCTTAAGGAGGGGATGCTTTGCATTGGGGGATCGGATTCTAAACAACATTATGCCGATTGTTTTTTTGTTGCGTTTGAGAACAATCAATTAAAGTTTATCCCTTACCCTTCCTTGCCCAAACCTTGTGCGAGTATGTGCGGGATGAAAATTGGTAATATGGTTTACCTTGCGGGTGGCACTAATGCGCCTGATTCTGCAAAAGCCCTTCATAATTTTTGGTGCTTGAACCTTAATGATCTGAAGGCGGGTTGGAAAGTGTTGGATCCCTGGCCCGGCTCTGGGCGCATGCTTTCGGTTTGTGCAAGCGATGGCGAAAACTTTTATCTTTTCAGTGGTGCAGCGCTTTCACTTAATGCCATGGGAAAGGTTGATCGATCTTATTTATCTGATGCTTTTGTTTTTAACCCCAAGGATGGTTGGAAGAAACTTCCCGCTATGCCTAGGCCATGCGTTGCAGCACCTTCGCCCGCTATTTTTAATAAAGGTATTATTCAATTACTAAGCGGGGATGATGGCAAACTCGTTAACTTCGAGCCCAAGCAATCCCATCCCGGTTTCCCGAAATCAGTTATGGTCTTTGATCCCAAATCGAACTCTTGGGCAAAAGAGCTTCCCTTTCATTTGTCGCGTGCAACTGCGCCTTTAACCTCTTGGCAGGGATTGAATGTTCTTGCCAGTGGGGAAGTCAGGCCTGGAATTCGTACGCCAGAAATCTGGTCGATGAGGCAACGATGATTTCACGAAACCAAATGAAATATGCATGGCTTGTAGTGATGCTTCTCTTTCCCGTGGCATTGTTAAATTACTTGGATAGGCAGATGATATCTGCAATGAAAGGTTCGATGATGCAAGATATTCCCGATATCGGGAGTGATGCCAACTGGGGATTTATGCTGGGGCAATTTAAATGGGTTTATGCTTTTCTTAGCCCGCTGGGGGGCTATATCGCAGATAGATACAGTAAACGCTTTACCATTTGTGCAAGCCTTTTTGTCTGGTCCACCATTACCTGGATTACAGGGCAGGTGCATTTTTATGAAGAATTACTTTGGACCCGAACCTTGATGGGGGTCAGCGAGGCGTTTTACATTCCCGCAGCTCTTGCGCTCATTGCTGATTACCATTCTAACCTTACCCGCTCCAAGGCAGTTGGGTTTCATCAAATTGCAATTTATTGTGGCGTACTTCTTGGCGGATTCAGTGGCTATATTGCAGATGAGCCCAAACTTACTTGGCGCTTTGCTTTTGATATCACCGGGATAGTTGGGATTTGTTATGCGCTGCCCTTGATGTTTATTCTTAAGGATGCGCCTGTTGATTCTGCAAATCAAAACACTCAGCAAAAGCTTTCGGTGATACAAGCGGGATTGGCCTTGATGACTAATTTTTCGTTCCTACTTCTTGTAGTTTATTTCACCCTGCCCGCAATTGCTGGTTGGGTCGTTCGAGATTGGATGCCTGCAATCTTGCAAAAAACCTTTAACATTAGTCAGGGAGTTGCTGGGGTATCTGCAACGCTTTACTGGCAGGTGGCTGCAATATTCGCAGCTTTGCTTGGTGGTTGGCTCGCAGATCGTTGGATGCTTAAAACTTCTAGAGGGCGTATTTATGTTAGCGCCCTTGGGATGGTCTTTATCATCCCAGCGCTCTTTGGCGTGGGCAATGCTGCTAGTTTAAATTCCCTTCCTTTAGCCCTTATCTCGTTAGTGCTATTTGGCATTGGTTGGGGCTTCTTTGATTGCAATAATATGCCCATCCTTTCGCAGATTGTTGGCCCCAATCTTCGCGCAACAGGCTATGGAATTATGAACTTAGTTAGCATTAGTTGTGGTGGTTTTGCAGACTGGGGTTTTGGCCTATTGCAAGATCGACAAGTTTCTTTAAACATGATATTTAGTTTGTTTGCAAGCTTGGCATTGTTTTCAATGATGTTGGTATTATTGATTCAGCCACGGGATGATAAAGACCTAGTAATTGGGAAGGAAAAATTATGACTCATTTGTTGAACGGTTTGGTTGCTGCTACTCACACCCCTTTTAAAAAAGATGGTTCGCTTAACCTTGATGGGATTGAAAAAATAGCTGCGCACCTATCTTCAAATAAGGTTGATATCGCATTCATCGGGGGTAGCACTGGTGAAAGTCATTCCTTGAATGTTGAAGAAAGAATGAGCCTTGCAAAGCGATGGTTTGAAGTTGTAAAGGGCACCAAGTTAAATGTTGTAGTGCATGTGGGATCTAATTGCTTGGAAGATGCCCGCACGCTTGCAAAGCAGGCGCAGGAATTAAAAGCATTGGCGATATCAGCTCTTACGCCATCATATTTTAAGCCTAAAAATGTCGATGCTTTGGTGGAGTGCTGTTCATTTATTGCGAGTGCAGCACCTAATTTACCTTTTTATTATTATGATATTCCTACGATGACAGGCGTTAATTTATCCATGCCTGATTTTTTGGAACGCGCAGGGAAATCAATTCCCAATCTGAAAGGATTAAAGTTTACCAATGTAGATTTCATGTCTTTTCAATTATGCAGTCAGATGGAAGGTGGTAGGTTTGAAATCTTGTGGGGCGTGGATGAGATGCTGTTGCCCGCTCTCTCCGTGGGTGCGCATGGTGCGGTGGGTAGCACCTATAATTTCGCAGCACCTATATATCATCGCATAATCGAAGCATTCAAAAAATTCGATTTCGAGACTGCCCGCAAAGAGCAACTTCGTTCCATCAAATTGGTGAATATACTTGTAAAGCGGGGATACATGGCTAGTGCCAAGGCCATGATGGGAATGCTGGGCGTGGATGTTGGTTCGCCTAGGCTTCCAAATGTCGCATTAAAGCAGGATGAACTTGCAAGCCTAAGGTCTGATCTTGAAAAAGAAAGTTATATCTAAAGCCTAGGGCATCTCTGGGGTATAACCTAGAACTAGGTTGAAATTCGCACTTAGTTCTTTGAGTTTAGAGCCTGGAATTGGAGCGAAATCAACCGTGATGCTCTGCCTTTGCTTATCATCTTTGACGCTTTGATAAATTCCATCTTTATCGTTCTTTGGTTCGCCTTTTACATAGCACTGGGTACTTAGAAGCGTCTTCCCTGCCATTTTGATTTTGAAATGAATGTGGGGGGTTCTGCCTGGGTATGCTACAGGCTTGATGGTGCGGAAATAATACTCGCCAGAAGATGAAGTAGCAAATCTTCCGAAGCCCTGAAAGTTAGAATCTTGCTTTGCTTTGTTGCTGGTTTTGGAATGCAAGTATGCTCCATTGTTATCGCATTGCCAGATTTCCACCACAGCGTTTTTAATCGGTGAGCCATTGGCGTCAAGAATCTTGCCTGCAATATGAGAGATCTGACCCACTGCAGGTGTAATTTTATCATTGATGATAATAAGATCGTTGTCCGTATCGAGGGGCAATTTATCAGGGTAGAACGGGCCATCGGTTTGTTTTGGTGTCAAAGTAAGTTGCTCTGCAAACAAGCCTGGTACGGTGTAATAAGATCCAGCGAGAATGGAACTGCCTAAAAACATTCTGCGATTGAACATGGTAACGGCCTTTCAAAAGAAATCGGGACTGTAGTTACTTTACCTGATCAGAACGACAATGCATGAGTTATTCGTGAGAATCTTTGGGTAACAGTTTTTGGGAAAACTTAATGTTGGTTTGAACTATGAGCCAAAGGGCGAAGCAGAGTGTTCCTAAAGGAAGCGCAGAAAGAAGAATAGGCAAATGGTTTTTTAGTGGGAAGGTGAAGTTCTGCCAACCCAAGACGAGAATCAAAACGATTGAGATTAATAACAAAGGCTCTCCCTTGTTCCAAGTCTTTCTTTCAAGCCAGGCACAACCTAAAAAGGGTGCGATGAAAGCGAATGTTGGAAACTCTGAAGCTGGTCCAAATAATAAAATCCAAACCATTCCCAAGGCGATTGATCGGAAGGTGAGTTCGACTTTATCTGTAAATTTGGTTTTCCAATAAAGAACAACAACTGCGGTTCCAATGCCTGTTAACAATTGAAGTACTTTGTAAAAGGAATTGGTTGGGATGCTCCATAACTGGGCATTGAAATTTCCAGGGTGTAATTGCTCTTGGAAGACAAGCCAGCCATACCAGGCATCACGGAACCCAGGCCAGCGCAAGCCTTTTGTTTCCTGAAGATGGTCATACCAAGATTGATATTCTGCTAATACGAACGAGGTGGGTGAGGTGAGGAATGGGAAAAGTAATAACAAAGCGATTGCGAGGAGAAGTTTAGGTAATAAGGGAAATGGCCTGATTAAAACAAGCAGAGCAAGTATAGGAAGAATGGTGCTTTTGATCATGAAAGCGAAGGCGAGAAAAAATACAGCACGATTGTTTTTTCTTTCGATGAGATCGGTTGCTCCAAGAAGGATTAAGCCGACAATAAAAGCGTTGCATTGGGAGTTCCATATGCCACTAAGTGCAGCAAAAAGACTGATGATAAAAAAGCCGCCCCAGTCCTTGTTGATTGTGGAACCATGAAAAAGCATGATTTGTCTGAATCGATTACAGCCCAGAATAAAAACAACGATCGAGCAAAAACTCCAAAGAATTGCGCCTAGAGTAATTCCCATAAAGGTGAACGCTGAGAAAAAGATCGCTGCGGTTGGGGAATACCGATAATGATCAAGGCCTTGATTCATCTGATAAACATCAACCTGCTGCCACCAGTTTATCCCCGCTTGAAAGTAAACCGGAAATACAGAATGGCTCGTTGGTTTGAGAATAGTTTTTACAGTCAATGCAATAAAAAGAGTAATCCAAAGTGTGATAGCAATGCGCTGGGCTAGCGGAAGCGAAAAGAAAAAGCGCCAACTTGATGTTTTGGAATCAGTCATTCTGTTTCAACGATGCTTTCTGTTTAAAGCGATAAAGCAAAGCTAGATCAATAATTGGATGTACCCTTGAGTATGGAAGGTATTATGAATTAATCAGAAGATGGTGGGAAGAGCGAAGTTGATGAATCAGGGTTTACATGAACAGTTTTCGAGAGCGAAGAACATACCCATCTTTGGGCAGGGGCAGTCTCGGAAATACATGATTCCCAGATAAAGCCCGGGTGCGATTTCTCGTACTTCATCACGGGCCTTCTGCGCCCATTTTGGCCCACTCGCATAATCAAATATCACGGATGGTTTACCATCCAACCAGCTTTCTTCCTTGGAAATCGATGCTGCAACCTTCTGCTTTTTTCCAACTTGGTTCAGCATAATGGCTTCATTGGTGTAGATGTTCTTACCCTTCCAAACCAAGCCGATGGCTTCGCTCCGGAGTTGATGACCAAGTTTATCGGGTTTAGGAAAAGCCTTTCCTTTTAAATAGCCATCGCTTGGCTCAAAAACTTTACCATTTCTGTAAAGTTCTTCTAATTGAGAAGCACTCATCTTTCCTAGGGAGTCAAAATTAAGAGTGGGTTGCGCATTAAGGGGTAGCGCAAGAACAACAGTTGCAAGCAAAGTTGCGTAGTAACAATGGTTCAAAGTAGTGGTCTCTAAAAACAAAGGTTCTTTGTAATTTTCGGAAGAAAGCACGGATA
>Ga0255088_1001062_pt1 | contig 11071 bp, 10 predicted proteins | sample Colum_Miss_RepB__2_FD_188587 | JGI IMG/M metagenome (GOLD analysis project Ga0255088, IMG submission 188587) | Freshwater microbial communities from Columbia River, Oregon, United States - Colum_Miss_RepB_8d | ecosystem: Environmental > Aquatic > Freshwater > River | place: USA: Oregon...
CTGGAAGCCAGGATAAGTTTGTACCACGCATCGGTGCCTTGCTGGCACTGTTGGGTGTGGGCGCATTACGGAGTCCTATTTGATCCCCGTGGTCAGCGGGCGCTATCAAGGCGCAGCCGTGCAGCACCTGTACAACATCCTGTTGCTGCTGTGGCCACTTTTCTTTCTGTTGCAGGCTTCACTGGCAACCAACGGACGTTCACGGCAGCACCGCTCGTTTGGTATGGCCGTCATTCGCCGCCGCCGCATCGATGTGCACAAGCGCCTGATGCTGCTGGCAACAGTGGCGCTGATGCAGCAGCCGGTTAGCGAGATCGGCTTCATTCCGCTGATTCCACCCCACTTCCTTCTCATTGTCGTGGTGGTGGCAATTATCAGTCTGCGCGATTTGCACGTGCGTGGGCACATACATCCAGTGAATCTGGCCGGTGGCGGCGCGTTATTGGCCATACAGGGGCTACAGTACTGGTGGATGGGTTCGCCGCTGTGGCAAAGCCTTGTCGATGGATTGCTGGTGTTCGGTGAGTGAAACGCCGCTATAGATGTATGGCAGAGCCTGATTGCTGTTGGACAGCGGATTGCCGGGTTTGATCTCGCGTTCACCGGTTTCGTCGAAGGGTTCGTGGTGGAAATTCTTGTAGTTCTATCATCACGATCCTGCCGCCAATGGTGAGAGTGCGCTGCGCTTCCTGCCGGAACAGCCACGGCCGTGGTATGTGATGGAACACGTTCAGCATCACGATGCTGCCAAGTTCGTTGCTGCCGAACGGCAACGCTTCTGCGCCGAACAGGCTGACCAGCTCGGCTTCAGTAGGGTAGTGGTATCTGCGCAGGTCGTTGGTCGGAAACGGCGGTGCGAGCTCGCACGCCTCGGCTTCACCCGCGCCAAGCAGCACAGCCAGCGCAGGAGTCGCGGCGTGCAGCCAATCATGCAGCACTTGTGGTTTCTGCTCACAAGCCGTGCCATTGGCCACAGCGATTTCGATGATGCTGAGTGGTTGCTGCCAGCCCGGCAGTCGGGCTAGCTGGCCGTCCACAACCGTTGCATTTCAAAGTAGAGGAACGAGGCTGTCCACGATACCAGCACCATGCCTGTCATTGACGACAGCCCAGTGAGGTAGCGGATGTCGCCCTCTGGATGGATATCGCCAAACCCCAGTGTGCTGAAGGTGGTAAAGGAGAAGTAGACGCAGTCGAGCAGGGTGCCGGTGAAGTTGCCTTCCAACGTGCCGAAACCGAGACGGTTCATGAAATAGTAGGCGATGGCGAAGATCCACACCTCCACCGTATGCGCCATCAGCGCCATGCCAACACCGAATACGATGCGAAAGCGTGGCGCCATCGACATCTTCGGAATCAAGCGCATGGCGTGGTAAAGGAATTCGTAGTGGACGATCACCGCCAGCGCGATGATGCAAACATTGAGGAGGTAGAGCGACATCCGGAGTCCAGCGGGCAAGGGGCTTTATACGAGCACTGTAGGTCCGCTTGTAGCGCCGATTAAATAGACGGAACTTGAGCCGGCGCAAACTGGCTGTCTTAAGAAACTCTTAAGGTTCACTGGCTAGATTCACCGACCGTTCCAATTGAAAAACAAACTGTGCAACCAGCATGAAGACAACTCTTTCCAGATTCTTGCGATGGACCCTCCCTCTGCTGTGCGCGGGCGGCCAGGCCGTGGCGCAGGTGGATGATCACCAACCGCTTGCCACCAGCGATACGCTCGGCTTTGCCGAAATACTCGAAAGTACCCTGCAGAATGCACCGGAGGTCGGTATGGCCGAAGCCCGCGGCGCGCAGGCTGATGCCTACCAGGGCATGGGGCGCGGCTGGCTCGCGAGTCGACCAAGCCTGGTAGCGGCCTATCTCGACGACACCCGGCTCGATAACCAGGGCCAGAAGGAAATCGAGTATGGCGTGCAGTTGCCGCTGTGGCGTCCGGGCGAAAAGCGCGACACCGCGCGACTCGGCGACAACTACAGCCGCCAGACCGGATTATGGCAACAGTCACTGCGGCTGACGCTGAGCGGCCGCGTGCGGACACTGCTGGCCGACATCGCCGAAGCCGAGCAATTGCTGGCTATTGAGCGCCAGGCCACAGTCGAAGCAGAACAGTTACAGGCAGTGACCACGCGGCTGTTCGAAGCCGGTGCACTGTCGCGACTCGATGTGATGCAGAGCGACAACCAGCTGCTGCAGCAGCGCCAGCGCGAGATCCAGGCACAGGCCGCTATGCTGGATGCAGAAATTGTCTATCGTCTGACAACAGGCCTTCTGGTGCGGCCAGCGGCAGCGCTGACTGAGACCCTGGCCTCTGCCACTGCAATCGCGCCGGAACATCCGTTGCTGCAATTGCTGCAGAGCGAAGTTGAGGTGGCTGACTCTACCGTGCAACAAACCGAGATCAGCGCCAAGGGCAATCCGCAACTGACGGTGGGTACCCGCCGGGAAAAGGGCAACAGCCTGTCGCCCACCGTCGACACTCTGACGCTGTCATTGCAGGTGCCATTCGGCGGCAAAGACATCGTGGCTGCCCGCACCAGCAGCGCTCGACTGGCAAAGGTGGATGCCGAAGTGGCCTGGCGCAGTGCCCAGCGTGAACTCCAACTTGCGCTGCACGAAGCCGAACACGAACTCGATGTAACCCGGGCGGAATTGCCGCTGGCAACGCAACAGGCAACGCTGGATTCCGAACGCAGCCGGCTGGCGCGCCGCGCATTCGATGCCGGTGAACTGACACTGGCGCAGGTGTTGACCGCAGTGCTGGAAGCCCACAACAGCACGCGTGCACTGGTAGTGCTGCAGCAGCGCGAACAGCGGCTGATCGCCGATTACAACCAGGCTTTGGGAGTATTGCCATGAAGACCAGACATGCCCTGCTATTGATCTGCCTGACCGGCGTTGCCGGCTCGCTCACAGCGCCGGCTATCGCACAATCGATACAACAACGGATTCCACTGGATACCGCCACCGTCAATCGGCTGGGTATTGTGTACCAGGCAGTGGCCACGCCCGGGAGCGGCGACGGCGCCCGCTTTGCCGCTACGGTAATCGCATCGCCGCAAGCAGTGTCGGAATTGCATGCAGTGCATGACGGTGTGCTGGAAGGTTGGCAGGTGCAGCCGGGCCAGCGCGTGAGTGCCGGCCAGTTACTGGCCGTACTGCGCAGCGACAGCCTTGCCGTCATGCAACAGCAATGGGTGGCAGCTGCCGCCCAGGCCGACCTGATGGCACAGGCACTCACCCGCGACAAGGGACTGCACGCCGACGGCATCATTGCCACCCAGCGCTTGCAGATTGCCGAGCGCGATGCGGCTGCCAGCAGTTTCGATGCTGCTGCATTGGCTGCGCAACTCAGTCGCAGCGGTTATGGCAACACCGAGCGGGCGGCATTGCGCAATGGCAAGACCACAGCCGGCCTCTATTACGTAAAGGCTCCGGCTGATGGCGTCATTACCCATTTGCGCCACGTTACCGGCGATCTGATAACCGCAGGTGAATCGGTACTGGCAATCACAGGTGACAGTCTGTGGGTGACGGCGGAAATCCCGGCACGACTGGCCTCGTTGGTGGCCACCGGCCAGCCACTGCAGCTGGCAGATCACAATGCCGCGTTGACTGTGCGTCAGCTCGACCAGTCAGTGGATACGACTTCGCAAACCTTGGGCTTGCTGGCAGAGTTCAGCGGCCCGCAGACCTTGTTGCCCGGCCAGGTGGTCACTGTTGTGTTGCCCGCCCGCGAAGTCGGTGTCGTCATCCCCGCCGAAGCGGTGGTGCGCAATGGCGACGATCGCGTGGTGTTTGTGCGCAACGGCGACGGCGTTGAAAGTCGCGTGCTTACGTTGCAGCCACTGGGAGCTGACTATCTCGCCACCACCGGTGTTGCAGCCGGCGAGCAGGTAGTGGTGCGCGGTGCTTCGGTGCTGAAGGGTATAACCCTCGGCCTTGGGGGCGAATGATGTTTGCTGCTCTCATCCAGTTTGCGCTGAGCCAGCGCCTGCTGACGCTGTTGTTGTCGTTGCTGTTGATCGGGGTTGGCACCAACGCCCTGCTGAATCTGCCCATCGACGCCTTCCCCGATATTTCACCGACGCAGGTGAAGATCATCATCAAATCTCCCGGCATGACGCCGGCCGAAGTGGAAGCGCTGATCACGCAGCCGGTAGAAGTTGAACTGCTCGGCATTCCCGATCAGGAGATCCTGCGCTCGATTTCGAAGTATGCGCTCAGCTCCATCACGCTCGACTTCGCCGAAGGCACCGACATCTACTGGGCGCGTCAGCAGGTGGCGGAGCGTTTGAACAATGTGTGGGGCGACCTGCCCGGCACCATCAGCGGTGGACTGGCGCCAATGAGCACGCCGCTCGGCGACATGTTCATGTTCACCATCGAGAACGACGCGATGACTCTGGAACAGAAGCGCTATCTACTCGACTGGACCTTGCGGCCGGCTTTGCGAGCCGTACCCGGTGTTGCCGATGTGAACGCCCTCGGCGGTTTTGTGAAAACCTACCAGGTGCGGCCGCGGCGCGAGCACATGCAGAGTCTCGGCTTCAGCGATGCCGACTTGGTGCAGGCAATCGAAAGCAACAACCGCAACGACGGTGCCGGCCGCATCGATCAGGGCGAAGAAGCAATGCTGGTACGCGTGGCAGGTGCCATCCAGAGTGTGGAGGATATCCGCAGCATCCAGGTAGAGAACGCAGATGGGAAACGAGTGGCGTTGGCTGATCTCGCCGATGTGCAGCTGGGTACGCTTGAACGCTACGGCAACGTGACTTCCGATGCCAAGGGTGAAGCAGTGCAGGGGCTGGTAATCGGCCTGCGCGGTGCCAACGCGCGTGATGTAGTGACCAATGTGCGAGAACGACTGAATGAACTGGAAGCCACGCTGCCGGCAGGCACGACTACCAATGTGTTCTACGATCGCAGTGTGTTGATCCAGGGTGCTGTTGGCACTGTGGCGCAAGCGCTGGTGGAAGCTGTTGTGCTGGTGCTTATCCTGCTTGGTCTTTTCCTCGGCAATGTACGCGCTGCACTGACGGTGGCGGTGGTGCTGCCGTTGTCGGCATTGTTCACCTTCATCCTGATGAACAGTTTTGACATGTCGGCCAACCTGATGAGCCTTGGCGGGCTGGTGATTGCGATCGGCATGCTGGTGGATTCTTCCATCGTTATTGTTGAAAACATTGTGTCAGCCCTCGGTCATGCCGAAAGCCGCAAGCACAAAACACCGATGCTGCATCTGGTATTCCGCGCGGTGAAAGACGTTGCGGTGCCGGTAACCTCCGGCATTGCCATCATCATCATCGTGTTCCTGCCGCTGCTGTCGCTGGAAGGGCTGGAAGGCAAACTGTTCCGCCCGGTCACCTTGACCATCGTGTTCGCTTTGCTCGGCTCGCTGGTGTTGTCGCTGACGCTGATTCCGGTAGTGGCGTCGTACCTGATCAAGGCCGATGGCCACGATGAGCCATGGTTGAGTCGCAAACTGACTGCCATCTATACCCCACTGTTGGCCCGCATGCTGGTGCAACCGAAGCCGCTGTTGATAGGCGCCGGTGCATTGCTGGTGGGCTCGGTATTGTTGTTGCCGCTGGTGGGCAAGACCTTCATGCCAACGATGGATGAAGGCGATCTCATCATCCAGCTGGAAACCATTCCCTCAATCAACCTCGCCAGCACCACCCACAATGTATTGCAGGTGGAAGCTGCGCTGATGGCAGCAGCACCCGAGATCGTGCGCGTCGTTTCTCGCAGCGGCTCTGATGAAATCGGTCTCGATCCGATGGGCCTCAACGAGAGTGACATGTTCCTGCAGCTGAAGCCGATTGGTGAATGGGAAGTGCCGAGCAAGCAAGCGCTTGAAGACAAGCTGCGTGTCGTAATGGAAGGCTTCCCCGGCATCAACTTCGCCTTCACACAGCCTATCGACATGCGTGTGTCGGAAATGCTCACCGGTTCGCGCGGCGACGTCGCCATCAAGATTTTCGGTACTGATCTTGATGCACTCAACCGTTATGCCGATGAGGTTTCCCGCGTTATTGATGGGGTGGATGGCAGCATCGACACCATTGCCACCATCAACGAAGGCGCCCAATACCTGCAGATCAGTGTTGATCGTCTGCGTGCAGGCCGGCTTGGATTGGATGCCGATGCCTTGCAGGCACGCTTGCGCGCCGAGATCGAGGGCAGCCGCGTGGGAACGGTCATCGAAGGTACCGCCCGCGTGCCACTGATGCTGCGCTATCGCGGTATCCAGGGTGATGGTCTCGAACAGCTGAAAAATGACTTCATCAATTTACCCAATGGCGGCGGTGTGATCCCGCTGGCAGAACTCGCGCGCATTGAAACCACTGAAGGCCCGGTGGCGATCAATCGCGAAAGAGGCATGCGCTTTGCGGTTGTGCGCACCAACGTTGAAGGCCGCGATCTCGTGGGCTTTGTGGAAGAAGCGCAGGCGGCAGTGGCCGCGCAAGTCGACTTTACCGAAGGCTACACGCTGGAATGGGGCGGTGAGTTCGAGAACCAGCAGCGTGCCGCGGCGCGTTTGATGCTGGTAGTGCCAGTGGCACTGCTGTTGATCGCCTTCCTGCTGTTCATGACATTCCGCTCGTTCAAGCAAACGCTGATCATCCTGTCGATGATTCCGTTTGCACTGACTGGCGGCTTGATTGCTTTGTGGCTGACAGGCGAATTCATTTCGGTACCGGCATCGGTGGGCTTCATTGCATTGCTGGGCATCGCGGTGCTCAACGGCGTGGTGATGCTGTCGTACTTCAATCAACTGGCAGCCAAAGGCATGCCGATGATGGAAGTGGTAACGCTGGGTGCACTACGCCGACTGCGGCCGGTGATGATGACAGCCAGCATCTGTGCCATCGGTCTGGTGCCACTGCTGTTGGCCAGTGGCCCGGGTTCTGAAATCCAGAAACCACTCGCGATCGTTGTGGTCGGCGGACTGATCAGCTCCACCTTGCTGACACTGTTCCTGCTGCCGGTGATCTACCGCCACTTCCACACCGCCCGCGCGGCGAAATGAGGCTGACAATGGATACGCTGCTGGTGCTCAACGTCAACAAGGAACTGGAAGACGATCTTGTCGACTACCTGCTCGAGCTCGACTGTATCAGCGGCTTCACATCGATGCCGGTGCGTGGACACGGCAGCCGCAGTCAGCTGTCGCTGGCTGAGCAAGTGACCGGGCGCCAGCAACGGCTTGTGATGGAAATCCTGCTCGACGCCAGCGCGGTGGACACCGTGTTGGCCGGACTCGCCAACCATGTCGGCCGCGATATTGTGTGGTGGCAACAGCCGGTGGCGCGCTCTGGGCGTATTGGTTGAAGCAACTGTTGCGACTGATGCAGTTGGCGATACTCCCTGTTACAAAAATGCCGCTTCATTTACACAACAAAAAGTGCGTTTCTCAAATACTCCATGCCACGATAAAAGTGGAATAGTGATATGCCATCAAATCGGATTCACTCGCATGTAGGTTTGGCAATGCTCGTTTCGCCCGCATTGAGCCAGCTCAGCGCCTAGTGAGGAATCGGCCAGGCCCGGCTCACACCTGCGTCGGGTCTTTACCTTTCAATGCTTCGAACAAGATGTAACCAGCACCACGCCGGTGGCAGGTGCGGGTTGACGAATGCTGTTGATGATTTGCACACCATTGATGCCCGGCATCAGGATGTCGAGCAGGATCAGGTTGTAATTGCACAGCTTCAGGGGATTGATTTCACCCGGATCATTGCATTCCTCCAGAATATTCCCGCTGTTCGCTGCCAGCCTGCGTGCGAGACTGGAGAAGAACTTGTAATCATCAAGGATGAGGATGTTCTGTCTTGCCGGCATCACCTGACTCCTTTGCTGAGGCGGGTGATCTCTCCGCGGATGGCCATGCGGGTAGGTTCGATCAGCAACTGCGTTGTACTGAAGATGGCCTGCAATTCCGGCGTGTTGTTGATGGCAGCCTGCTCCAGCATTCTCAGGCAGTTTGAAAGTTGCCACGCTCCAATGGCCTGCGAAGACGATTTAAGCTTGTGTGCCGTGCCGCTGAGTTCACTTCGATTGGCTGCCGCCGATGCAGACCTGGCCAGTGCTCGCTTCAGCTCCTCGAGCTGCGACAGGAACTCGGCATAGAACTCCTGCAGAATTTCGCTATCGTCGATCTCCAGGCTGGCTGGCAGGGTGGCAGGGTCAAATATCAGATGCGATTCTTTGGTCATCTGTCACCGCTGGTTGCAAGGTGGGAGCTTTGTTCATCACGTAACCAAAGCCTCTCAGATGATTGATTGGATACGGTGCCAGCAGCGTTGCCAGTTTCTTCCGTACCCGGCCTACCAGTACATCAATGTTCCTGCTGAAAAACTCCGGTTTGGTGCCATAAAGCGCAAAGTGAATGGTCTCCCGGCTCAGCTCCACACCGAGATTGCCCAGGAAGAATTCCAGCAAGAGAGTTTCCTTCTCAGTCAGTGCCACGGTGCTCAAACCATCGCTGAGGAATCTGTTGTGCTTGTCCAGTTGCACCGGGCTCGAATCAGCAGGCTTTTCCGGTGTTTCCTGCCCGCTATTCATGCTGTACGCGCGCAGTGCCGTGCGCATACGCGCCAACAACTCATTCTTCCTGTATGGTTTGACCAGGTACTGGTCGGCGCCCGCATCGAGGCAGAGCACCATGACTTCTTCAGAATCGTTGCCTGTCAACATGATGACTGGACGTTGAACGCGCGCCTTGATCAGCCGGCATATGTCCAGGCCGTTCATGTCGTGCCCCAACTCATAGTCAAGGATGAAAATGTCGGGGACTGGACCCTTGTCCAGCAACGCAGCTATGCCTGCAATGTGGTCTTCCAGAGTGCAGTTGTAGCCCTCTCGTTGCAGATGCAGGAATAATGCTTTGGCAAAGACAAAGTCGTCTTCAACGATAAGAACAGATCTCTTTCTCATCGGGTCGGATGTCCATTGCGGGAAAGTCTGTCGCCACATGTTGGTTGATCACTTGAAGGGCCTCTCCACATGACCAGAAAAATCGAGGGTGGCGCGATTGCACGATTCATGGTCAAAAGCAGGACCCCATATTCGGTAACAAAACGTAACAGCATTGTATGCTTGTATGTTTTTTAACGCACTAATTGTGAGCTGGCTCCCGCCAGATTTCCGCAGTAGTGCTCTCACTACCGGAAATTCGGTAAAAGTTCCCATGTACGCGGGAGTGATTGCTCTAGCGGTGTGAATAACGCCCGGATCTGCCGGCGTTTTCAATAAAACGCAGAAGCCCATGTAACGAGCAGTACCTGAGTGCACCGTGTGATCGTGGCGAAGGGGATGGTGATGTACCCGGTGTAGCCGGTCAGCAATGGCAGCGGATCACTGTTGTCGTGTGCTGACTCGGGCCGCCGTATAGCGGGTGAAGTTGCGCATGGCGTGCAGGATCAGCGGTTGGGCCCGCTTCAATTCGGCAGCGGCATTGTCGGCTGGCAGTAGCTGGTCGCTGGCATTGGTGGGAGGCCAGCTGTCGACACCGCTTTGCAGGTACGGAATCCGGTATTTCAGTGTTGGCGTCACGATGCCGATGCTGTGCCAGTCACTCAATACCAGATGATCACGATGGCTTGCATCCAACAGACTGCGGCCAAGGCTGTAGTCGTCGACTGCATTGGTGAGGCCGAGTTGCTGCAGCAGGGTAGTGGCGATGTCGAGATGTGAGGTCGGTCTGTCGATGATGGCAGCAGTCTGTCCGGGTATGTGCACGACCAATGGCACACGGACCTGCTCGGCGACGAAGGTGGAATTGTGGCCCCAGGCGCCTTTTTCCATGAATTCTTCGCCGTGATCGCCAGTGACGATAACAATGGTGGAATCCAGCAGACCCTGTTGCTCGAGTTCGGCATATAGCCGACCCAGTTGTTCGTCGATCCAGTGGCCGGCATTGCGATAGCGGTTCAGCAGCGGTTGTGCATCGATCGCCAGCCCCTCTTTGCGCAGCTTCATGTAATCGATCTCTTGCTGGTAGTCCTTGTGCAGCGCGCTGGAAGCGGGAAACGAATAACTGGCATGGGTTGATTCAAGAAAGTAGAAGCTCATGAATGGACGCTGGCGATCACGCTGTTGCAGGAACTGCAGCAAGCCGTCCATGTTCTCTTCATCGCGCTGCCACGGCGGCAGTGTTTCATCGGCGGTGTGCATCACAGCAGCTGGCACTGCAGCAAACAGCGTCTTGTCGAATTCGGGGTACGTGAAGGTGGCGCTGGTACGGATGTCGAGCTCATAGCCGAGCTGCTGGATGCGGTCCATCAGCAGCGGGCTTTGCCGCGCATGCATGAACTGCTCCCAGTAGGAACCATAGAGCCCGTAGAACAGGCCGAACAAGGCTTCGCGCGTGCCATTGCCGCTGGAGTAGTGCTGGTCGAAGCGCAGGTTGTTCTCACTGAAGTGCCAGGTATTCGGCATCGTCGTTGGCGACAGCTGATCCTGCCGCAACGATTCCGCCACCAGCATGATGATGTTCGGTGGCGTTTCCACCTCGGTATAGGCCGGAGGGTTCAGTGGATAATGCAGTGCAGCCTGCGACTGCTCCAACTGATGGGTGTTGTTCTGTTGTTCTCGCTCGTAGCCGAAGTGCTCGGCCAGCGAGCGGAAGCGCACGCGTTGGAACAGCGGATAAGCCTTGGAACCATCAAGCACCGGGCCGTACTGGCGCAGATCACTGATGCCGTAGAACGTGCCTTGCACGAGGAAAAGGCTGGTCATCAGCACCGTTGCCCAGCCGAGACTGCGATTGCGCCGCCAGCACGTCAGCAAACCGCGGCGGCTGATGAACAAGGCGATCGCCTGCACGAGCATGATCTGCGCAACCAACAGTGCTATCGATAACAGCGTTGAGGCGGACGATCCCAGTGAATCGATGCCGCCCGGTGTCAGGATCAGGTTCCACACAAAACCGTTGAAGTGAAAGGCATACAGTTCGTACACCAGCAAATCCATCCGCAGCAGCAACAGCACGATCACGCTGATCGCATAGACTGCAACGATTTTCAGCAGGTGATTCGAGTGCGTCAGCCCGCGCAGTGCG
>Ga0255088_1001065_pt1 | contig 11052 bp, 7 predicted proteins | sample Colum_Miss_RepB__2_FD_188587 | JGI IMG/M metagenome (GOLD analysis project Ga0255088, IMG submission 188587) | Freshwater microbial communities from Columbia River, Oregon, United States - Colum_Miss_RepB_8d | ecosystem: Environmental > Aquatic > Freshwater > River | place: USA: Oregon...
TTGTAGGCTCGTAGAGCTCGAAGGTCCCTTTCGGGCCAGAGCCGGCTCGCACGGACTCGATGGCTTCCAGGGGAAAGAGGGTGCCGGTGCGGTCCCAAGCACCGCGCTGGGTGTCGCCGGGATCCCAGGCGCGCCAAGTCAAGCGGCCGTCGAGGGTGCGTTCGGCGTGCAGACTGGAGCCTTTGGGGGTCAGCTCGCGCCAGGACATGCGCCAGCCGAGGGAGTCGCGGGTCTCGACGTGGCGTACTTCGGTGATGCCGCCGGTCGGACGGGGCCACTCGTAGACGCGCTCGAGCGCGAGGACCCCGTTGGTTTCGCGGCGGTGTTCGGTGCAGAGGCCTACGGGTGTGCGGCCGTCAAGCAGGACGAAGGTGTGGGTCGTGGATGTACTGCCTGCGTGTGCGGGCACAAGGGCGATCACGAAGGGCGCGACCAGCCTGCAGAGTCCGGACATCCTGAGCATTTCAAGTGTATCGGTCGCAGAGGCGCATCTTCCTGAAGGCCAGCAGGGCTAGACCCAGTAGCAGGCCGAGCCAGCCCATGGGCACCCAGAACGGAACTCCTAGGGAGTCGGCCTCCACCCACAGCAGATGACGCATGTGGCGAGCTCGCTCGGGCGGGAGTAGCGAGCCAAAGCTGTGGATCTTGCCATCAGCATCCGTTGCGCCAGGACTGAACTGCGCCACGGCCAGTTGGGGCACGGTCACGAGCGGTGCGATACGCCAATCCACCATCGCTGCCTGAAACAGCTGTTCATCGGTCGAGCCGTGCTGGTGTGCTTGGCCGCGTTGGTGCTCCAGCGCGAGAGCGTGCCAGGTCGCACTGTCCACGACCATCCACGGCACATACGCCACCACACTCACACACAACCAAACCTGCAAAATCCGTCGCGCCAGAGGCTGCACAGCATCGAAGAGCAAGGCCAACGCGGGCCACACGAGCACCACTGCGGCCAGCACATAACGCGGCCCAGGTGCATGAGCACCATGCCACGCCACCATGCTGCACACAGGTAGACCCACCGCGAGCGCGGCTGCAAGCACCACCACCAGCTCGGTGCGCCGCTGCGCGCGAACCAGCCACCATCCGGCTAGAGCCAGCAACACACCGCTCGAGTACCACACAAGTCCGCGTCCGCTGGAGAACCACAACTTCCAAGCACCCTCCCAAGGTGCAAGTGCGAAGAAACCGCCGGCGAATACGGCGCCATAGCCGAAGTCCAGTGCTCGACCGCTGCGCGCGACATTGGCCGAGAGCACCACAGCCATCGCAACCAAGGCACACACACCCAGCTGACGCGCCGCAAGTAGGCGCTGTGGCGCAGACCACACGACCACCACACCGATGATGGCCGCTGCGGGAGCCAACTGCACTCGCGTGCTGACCGCGATTGCGAGACAAACACCCAGCCCCCACCAACTGGGTGCAGCGCCCAGCGCTTGGCGCGCGCGTTGCGCATAGAAGCGCTCCATAGCCCAAGCCAGCGCTGCTGCAGCAGGAATGTCGGACAGCATGCCCCGCGACAGGGGCGCTACGAACGTGCCCAAAACCAAGCCCACAGCCGCACAGCACGCTGCACGCCGCGAGGCCCGCAAGTGGCGCGCACTCAAGTAGAGCGCGGCAGCAAGAGCTGCGCTGTACAGCGGATTGGACAAGCTCGTTGCAGCATGCTCCCACCACTCACTGCGCGCCACACCGTCAAGCACACGCTCGGCATGCGGGCCGGCCAACCAAGGAGTCGCAGCAGCAATCGCCGCGCCCAGCACATACAACGGCACGAGCAGCAGCGCCTGTCCCGGCGCATACCAACCGCGCCAGCCACCATCGGGGCCCTGCAAGAGTGGAAAGGCTCCCGGCGCAGCTTGTCCAGCAAACTTGACAAGCTCCTGCGCCTCAGGTGTGCCCTGCACTGCGGTGCTGGTCGCGCGCACCATGGCACCCGCCGTCTGGTGGGCAATCTCTGCGTCGACCACATCAGGAGTGCCCTGCGCAAACAGGGAGAACCACGCCGCCAGCACGAAGAACAGACCTGCCGCGCACCATCGATCACTCGCCTGGGTCGCAGCAGCGCTCATGACACCTGCAACCTCATGGCTGGCTCACGGGCTTGAGGTGCGGCGGGAACGGCCGGCGTGCTTCGCGCCAGCGTTTGATAACCCCTTGCAAGCGAGCCACAACCTCGGGATGCGCGTCCGCGTAGTTCTGCGCAGCGCTGGGATCGCGGGTCAGGTCCTGCAACCACAACTCGGGCGTCATCGCGGCACTGTCCGGCAAGCCCCGCACGCGCCGGCGCAGCGGATTCCAGATCAAGCGCCATTGCTCATCGCGCACGGTGAAGACGCGATCGTAGGCACACACCACAGCAGCACGCGGCGGCAATTCCGTGTCGTGCTCTGCCAACAACGAGCGCTGCACAGCCCCGGGTGGACGTTCCCAGTCGAACCAATCACACACAGTGCCCACCACATCCACTAGGTCCACGAGGTCCGCACGCACGCGCGCTCCCGGCACCGTCGCTGGATGGTGCACCAGCAACGGCACACGCAAGCGCGACTCATGCAGTGCCGGGACGGTACCGCTGTAGCCTTGTTCCCCGAGCAAGACCGGCCCCAAACCACAGAGAATCAGCCCCGTGCGCGGCCACACTTCCGCTGTTTCTGCACCGCGCTGGAATGGGTCGTAGCAAGTCTCAAGGAAACGAGCGAGGCGCGCGCATACGAGCCACGCCGCTCGATCGTAGGCGAGCCGCGGATCATGGTCCGCAACAGCGTCAGCTGCTGGCCTCTCTGCAAAAGTAGACGGCGGTCGCAAAGGCTCCACACCTTCAACTTCCGAAGCGCGATCCTCCACGTCACCTTGCGCAGGTCCAGCTAGATGCACCCACACTAAGCTGCGCTGCTCTGCCCCTGCGTCACGCGCCAACACCCAATCCCGCGCAGCCACCAACGTGGCATGATCATCCGTGTGGCTGCTGAAAGTCGCGAAGCCTTGCTCCAATGCTGGGGCCAGCGGACGCGCACCGGTGGTGACAAAGGCTGCGGTGCAGAAGCCCTCGGCACGCGCAAGCTCCGCAAGTGTGACCTGCTGACCGGGCAGCAGCTCTGTGTCCTGTTCTAAGCCCACTTCCAAAGGCGGCTTGCCGCACCACAACGCGCCCAGCGCGGGCAACACCGCAGGCGAGGAAGCATAGGCCGAAGCCCACGAAGTACCGCCATACGCCAAGTCATCCAACGTCCATGCGCGCAGCTCTGCGCGTTGCTCGGCACCTGCCGCCGGCCCGCTGACCGAGCGTCCAGTTCCCTTGACAGTACCTGCCAGCCAGCTGGCTGTATCGGCGCGCAAGCCCTCGACCGTCACGATCAACGCGTGCAGCGGTCTCTCCGGCGCACGCTGCGAGTCCGCATGCGAACCACAAGACGACAAGACCAGAGCCAACGTGCCACCTGTCCAGTACATGTGACAGCGCCTGTTCATGCACTCGATCCTGCATCGAGGGGCGCAGCACACTGGGCAACAACCCACTGCGCATAGCGCGCCTCCACCTCCACGGGGTCGAGCACGATCACTTCAGGCAACTCGTAGGGATGCAAAGCGCTCAAGCACTCCTGCAAGCGCCCCAACGAAGCCTGGGAGCACTTCAACACGACTTGGCACTCCGCTGCTTCCTCGAGCACGCCTTGCCAGCGATAGATGCTCGTCGCGCCCGGCAGGATCGTCCCGCAGGCGCACACCCCGGCCTCCACGAGGCCGCGGACGATGCGTCGCGCCACCTCGAGATCAGGGGCCGTGGTCAGCACGAGGCGCACCTCGTCACTCATGCTGAAAGCCTAGCAGGCGCCACGCCCAGACCCCACGGTTCGCCTTAGATCTCAGCGCATCTCGCCGCTAGAGTGGTGGCCGCGCATCCCCCGCGCACCAACCCAATGGGCCTGTTCACTCGCGCCGTTCTCGCTGTCCTGCCTCACGTCCCCAAGCCGATCATGCGGCGCATCGCTGCGCGCTACATCGCCGGCGAAACGCTGGACGAGGCACTGCAACGCATCACCCAACTTCAAGCTAGCGGCTACACCACGGTGCTGGATGTGTTGGGCGAGGGCATCGCCGATGAGTCGCAAGCGCGTGCAGTCGCCAAGGCCTACTGCGAGGCCGCCACGGAACTCGCGCGTCGCAAGCTGGACGCCTATGTCTCGGTGAAGCCCACCCATGTGGGGCTCTCGATCGACGAGAACCTCGCCTACGAGTTGTATGCGCAGATTGCAGCGCACTGCGCGCCCCTCGGCCAGTTCCTGCGCGTCGAGATGGAAGACGCGCCTACCAAGGACGGCACACTGCGCGTCTTCGAACGCTTGCGCCAAACGCACACGAACGTGGGCATCGTGCTTCAATCGCGCTTGTTCTGCACCAAGACCGACATCCAACGCTTGGCACCTGGACCTCTGGATGTGCGCCTAGTGAAGGGCATCTATCTCGAGCCAGCGAGCATCGCGCACACCGAAGCGGAGCCCATCCGCGTGGCGTACATCGAGTGCTTGGAGCTCTTGTGCCAACGCGGGGCCACGCTCTCGTTGGCCACGCATGATGATGGTTTGGCTGCGCGCGCCCTCGCCGTGCTTGCGAAACACGCCTACCGGCGCGAACAGTACGAGTTCCAGACGCTGATGGGTGTGCGCGAGGAACTGTGGTCCAAGTGGAAAGACGCCGGCCATCGTGTACGCGTCTATGTCCCCTTCGGCCCCGAGTGGCGCCCCTACTCGCTACGGCGCATGCGCAAGAACCCGCAGATCGTCGGGCATGTCATGCGCCAGATGTTCCGCCTCTAGCGCCCTAGTTCCAAACGACGCGCCAAGACTTCGGGCAAGCCCACCGTGCGGATCTTCTGCTGCACGGCACGCACGTCGTAGGCAACGCGCCTCCAGGTCACGCGCTCGTCTTCCAAGATCGCGTAACAAGCACGCGGATCGCCGTCACGCGGTTGCCCCACACTACCTGAGTTCAGCAAAGCCTTGCGCCCGCGCGGCAGCTCGAGCGTGTAGCTGGCCGCACCGGCGGGCAGCTCGTGGAAGTGGAACTGATCATCAATCAGTCCCGGATAGTGTGTGTGACCACCGATGCACAGGTCGGGAATGCCTGCAAAGACCGAGGCCACCTTCTCGGGATTCAAATAGCCATCCGTGTGCAGCACATACTCGCGCACAGGATCGCGCGGGCTGCCGTGCAGCAACAACCAACGACCTTCGTTGTACATGCGGCGGCCGGGTTGCGCCCACAGATCCTGCAACCAACGCCAGCGCGCGCGCTTGTCCAAGGCGCTCCACCAACTTGGCTCCAAGCGCTCACGCGTCCACTCAATCGCTGCGCGCGCGTTGGGATTGAAGTCCGCTGCTCCGTCAAAAATAGCAGCATCATGATTGCCCAAGATCGAAATCTCGCAGCGCGCGCGCACTGCGTCGATGCACCACTCGGGATCAGGGCCATAGCCCACCACATCGCCAAGGCACGCGATGCGTTGCACTCCTTGACTCTGCAGATCCGCGAAGACTGCTTCCAAGGCCTCGCGATTTGAGTGCAGATCGGAGATGACCGCGAGACGCATCGCAACCCCGGTCAGCCAGCCGCTAGCTGGGTTAGAGCCACCTCGAGCACACGCTGCGACACCGCGGGCAAGGCGCCTTCCAGCGTGGCACCCGAGGCACGCTTGTGTCCACCACCGCCAAAGCTGCGAGCCAGGAGATTGACATCAAAGGAAGTCTTGCTGCGGGCCGACAACTTGACGGAACCCGACTTCATTTCGCGGAAGTAGAGCACCACTTCCACGTCTTCTACCGAGCGCACGATGTCGAGCACTTCATCCGAGTCGACTTCCCCATCGCGCTTGATGGCGGCGGACTCTTCGAACACGGCGATGCGGCCCTCTGCGTGATAGGTCACGCTAGCCAACAGCTGACCGACAAAGCGTGGATGCGAGGGGCTGCGACGCTGGTACAACGCGGAGTGAATGTCGGCGGGTACGACTCCCAAGGCAGTGAGTTCCGCAGCAGTGCGCAACGTCTCGGCATCGGTGTTGCTGTACTTGAACCAACCAGTGTCGGTGACCAAGCAGGTGAAGATGCCACGCGCGCTGATGGGATCGAGCGGCACATCCAGAGCCGCGGCAATGCGCCGCACCAACAAGCCCGTGGCCGCAGCCGACATGTCTACGAAGCGTTCTGTCCACCACACATCGCCTTGCGGCACATGGTGGTCGACCACCACTTTCTTCGCTTGCGAGGCGCGCACAGCGGACTCCATATCGCCCAAGCGCGACAGCTCGGCGAAGTCCAACGTCACCACCACATCATGCGCGGGCAAATCACCGGACCACGCGCGGTACTTGCAGTCCTTGGCAAGGTAGGCGTAGCGCGGCTCGGGCAGATCGGGATTCACGACCCACACTTCCTTGCCGCTGAGTTCCAAGATGCGTGCAAGGGCCGCTTGCGCACCCAACACATCCCCATCCGGGCGTTGGTGCCCGCACAACAAAAAGCGCTTCCCGCGGCGCAGCACATCGAGTGCGCGCAGCTTGTCGGGGTCGAGCACCAAGTTCGAGTCGTTCATGCAGAGTGCAACGCCGGGCGTTGTGCCCCCAGTATGGACCTTAGTCAGGCTCGAACGGTAGCGTTTCTCGTCCCGCGATCCACGAACCGAGTACAGGCCGTGCTCCGCGCAAGACCTCTTCGAGAGCTGCTTCGCCCTGCAACGAGGTGGCGTGGGCCGCACAATCTGCGCGCGCGCCTACGCGCAAGCCCGTCCAGCCAAAGGGCCTGCCCAAGGCTTCTTCAGCAGCATCGCCCAGCATGTCAAGTACCTCTGACGGCGCCACACGCAAGCGATCCAAGGCCAAAGCGGCCTCATGGCGGCAATCCAAACGCTCGTTGCTGGCGGCACTATCCGTACCGAGGATGACGCGCACGCCTTGCGCACGCCAGGCAGCCAAGGGGAAGGGCGCACGCCCAAACCACGCATGCGTACCGGGGCAATGCACCACACTGACGCCCAAGCGCGCCAGACGAGCTCCATCGCGAGCTGGATCCAGTGCGTTGGCATGCACGAGCGTCGTGCCACGTTGCAAGACGCCCGCACGGTGCAGGACCTCGAGCGGGCCTTGCCGCGGAGAGGCGGGCAGCAAGTCGCGCAATGGCCCCGTGCCTTCGAGCAGCCACTGCACCTCGGCCTCGGTCTCGGCGCAATGCACCTGCAGGCGAGTGCCTGCGCGGGCGGCCGCGCGCAGCAAGGGTGCAGACACGGTGTGAGGTGCATGCGGTGACAAGGCCCTGCGCCAGCGCCCGTGCTGGCGGCCTGCACGACTGGCGCGCAGACGCGCCAATTGACCGGCTAGACGCCGCGGATCGCGGCCATCCAACAACTCCACGAACGAAAGCACACGCAGCTGCGTGGGTTGTGCAGTCCACGCAACATCTGCCAGATCCCCGCCATCAATGTCGGCACTTGTGGTGCAGCCACCAGCTAGGAGCGACCGCTCTCCCGCGCGCCATGCTTGGGCGACCTCCATAGGGCCACGCGAGCGGCGCGCCGCCACCATTGCCCGTACCCAAGGTGCGAACTCGCGTTCTGAGGTCTGCACGCCGGTCAAGTCGAGGTGCGCGTGTGCATTCACAAAGCCACGCACCAACGCGCAATCGCCCAGGTCTTTGACCTGCAAACCTGTGCTAGCTACGCGATCGGCAGGCCCCAACCAAGCGACACGCCCGCGCTCCACCACCACGGCTCCGCGGTCGTACCAACCATGCGGCCCACGCACCAAGCGCGCACGCAACAGGAAGGCTGAGGGTCTGGATCGCATGGCGCGCGTCAAGAATACCGGACGTCAAGCAAACAGGACGCTGGGTACTGAACCCAACGTCCTGCAAGTCTTCTACCGCTGGTGGGCGGGACGCAATTCAGTCCGGCTGCGCCTTGATGCGCAGGTCGGTCACGCCCTTGATCTTGGAGGCCAAGCTACCGGCCACAACCGCCTGCTTGGTGTCAAAGACCACCACGAAGCGAATCATGTTCGGACGCGGCAAGAACGCGTTGAGCGACTCCGGATGCTCCATCCACACCGTCTCCGAGCCCGGGACGATGGTCGAAGTCGGGCCGGTCAGCACCACGGAGCACGGATCGAGCAGGGTTCCGGTCACCACCGCGCCTTGGAAGCGCACAGCGATGTAGGACTCCGTCTCGCCCACGCCCAAGTCGAAGTTCAGGTTGTTGCCCAGGGCGGTTTCGAAGTCGAGGCCACCGGGCACCGGGTAATCGGCCGCCGGGTTGCCGTTGCCATCGAAACGGCCGCGGTAGCTGAACTTGCGCTCGACACCAGGCGACACCTCGTAGATCACATTCATGTTCCAGCCGTAGTCATCGGCCGAAGTGATCGAGGCATCGTCAGGCGTGAAGGTGGCTTCGAAGAAGTTGCCGGTCGGCTTCATCCAGCAGGACATGCCCGCGGTGTAGCTGTCGGGCTGGATGCGCGGCGTGGCCCAGTTGCCCACCGACAGGATGTTCTGACCGTTGGTCCCCACGGTGGCTGTGTCGTTGGGCAGGATCTTGCCGAACTCCGAAGCCGCCACTAGGCCGGTCTGGTCTTCCAGACGCACCAAGCCGGCGCCACCCGCACCACCGCGAGCCAGAAGGCGGTTCACACCACCCGCGCCGCCGCGGACATCGACCACGTTCGTGCCAGCCACCGGCGGAAGGAGCTCGATGTCCTTGGCCTGCATGCGCAAGGCACCACCCGAACCACCACCACCCGGTTGGGCGTGAGTCTTGCGGAAATCGCCGGTGGTATCGGTGGACGCGCTGCCGCCCGTGCCGCCGCGCAAGTTGATCAGACCGTTGACACTCAAGGTGCCACCGCTGACCAGTTGCAAAGCACCACCGCCACCGCCGCCGCTGGCGGCCGAGTTGTCGCGGAACACCTCGTAGCCGATGCCCGGGCCGGAGCAGCTCGGCGGGAAACCGATCGAGGAGCTCCAGAACATGTCGAGGCCACCACCGCCACCACCCGAGCCACCGCGCAGGTAGCCGAGGTTGTACTCGAGCTTGCGGATGATCGGCGGCGCGGTCGGGGCTTCGAGGCCCACCGTCGCGGCGCTGCCACCCGTAGCAATGGTCGTGGGCAAGGTACCGCCAGTAATCGTCGCCGGTTGCGCGGCGCCACCGTCGGTAGCGTACGCACCACCGCCACCCGGCGAGGCCACCTGCAGCACGCGGCAGCTGCTGCCAAGTTCGGCCGAAACGATGACCGCGCCGCCCGCTTGGGCACCGCTGGTCACGTTGGCCTCAGGGAAGGCCGAGGGGAAAATCGTGCCGCCCGTACCGGCAGCCAGCGTCGCAATGTTGCCCACGCCGCCGCCAGAACCACCATTGGGGTCGAAATCCACATTGGGAACATCGGTGCCCCCAACAGCCACTAGGCCAGGCGCAAACTGGGCCGAGTCGTTGCGCGTGGCACCATCGCCACCCGCACCAGCAGCAGGGCCACCTGCGGCGCCGACTTCACCCAGCGCGGCATCGCTCGCGTGATCGGCCGGCGTGCGGCCCGACACATTGACAATGCCCTGCAATTCCATGTTGCCGCGCGAGAACACGCGCGCCGGCTCGGCTCCATCAAAGCGCACCGTGCCGTTGCTCTGCACCACAAAGCGCGAGAACTCGAACGCACCGTTGCGCACCGAGGCCGTCGGCCACGTCGTCTTGTCCGTGGGGCTGAAGCCCGCGGGCAAACGCGCGATGATTTCGTACGCCTGTTGGACGGGCGGGTTCGTCTGCAACCAACCCAGCGGGAAGGTCTCCGTAACCGTGTTGAGGCTCGGCGCCTGGCCCGCACCCACCACCACATCACCGTGACGGCCCGAACCGCCACCGGTTCCGCGCGTCAAGCGACCCGAACCCCACAACGCGCTACTACGCACCGCGTCATGCAGGGTCGTGTTGGTGAATTGCTCACCCGAGGCGCTCGGCAGCACAACCGGGTCGAACGAGATGGCCTGCGGAATGAAGAACAGCGTCTGCGCATTGGCCAGCTGGTTGCCCGCCAAGTCGATGCAATTCGCCGGGATATCGACCAGCACCTTGCGACGACCGGCCGGATCCGGATCCGAACCAGCGCTCGGCATGCCGTTGCTCGGCGTGAACACCACGCGCGTCGTCAGGTTCGCGGTGTCCAGGTCCACGTCAAACGAACCAGACAGAGCCACGCGGTCAACCGTCGTGCTCAAGTCGCCGTCCGTATCCACCGAGGCACGGATGAAGTTCGTCAACGAAGCCGGGTTCATCAGGTCGTTGAAGCTGATGGTGACCGACGACTGCGTGGCCACGTTCTCGGCACCGTTCGCCGGCTGGTTCGTGAGCAGGTCCCCTGTGATCTCGTCGACCACATCGACGACGCTATCCGCGTTCGGCGAGCCCGGGACAAGGTCCACAACGCCCAAGGAAGCGCGCACTTCGCAACGCAGGCGCGTCGCGTTCGAGCGGCCGGCCACGCTGCGGATGAACGGACCTTCGTCATTCAGCTCGGAACCACCAATGGTGATGCGGTAGCTGCGATCCGCCGTCAGGCCGTACACAGGGTTGGCCTGCGCATCGAAGCTGACGTTGGGGCGGAAGACCACCTTCTTGGGGTTGGTGGGATCCACGAAGCGCACGCCGAGCGGAACCGAGCCGGTTCCCACATCGACGATCTGGAAGGTGGCCGCCGACACCGAGGCCGGATCGACGGGCTCGCTGAAGTACACCGCGATGTCCGCGTTGATGGAGGTGTCGCTGATTTGGCAGCTCACTTCCGACGTGGAGAGACCGTTGCCGCAACCAAGCGAGCAGGTCTCGATGTACAAGGAACCGCCAGTGGTGCTGCCGCCGGAGCAGCCAGCGGCCAGCAGGCCGAACAGTGCGGCCAAGGGGGCACTCCAGCTCATCGTGTCGAGGCTGAAGCGGCGGGGTGAGGTGGTCTTATTGACGGTCGGGCGATCGAAGCTCATGGTCCTGCGACTCGATACCTGTGGGCTCTTCACCAGG
>Ga0255088_1001066_pt1 | contig 11051 bp, 12 predicted proteins | sample Colum_Miss_RepB__2_FD_188587 | JGI IMG/M metagenome (GOLD analysis project Ga0255088, IMG submission 188587) | Freshwater microbial communities from Columbia River, Oregon, United States - Colum_Miss_RepB_8d | ecosystem: Environmental > Aquatic > Freshwater > River | place: USA: Oregon...
GAATATAGCGCTGCATAGTCTTGAAGTCTTTCCAGCCGCAGATCTTCATGACGATTGATGGGGGAATACCTGTTGTGATGAGCTGCGTAGCAAAACATGCACGCAGCGTGTGAAATTTTATAGAGGGGAGGTGATTACCAACACAGAAGCTTCGTAGAATACGTGCTTGCTCTCCCTTTGTCCATTCCCAGAATCTTGGGAAGATGTAATCATTTGATTGTTTTTTTTCAATTTTAAGATCATGGACTAAAAACCAGTAAAACTCACTTGAAATAGGGACGTTTCGCCAATAGCCAGCCTTTGTTGGCCCAACTTCCTTAGCTCGAGAATTCCAACTCCTTCGAACTCTAATGAGTCCATATCTTCGTTCGTTAAAAGGTTTATTATCTTGTTCAATTGCTTGTTCTCTTGAGATTGTCTCAAGGTCGCCCTTCTTTAGTTCATGAAGCTCTCCGCTTCTGCATCCAGTAAGCACGGCGCCAACCCAAATGGGGTACCATATGTGATTTTGCTCTTGAGCCTTCTTGAGAAGTGCTCTGATTTCCTCGATAGTTAAAATTTCAGGCTTCTTGTCTTCTTTTTCAGATTGGATTGAAAGGCCAAAGACAGGGCTATTCTGGGCTCCTTGAATTAAGCGCTCCTCAACTCCCCATTCGAATACCATATTTATTTTATACTTGAGGCGCTTTGTAAATCCTAAGCTTCTACCGCTTTCTTGTGCAAATCTTAGAACATCTCGTCCATCTGCTCGATTTAACTCTGATGCAAGTCTATTCCACCACTGTTTTGTCCAATTCTTTAAGAGTGCTTCATAGTCTATCAGTGTTGTTTTGGATAAGTTCCCAGATGGATATAGCTCTTGATAGCGCACCCAGCGCTCAACAACTTCTCCCCACGTCGAACCCTTAGCCTCTTCCTTAATAACTCGCTCTGAAAGCTCCTTGATGAGTTTCTTTTCCTCTGCTAGAGCCAGACGTTCAGACTCGATCCCAGTTACGCGCTTTTGTACTCGAATGCGGCGATTTTTAGCACTTCGTAGACCAACATATGCTTGCCACAGAACTTTTCCATCTTTTTCGTATTTTGAAATAGCCATTGAATCCTCCTGATATGGTTTAAAACAGAGAAGATTCAAGCACTCGGTCGAGTTCTATTTTTCGAAAGTACAACTTCCGCCTGAGTCTGCGGGGTCTTACATATCCCCGATGGACCATGATTCTCAGCGCGTTCGGTGTCTTCCGTAGGTACCTAGCAGCCTCTTTAGTCACAAGCCAATCCAGACCTTCAAAGTCTGGCTCAAGTTCGTGACCAGTCGCAATTTCAAGTTTATTCATTTCAAAACTCCATGCAAATACATTTTTTAGACTCGAGGCTTAATTGCCTCTTATTCTATCCATGGTAATATTTCGCAGTGTTTCGAAAGATTTTATGAAATTTTTTTAGGAGAGAAAAAGGGATCTCTCAGCCATTCTACGGAGAGTGAGGCCGCGCAGTCTTTTGCCGTTTGATTGATCCCACTTCAGGAACTCATCTGAGGCAGATTGAAGCTCTCCTTGATTTAGTTTCTTTAACAGAGTGGACCGCTGAAAAGCTTTAATCCCGATATTATATGTTAGCGAGACGCAGGCTGAAAACTGGTTGGTATTGAGTTCTGTCTTGATTAGAAGATTGAGAATTGCCTCAATAGCCTCAATGTCCTTCAGAAGTAACGCCTCAGCTTCTTCCTTTGTAACTCTTGATTCAAGAGTCACATCTGGCCCCGTATGGCCATAACCTATGGTTTGCCGCCCTGCTGGACAAGCGTAGACCTTCGACTTGAAGGCCTCAAAGCGCTTAATTAACTCAATGCCTTGCTTATTTGTCTTTAAGGGTATCACTTTGGTCCTTATCCATTTCATCTAGGAACTTATTTAGCGTTTTCTTGTTCAACTTCTGAAATCGGGTCTTAAGCTCAAACCTCTGTGCGAGATCGTCAATCTTCTCTTGAGCTGATTGCAGAGCTGCTGCAGCCTTCTCCTTCTCATCGCTTCTGTGAAAATAGGATTTGAGGATGAGAAATAAGATCTGGAGAGCAATGAGAATAATTGCCGTCATTATTTTTGCGACACGAAGACTCGTGCTCCGGTTGTCATTTTTACTGTTTGATTTGTTTTTGACTTCCATGTCCAAACGAAGTTTTCGTCTTCCCCTCCGCTGTCACTTAGTGAGACATAGTCCTTCCTAACCACGTGAAGAAAAACATATCCGCTCGAGTATGACTTTAGCGGCAGTCCTTCTGGACCCTTGTAGTCCACTGTGACAGATACTCCGTAGAAACCGCGGTCGCTCAATTCAAAAGATTCTTTATCAAGCAATCCAGTCCACGGAATCTCAACGGAGCTTTGCCCCTTCGGGATAGATCCTGCGAAAGTTGGCCTTCCATCCGGATAGAATATCTTAAAGTGCACACACGCCTCGTGATTATCGCACACAAGATTAGGAGGAGCGTGAACCTCTATCGAGAAGTCTTTTGCTTGAGCCTCTTCAGGCATACGGCAAACGAGGTAGCCAATCCCGATCTGATTCTGCCCACAGCCACTCAGAAGCGTTGTCAGGTCCCAAGCGCCAACCGCGGTTTGATGATCAATCTTCTTCACTGCTGCGCTGCAACTGGATAGCGCTGTGGCTACTAAAAGTGAGGCAAGATAACTTCTAGATTTCATTTGTGCTTAAGAACTTTTGCTAAGTCTTCAGAGGTCTTTTCAGATTCGCCTCGCAAAAATTCACGAACAACTCCAAAGATTGAATTTTCCCTGATGCTTTGAGTTTCGCCGAGAAGCTCTGAGACCAAGAAAAGAATAGTTGCAATGACCGCCCAATGAGCATGAAGCCAAGTTAGAACTGACATGATAAAGTCCTCCTAACTTAACCATGGTAATCTTAAGGGAAGGGCTTGCTATTTTTGTTCACTGAGTTGCATCAGCTTTGAGCGGTACATTGGATTGGTTTGTTGCATGATATAATTTGTCACAGATAGCGCACCTGGTCCGCGCTTTGCTGCCTCAATGAGAGGCTTGGCGTGACTCCCGAACTGCTCAACTAGAACCCCAGGCTTTTCGCGCACATACCAGTCGATGAGCTTACCAGCGTAAACGCCACCCTCTTTATCGAGATGCGCGCCTATCATCCCCCCAGCTCCTGCACCAGCAATCGAACCGGCGGGACCACCAAGGTATCCCAAGGACGCTCCCAGCATCCCGCCAAGATTAACCCGCCTAGACCCATTTGCGAATCCACCCTGAAACTCACGGGAAAGTTCATAGTCTTTTGCGGCTTGAATGAAATCATCTCCCGTGTGTTCTTTCAGTGCCTTGAGAACGTCTTGTGTGATGGCCTTGTTCTCATTAAGACTCGTCTTAATCTTCGACGCTGTTGTGTCTGTGGGAACTAGACCTTCTCCAGGAGCATTCTTGAAATTAAAGAGTCTTTTCACCTCATTCATCAAGGCTGTTTTCTTTGATACTGGATCCATAGCTTCGGCATAATCTTGATTGTCCTCAAGTGCCGTCTTAAAAGAAGTTCGAACCTTACTTAAAGCCTTGTTGGTTGCACTCGCTCCGGGATTATCCCAGTTGATATTGTCATCTAGGCGCTGAATAATTTTCTTCAAATCTTGCTGTGAGACCCCGTCTTCAAATTGGTCCAAATCACCAGCTAGTTTTTGAAGAACTCCTTCAGCTTGATTATCGGCATTCCCTATCAGCTTTCCATTTACACTGAGACTACGTCGAACGTCGTCAATTTCACGAGTTAAAACTTCCTTATCGTATCCTCCAAAATTAGGATCTGAGATCGGATTTAATTTATCCCAAGCTTGCTGATCTGCGTCTGAGATTTGATCCCCCAGCCTTGCAAGCGAATCCTTCATCTCTTCCGCAAGCTCAGAGTATGATTTTGCAGTATCTTTTGCTCTACCTGCTAATCTTGCCTCAATCGCCTCTTCCGAAGGTCCTAGAGCAGCTGAAATAGCTTTCTTTGCAGATTTGGCTGCAAACTGTTTCCCTGAGTTGATCGCTGCTGAGATCTTTGGAGCTGCGAATTCAGCTAGTTTATGAGCGCCAGCTCCTGCAATTCCCCCAACTGCCGTGTCGAGTGAGGCTCTGCCCAACTCGCCCTCAGTCAAATCAGCATTTGACATTCCAAGCCCCATTGTTCCACCAAGCCCAACTGCTTTAGCAATTCCACTTCCTGGAATGAGCGCAGCAGGAGCGGAACCAATTAGCTCCCCAGTAAAATATGATGCAGGATTTGCCTCTTTTGCCTTTTCAAAGTTTTCTCTCGACTCGTCTCTGTGCTGTCTGTAAAGATCCATGATAGCTCTTGGATCGCCCTTTAGCTTATCGTAAAGAGCCTCTCCGCTTCCTGCAATCTCATCAGCAAAACCAAGTGTAGCAGACTGTGCCGCGCCTCTTAGGCCTGACTCGAAAGCTGATGGTACAGCATTCTCCTGTTTTTCAACGAGGATAGCTCTCTCTTTCCAGCCTTGACTATCATCAAAAGACTTCCAGTCGTTACTCATGAGCAACTTTCTTGACGACTGTATAGCCATCGCGCTGAGCGTGTTCTAAATCCTGCGGCAAAATATAGAGTGATTCTTTCCCATTAGAGACTTGCAATCTTCCAGATGGCTTAGGCTTTGATGCTGGACTGCGATTCGATGCCTCAAGGTAATCTGAGTAGTTTTGAGCAATCGTATCGTGATCACTCTGCCTTAATCGATGCTTATGTCCCACTAAGGTGCTCTTGATAGATTGGCCAATCACGTTACGAGCATTGGATTTCAAGTCATCCAAATAATGACCATAACCCTTGATGAACTCTCCAAGCTGTGCCCCCTGAGGCGAATTCTTAAGCTTTGCTAAACCTGACATGAAATTAGAAGTCACAGTGTTAGGCATCAGTGCATGCTGTGAACCCTCTGTAGCAGCACCCCCTCTGGCAATTTTTCCAAGCTCATCAACAAGTAATACGACTTGTTGCTGGGGCATCTTGTTAAGATCAGGATAGGCGTTTAGGATTTCTTTGGCGTTATCAACGAGGCGCTCAGCTTCCCAGGCATTTTTCACCATCCCGCGAGACTTTGATCGCTCGATTAGATCAACTGTCTCACTCATCGCTCTATCTTGTCTCTCATCGGTTTGCCGCTGAAGATGAGCTTGCATGAGTTGCCTTCGAGAATCAAGTTGCTCTCTAAACTCAAGGGGCTTGAGAATCAGGTTACCATCTGCAGCAGTAACATGCTGCCAGTCATCACCGTATGCTTTTTCAATTCCAGGAAGAGACTTCTCCCAGGCCTTCCTCAAGGTTTGAGATTGGCGTGAATTCGGGTCACGAGCATTTCTCATCTCAGCAGTACTGATCTGAGCGTTTTGATAGTTTAGATCATCTGCCTGAGCTTTTCTCCTCGCTATTAGATCATTAACGGGAGCCTGTGCCATTTCGCTCATTTCCTGATTAAAGCTATAATCAGGCCTTGTTCCAGCGATAGCCGCTCCAATCGTTGTGCCTGCGCGATTCATAGCATTCATGAACTGGGCATCATGGGACTGAGTTTGAGCATCTTGAAGGGCCCGTTCTGAAAGTTCGTCTTTGAAGCCATACTTTTCACTTAAGTAGCTTTTCACTGTGGGATTCATGACTTCCCTCCAAAGATTGAGTAAGCAGTTGCAGCCTGTCCAATGCCTTGGCCGATGCCCGCATACATTTGTCGCTTCCTCTGAGATTCCATCATCTCTGCGTCTGCCATGTTGTTGTATTGCCCACTCACGCCAGCAGCGACGCGTGTCTGATTATCAAAGTTCTGCTGATATAGTCCTTTATTATGGCTTTGCTCAGTGTTCGCTAAAGCAGTGTTTTGGTCTGAGACTCGCTGAGTATTTGACAGATTGTAGCCTTGAGCTTGATTCATTCGATCTGTATTCGCACCAGAGACGGATTGCATGTTTCTAGTGTTAAAGCTATTAATCGCGTCTTGCGCTCGCGCTGCCTCCGCCTGCTGCTGGTACTGTTGTGATTGCATCTGACCAGCAAGCTCACCACCTGTAATTAGGGCCTGAAGAGCTCTTTGTTGAGCTATTGCTTGAACTCCGCGGCTCTGTTCAGAGTTCCGGTTAGCCGCTGATTGCTGTGCCTGTAGATGAGAAGCTATCTCTATACCGCTTCCGCCCATTCCTCGTGCTGCCATATTCTGTGCAAGGGCGCCTCGCTGAGCCTTTTCCTGTCTCGAGTTATTAGTCTGGATCTGGAGTTGGCGATCTTTATCTTCGGCAGTTAGTCCCTGGCGTGAGATATCTTGGAGACGACCTAAAGCCTGATATTGTGCTTGCCTTAAAAATGGGTCAGAATTCACATTTTTTAACTCAGTACTGCCTTGTTGATGAGTCTGCTCTAGATCCGGTCTAAGTTTACCAGCGTTTTGATAACGTTCAAAGGAGACTCTCTGATCAGCAATTGATGGCATTGCGATATTAGTCCATTGGTCAATGCCTTGCTGTCTCATCTTTCTGGAATTCTCTGCATCAGCAGATGCAGCAGCATTTCCAATAAGTCCTCCGAGTGCAGGCGCTGCAATGGATGCGATTAATGGCCACATGAGATCACCTCAATCTTTCTATGAATTTGAAACCGGTTGCGAATCTCAGCTTCTTTTGTTGAGATAGCTGAATTTATTCTATTCAAATACTCAGGATCGTAAGACCAATACGACCTCTCTGTGTCGTGTGGCCCTGATTTCGTGATGAACTTAGGTGGATGGGCGATTACATCAGCACGCTCTGCTCTCAATTGGGCAAGAGTAAAGGTCATTTGATTATCATTATGGAGGTCCCTTCCGCGAATAGTTACGGTGTCATGAGAGAGTGCATGATCTAAGCCCTCAAACTCTGCACATCTATCCTTTTGAAATCCTCCATAGTTGAATTCAGCAATTCTGATACTTTTTGCACTTGATGCATATTTCTTAAATTCTCTTGGGAGAAAGGTATTTTTTTGCTTTGTCAAAGTTGAGAATGAATCAGTAAGATCAAACTCATCAGGATTAGCAACTTCATAAAGACTAGGATCAGCAGGAGTTGAGAGGTAGGAATGAAAATCTAGCCTGAAGAACCTACCGTCGGTTTTTGCATAAGTTCTTAAACCTTCTCCAAGTATCTGCAGCACATCATCTGAAAATTGATTCGTAGAAACCTGAGCTAGAAGTTTCGCCCTAATCTCCTGCCTTCTCTTGCACTCCTCATGATGCCGAGTCAGAATTTGTTTTTTAAACTCATCGAAACGCCTTTGAATGACTGAGTTTGTTCGTAATTTAGCATCCTCAGTCAACTTTCGAGCAACATCAGCATATTGATTCGCCTTTAATGCCAACTCATCAAGCTTTGATCTAAGATCTTCAGCCTCCTTGATTCGCTGCGGAGGAGCAAGCTGGAGAAGTCGCAGATCTCTTCTTGCATGAGCAAGTGTGTAGTTAGAATCAGAAAAAATGCGCTTCAGAAGAACAGGATGTAAGTCTTGATCTTGAGTAAGCTCCGAGAGGTTTGCTGCATCGATTGCAATATTGATAAGTTCTGCCCAGTCGCTATTCGCATTCAGGAAGAAAGGGCCAGGGTATTCATGATCTCTCAGTCGTTCAAATGTTTTAAGTTTCTCAGAATTTGACACAATTTGGATTGGATCTTCATTTGTTAGAACCTCGTCAAATCTTGTAGTCTGAGAGTCAACCTCGCTGATAAAGGTAGTATAAAGCTTCTGAGCCAAATCCCATGCATTTTGAGCCTTTTGGCGTACGAACTCTTCAATAGCAAGTGATAGCTTGCGCGCATTATCCTTATCGTTCAGGCTTTCTATTTCAATTAAATCTCTATCCAAGCCAATCATGAACTATCCTCCAATAATTAAGATTGTGAGTTCGTAGGCTTTATTCTCTTCAAGTCCTAAAATTTTACGGATCTTGATCCCTCCCTCGGAGGCCTTCCAATCAATGGATAAGGGAGAGGCTAATTCCTGATCTGAGTGAATCACTAAGGCTCCAATTGGTTTTGATCTGAGGTTGCACGAAACAGTAGGAGAGTCTTTAGAACTGACAGTGATGGTCTTTATCTCTGAATTCATATGGTCTTTAAAAGTGAGACCATTGTTAAGTAATGAGCTAACCGAAGTCATAAAGTGATTTAAGGGCCCTAAGAGCCTCGGGAGCCATGCCCTTGTTTCAGTTGGAAAGTCTTGAGTTAAAAAACGGACTGAATTGGGCCTCATCTTGATACCCTTTCTGAATTAACCCCTGTGATTATTAGACTTATGCCCTGGAGCTCGAAGCGTTTTGTCGTAGTGAGGCCAATGGTAAGGGCTGACGCGAATTGTTTCTGCGCGGGGGTATAGGTTCTAATTTTAGGATTGCCTTCTAGAATCGAAAATTCTTCGGTTGCAGAGGAAAGATCTGAGCTAAAAGAAAGCTTGCAAGCTCCTCTCTTTTTAAAATGAAGACTGACCTCAGACCACTGTTTAAGAGTAAAAGGGTTACCGGCTTGGTTAGGTTGCCACTCAAGGCGTGACTCTATCTCTTGATTATGCTCATCTAGATAGTCATTCTCAGAGTGTTTTCTCTCCTCGAGGATTTGATTCTCCAAGCACAAATAGAGCTTATCTTCTGTAGGATGAATGATCGCATGAGTTGCCGATCTGGAAAGTCTAGTCCAGGTGTTGGTCAGAAAATTATAGACGAGAGCTTGAGTACAATTCTTGTCATCAAATTTTGAGGGTAAGAAAAGAAAGTACTTACTCTCGCTTTCATAGGCCACTCCGAAAGCGAGCCTTTTTGTGGCCTCGAGCATCTCGGGCGATGTTACGGCCTGGATAATGTCCTTGATGGGGTTACTTAAAACCGACACTCCCGAGTCGCTGATTGCAACCACTCCCTGATTGGTCAGGGAAATGATGTGATTAGATAGGACGGCCGGCGATTCAGGCGCTAAGAGCTTCAAGCTTGAATCAAATAACTCTTTAATAAAACTTTCAGGAGATGAACCATTAATCCTGAAGACTCCTTCCGTAGTCATACAAAAGAGAGATTCACGCAAGGGAATCAATCTAAGTACTTCGTTTTCAGACGAGCCGCATTGGAAGTAATTCATCGCTGGAACTGCTTCAGGTTGTTGATATTTTGAGAAAGCTACCGCGCTCTTCATTTCGTCACACTGAGCTTGTTGCGGAAGAACAGGAGAGAAAGCGCCACTATGAGATGAGATCTGAACACAAAAGGGGTGCGAGCTTTCAATTAAGACCTTTCCAATGTCGTCTGGATCTTCGCTAGTTTCGAACGAGTAGGCATGAAAACCAGAGTTGGAGTGGTTAATGACTTTGATGAGGGAAGCTAATGTCTCACTGATTCCTCGTGACGATACATCACTTGAAAGATGGAACTCATGATGAGTAAGATCTTCAACATTCGAGGCTTTAAACGCAGTGTCACCCAGAGTTAGAACGTCTCCAACCGATAAACCATCTGGTGATCCAATACTTTCTAAGGTCAAAAACAGCCTGTAGTTACCCCTTGTATTTCCGAAGAAAAGGCAGTCTTTAAAGAGTGCAAGCTCATGAGCAATTGGAGGCCTATCATTACTTTGCAGAACACCCTCCTGAGTTTCGTTAGTATAAAGGGAGGCACCCGATAAGCTCCTAGGGGCATTGTCAGTAATGGATACTTGATTAGATATGAGTTCTTCTAATGTAGGATTCTGCTGAATGATGAGAGATAATTCATCAGATGCGTCTAGACCTACTTCGCTTCTATAGATTTGGTAAAAATGCTTTTCTGTAATGCCAGGTGGTATGGGAAACTCAAGATGAACCTGTCTAGCGTCACTAGTTTCATTTCTAATCGTGGCCCGTTGGGATGGAGCTCCTAAAATGAGTGTCTGCTTTGAATCGCGATACCCCCAGACAACTCGATAAGCGACTTGCTGGTCCTTAGGTAGAAACCCTCTTTTATCGGCTAAGGAAATGGTAATATCTAAGGCTTTGGCTACACCTGCAAAGATGGGCCTACTATCCTCGAGCTTTACTACGCCTTGCGAGGTTGCGACATAAAGTTTAGAGCCTGCATGAACTGAACGTAATGAGCCGTTATAACTCGATAGACCAAGTTCGTAATCATTTGAGAGTCTGCCTTGATGTGAAATTAACTTTCTACAAACGGCATCTATGGTCTTGTGCTGTGCAAACCCTCTCACCATCTCGGCGACTCCAGGCTTGTTGATGACGATATTATCAGCAACCCGAAGCGCTCCTTCTCCCGAGGTGAGTTCGCTTGTATGCGTTATTAGTCCTTGGACTCCTAATGAGATGATCTGACTCACGAGAACCTCACCAGTTGATTTGGATTAATTACCCGTTTCCTAGGTCGGTCTGGCCTTGGAGATAAGAGTGGAATAACATCACTTTCCATTTGAAGGAGCGTCCGCCTAGCAGTTTCGGCTTTATCTAGAAAACCCAAGGTCTCTAGAAGCTGAGAAGCAACAGCTTGAGCAAGGATTGGTTCAAGTACTTTAGGGAGTTGATGGAGTTTTGGGATTAAGTACTCTTTGCCATCCTCACTCAAGCAGTAGCCCTCCTGCAGTCGAACAAGAAAGGGTACGATATGTGTTCCAATAATATCTTCAGCGATAGAAATGATATCTCGATCTGAGAATGTCGCTTGAGAGATCGGAACGAATGCCCGAAGTTTGACTGCAGAAATAAGCTCCTCATTCGTCACGCGCAAAACCTGCAACCTTCACCATCGCAGCGAGGACAATCTTCTTCAGTAGGAGTGTCCTCGGTAATCGATGGTCTTATTTCAATTTCGAGAGCGCTTTTTGGCTTACGACTCGCCATGCTTTCACCCATAAGCGAGATAAGCTGTTTTAAGACATTGCTGCGAGCTTGAGTGTCGAGATCTTTCATTGAATCCCCGTCATCTTGACGCATTTCGCAGGTTGTTCTACGAAGATCGCTTGGTCTGCCATTGCGCGCATCTCGTA
>Ga0255088_1001067_pt1 | contig 11050 bp, 11 predicted proteins | sample Colum_Miss_RepB__2_FD_188587 | JGI IMG/M metagenome (GOLD analysis project Ga0255088, IMG submission 188587) | Freshwater microbial communities from Columbia River, Oregon, United States - Colum_Miss_RepB_8d | ecosystem: Environmental > Aquatic > Freshwater > River | place: USA: Oregon...
ACTATAGCATGTGGGCATAGTGCCTCAAACTTTTTTGGCACGAAACGGAATCGTGGACTATGTTCCCGGCAGGATGTTTACGCAGGGATCCGCGCATGTCCGCACCATTACCTACTACACCACCCCGCCAGTTGTTCCGCGATGCCGTCACTGCCGCCCGCAGTGAGCGTCTGTGCGGTGAACTCATTGTCTCGCAGCCACTGTCGGCGCGGCTGCTTACCTGGCTGTTGGCCGCGCTCACCGCTGTAGCGGTTCTCTGGCTGTCAGCCAACCGCTACCAGCGCAAAGTCACTGTTCCGGGTTTGCTGGTTCCGGATACCGGTGTGATCGAATTGGTGGCGCCCTTCAATGGCAACGTGGGCCGCTTGTTTGTGCAGGCCGGCAGCGAGGTACAGGCAGGAACTCCGCTGTTCAACGTACAGAATCAGCATTTTGGTGATGGCAGCGCCAGCATTGGCACCGAACTCCTGCAGTCACTCGCACAGCAGGCAGCCACAGTACGGCGCCAGCTCCAACTCGAGCGTGACAACGAACAACGCTGGCAACAAAGTTTCAAAGATGAATATGTACTTGCCACATCGATGCTCGCTCAACACCGTGGAGGACTCCAGCGGCAGCGCGATTTGTTGGCCATTCGAGAGCGCCAGGCCGCACGGGCGCGGCAACTGCAACAGCGATCATTGCTGGCTGCTGCGGACATGGACACCCTGGAGGCCCAATTGTTGTTGCAACAACAATCGGTGGCAGACGCAGTCTTGGAGGAGCAACAGGCTGAAAACGCGTTGCAGTCGCTGCGGCAGCAGTATGAAGACAGGCTGGGGCAGAGCCGCCAGTTACAGCAGCGCCTGCTGGCCGAACTGAATCAGAACGACCGGCAGGTGCTGCAGCAACAAGCCGAGCAACAAGGCGTGGTGGTGGCGCCAGTGGCCGGACTGGTTACCATGCTGCAGGCCCGCCCGGGCGTGGCTGTTCGAGCCCAGCAGCCGCTGCTGGCCTTGTTGCCGGCAGCATCGACATTGCGGCTGGAACTGCAGGTACCGTCACAGGCAATGGGATTTGTGCAAGCCGGGCAGCGCGTCACACTTCGACTGGATGCATTCCCTTACCAGAAATTCGGGGTGCAGCAGGCGCGTGTGATCGACGTGGCCGGTACGCCGGAGTCGGGCGCAGATGGCAGACAGTTCTACCGCATAGTCGCAGCGCTTGATCACCAGAGCATCAGGGCCTACGGCATGGATCAACGATTACGTCCCGGCATGCTGGCAAGCGCTGATATTCGTGTGGATGAACGATCGCTGCTGGAATGGTTGCTGGAGCCGCTGTACAGCATCAAGGGGTACTGACACAGGGAAGGTGGTTATGGTGAGCGATTTCCTCGGCCGCGAGCGGCTGCCCGTTATTCTTCAAGCCGAGCACAGCGAATGCGCTTTGGTGTGCCTCGCCATGGTGCTGAACTTCCACGGCCACCGCATCGACATAAATACACTGCGGTTGCGCAGTGGTGCTTCTGCACAGGGAGTTACGCTCAAATCGCTCATGCAGTTGGCCGATCGCTGGCAACTGGCAACACGCCCCTTGCGGCTGGAAACGGAGGAACTGGGTCAGCTGGTATTGCCGGCAATCCTGCACTGGGACCTTGATCATTTCGTCGTACTCAAAGCCGTGCGCAAGGGCCGTGTGTATCTGCACGACCCTGCCAGTGGCGCCCGCGATCTGGCGCTGAGCGAGATTGATCGTCACTTCACCGGCGTTGCACTGGAATTGCGGCCGGCAGCCGATTTCAAAAAATGTGACGAGACCCGCCGGCTCCAGCTATGGGACTTATGGCAACGCAGCGAGGGACTCTGGCGCAGCCTCGGCCAATTGTTGTTGTTGTCGCTGTTGCTGCAGCTGTTCGCGCTGGCGCTGCCGTTCTATACGCAACTGTTCATCGACGATGTACTGGTCAACCAGGACCATGCGCTACTGAAGATCATGGCTACCGGATTCTTCATGGTGACAGTGGTGCGTTGCCTTACCGAGTTGTTGCGCGCACGGGTGGTGTTGCATCTTGGCAGTACCCTGGGCTTCCAGTTCGCCACCAATGTATGCCGGCATTTGTTGCGATTGCCCTTGTCGTGGTTTGCCCGGCGGCATCCGGGCGACATCACATCGCGGTTCGCCTCGCTGGCACAGATCAAGGACTTTCTGTGTTCAGGTATCGTCGAAGTTCTGATCGACTCCGTGATGGTGTTGTGGACGCTGGCGCTGATGCTGGTGTACAGCCGCTTGCTGACAGCAGTGGCTCTGGTGGCAGTGGTGTTGTATCTGGCGCTGCGCTGTCTCTTGTACCGGCGCATGCGTGTCTGTAACGAAGAGTTGCTGCAGGCCAGCGCCAGCGAGAGCAGCTACTTCCTGGAAAACCTGCGGGCAATCCAGGGCATCAGACTGTTCGGCAAGGAGTCGGAGCGGTTGTCCGGATGGCAGAACGCGTATGCTACGGTGGTCAATGCCGGTGTGCGCGCACAGATGCTGGGAGTGCATCTACGCTTTGCCAATGGCTTGCTGCTGGGCGTGGAGAATATTGTACTGATGCTGCTCGGTGGATTCGCTGTACTCAACAACGAGATTTCAATGGGCATGGTAATGGCCTATCTCAGCTTCAAGGACCAGTTCTACAACCGGGTGTTCGCGTTGGTCGACAAAGTGTTCGAATTCCGTCTGCTTGAACTGCATCTGTCGCGGCTCGGTGACATCGCACTGCATCCTCCCGAGCAGCATCGCCGCGGCATCGGTATCCCTCCGCCTGATGTGTGTCTGCAAGGCGGGCTGGTGCTGCAGCAGTTGGGTTTCCGGCATGACGAACAGGCGCCATGGTTGTTCCGCGGTATAGATCTGCAAGTGGGCAACGATGAAGTAGTGGCAATCACCGGCCCCACCGGATGCGGCAAATCAACGCTGTTGAAAGTGGTGCTGAGCCTGCTGCAGCCGACGGAAGGGGTAGTGAGCCTGCATGGCATGCCGATAAACAGCATGGGGCTGGAAGCCTACCGCGAGCGCATCGCCGGCGTATTGCAGGATGATTCACTGCTGTCAGGCAGCATCTTCGACAACATCACCTTGTTCGATCCAACACCGGACCGCGAGCGTGTAGAGATGGTGGCAAGTCTCGCCGCCATTGCCCCGGACATCCGCGTGATGCCGATGCAATACAACACACTGGTCGGCAGTATGGGGGCTGCGCTGTCGGGTGGGCAGGTACAGCGCATTCTGCTGGCGCGGGCCCTGTACAAGCGGCCTCGCTTGCTGGTGCTGGACGAAGCCACCAGCCATCTGGATGTGGCTACCGAGAAAGCCGTCAACAAGGCAATCAAGCAGATGCACATCGGCCTGACACCATACGGCAGGCCGATCGCACCCTTGAGCTGACTCCGACCGGGCTGCGCCAGATCAGCCATGCGGACCTCGATCGCAGTTTGCAGGAGCCACAGTGGCAGCCACGGCGCATGGCTGTGTAAGCTGTGCGCAATGACAGCTCACGCTCGTGGAGGCAGCTGATGTTGCGTTCAAAAACAGTGCAGAAGTTGAAGCAGCTGGTGTGTGCTGCATTGGTATATGGTCTGGCCACTGCGGCGCTGGGCGCTGCTGCTACTTGCGCCGATCCGGCCAGCACCATGCTGTGGGAAGTGCAGGGCGCAGGAGTTGCGCAACGCGGTGTCAGTGTGCACTTGCTGGGTTCGATCCACGTCGGCAAGGCTGATTTCTATCCGTTGCCAGCGGTCGTCGAACATAGTTTCCAACAGGCCGATACGCTGGTGTTCGAAGTTGACCCGAATGCAATGGCGACTCCAGCGGCGATGATGGCGATCCAGCAGCGTGGCATGTTGCCAGCCGATCGCACGCTTGATCAGGAACTTGATGAATCGACGATGGCAGCTCTGCGCAGTTTGCTGCAGCAGATGGGTTTGCCGGAATTGCTGGTGCTGCATATGCAGCCGTGGATGGTCAGCCTGACTCTGACCGCACTGCAGGTACAGATGCTCGGTTACGACGCCAGGTTCGGTGTAGAAAGTTATCTGCTGCAGCGCAAGCCGGCTGCTGTTGCAATTGCTGAGCTGGAATCATTCGACAGTCAGCTGGCGTTGATGGAGGCACTCGACCCCGCGGTATTCCTCAAATATTCGCTGGAAGATTTTGCCAACACTACGCAGCAGATGGAGCAGCTGGTCAATGCATGGCGCTGTGGCGATCACGCGGCGCTGGCTGAGGTGCTGTTCTCGACCCGCGACACCAAAGCCGCCCTCAGCGCTGCCGATCAGGCAGCGATTGATCAGCTGATGTATCGCATGTTCGACGAACGCAACGCCGGTATGGCGAACCGTATCCGTGAGTATCTGAACTCCGGCAAGGGCGACTATTTTGTTGTCGTCGGTGCCGGCCACCTGCTTGGCGAGGGCAGTATGGTCGACCTGCTGCAACAGCAGGGGTACCAAGTGACCCCGGTGCGAGTTCAGTGACAGGAAGGAACCCCATTGCTGGCCCGGTTTATTTGGGTTTACTCACCCACATGTTCTACGGATAATGCCGTCCCTTCAGTTTATGGTGTCTCTTGTCGGTCCCCCCGCAATGACAGGTTGTGAATCCCGCCAGGCCCGGAAGGGAGCAACGGTAACAATTCTTGCATGTGCCGGGGTGCGGCTGGCAAGAGATACCACCTGATTGGCGTAAGACCTGCAATTGATACCGGTAGAAAGTCCCTGTAAGTCCTTGATCCCACAAACCTTGTCCCGATGAGCTATCAGGTTCTGGCCCGCAAATGGCGTCCACGCACTTTCCGCGAATTGGTGGGGCAGGGCCATGTGCTGCAAACGCTGATCAACGCGCTCGACAACCAGCGCCTGCACCACGCCTACCTGTTCACGGGTACCCGTGGCGTTGGCAAGACCACTATTGCCCGCATCCTTGCCCGCTGCCTCAATTGCGAAACCGGCATCACCTCCACCCCGTGCGGTGAATGCAGTGCCTGTCGAGAGATCAACGAAGGCCGGTTCATCGACCTGATTGAAGTCGACGCCGCCTCCCGCACCAAGGTGGAAGACACCCGCGAATTGCTGGAGAACGTGCAATATGCTCCGAGCCGCGGTCGCTTCAAGGTCTATCTCATTGACGAAGTGCACATGCTGTCAAACCACAGCTTCAACGCCCTGTTGAAAACACTCGAAGAGCCGCCGCCGCATGTCAAATTCCTGTTGGCCACTACTGATCCGCAGAAGCTGCCGGTCACCGTGCTGTCGCGCTGTCTGCAATTCAGTTTGAAGAACCTAAGCCCAGAGCGGCTGGTGGAGCACCTGAAGCACATCCTCGGTGAAGAGAAAATCGCCTACGAAGAAGCGGCGCTTTGGCAGCTTGGCCGTGCCGCCCAAGGCAGTGTGCGCGATTGCCTGACGCTGCTTGATCAGGCAATCGGTTTCTGTAACGGCACACTGACGGCAGCGGCCGTCAGCGAATTCCTCGGCAACATCGACCAGGCGGTTATCAGTCACCTGATGGAATCCCTGATTGCGCAGGACGCTGCCGCCACATTGGCCGTTGTGCGCAAAGTTGCTGACAGCTCGCCCGATTTCGCCTTGGTGCTGCAGGCCCTGCTGTCGTGGCTGCACCGGGTGGCGATTGCGCAGGTGGTACCGGAGGCGATTGATAACAGTCAGGGTGACCGCGATCTGGTGCTGGCGCACGCGGCCGCGCTAACCCCGGAGAATGTACAGCTCTACTACCAGATTGCACTCAAAGGCCGCGAGGACCAGCCGCTCGCGATTGATGCCCGCAGCGGTCTCGAAATGACCTTGCTGCGCATGCTGGCGTTTACGCCGCAACTGCAGCCCCGGCCACAATCCACAGCATCCGCATCTGACCTGGCCGCCGCCGGGCAAAAAAAAAAGCGGCTAGTTGACGAGGAACCTGTCGTCGTTGCCGCTCCGCCCGCTGACAAGCCTGGCGTAGTCGAGCCGACACCGGCACCACGCGTTGCCATGCCGGCTCCGGTGCCTGCAGCCACCACGCCATCGCCAGTGGCTGAATTGCCAGTTGCACCACCAGCGCCGCTTCCTGCAATCAGTGGCAAACCGTTGGCATTGTTCGAATTGACAGCGGACACCTGGTTGCAGGTATTCCTGCAACTCGGCCTCAGCGGGGTTACCCGCAGCATCGCCGGCCACTGTGCCCTCGCCAACGTCGTTGGCAGCAAGCTGGCCTTGATACTGGACACTCGCCATGGCGCCTTGTTCAATGACGAGCATCGCCGCCGCATGGAAGCTGCCATGGTTGATTACTTCGGCGAGGCGTTGACGGTCAGCATTGAGCTGGGTACGCCACCAGCGGAAACCCCATCGGCACGCCGGTTGCGGCTGGAAGACGAACGCAAACTGGCTGCTGTGCACGAGTTCACCCACGATCCTGCGGTGCAGGCACTGGTTCAGCGCTTTGGCGCCGAGATTGATTACGACAGCATCACCCCGCTGGGACAGGAGCCGCGCTGATACGCGCCCCACATGCATTACAGCCCTCTGATACAGCAATTGATCGACGCCTTTCGCCGCTTGCCTGGCGTGGGCAACAAATCGGCACAACGAATGGTATTGCACTTTCTCGAACGTGATCGCGAAGGCGGTCGCCGTTTGGCGGCAGCGCTCACCGCTGCAATGGATGGTGTTGGCCAGTGCACGCTGTGCCGCACACTGGCAGAAGCCGAATTGTGCCCGATCTGTGCGCATCACGGCCGCGACCGCAGTACTTTGTGCGTGGTTGAAACACCCGCCGATGTTTACGCCATCGAACAAACCGCCGCTTATCGCGGACTCTATTTTGTGTTGATGGGCCACCTGTCGCCAATTGATGGCATCGGTCCCGAGCAGCTCGGCATTGCCACCCTGGTACAGCGTGTGCGCGATAACGCTGTGCAGGAAGTAATCCTCGCCACCAACCCTACAGTAGAGGGCGAAGCTACTGCCTGGTATGTGGCAGAGCAATTGAAGACGGAGGTACTGCTGCAACGGGGACTGCGTGTCAGCCGCATCGCACACGGTGTGCCAATGGGTGGTGAACTCGAATACATTGATGGCAGTACGCTGATGCACTCGCTCAGCGGCCGCCAGTTGTTGAATCAAGGTGGACAGTGACAAGCCCGATGAACAGCCTTACTCCCGGACTGACAACCAGTCATACAACCACCGCCAACCTGCCCGTGCTCGATTACACGATAATCACCACCGACGCAGGACTGGCCACAGCCTGCGCGCACTGGCAGCAAAGCCCGGCGCTGGCGCTCGATACCGAGTTCATGCGGGTCAGCACGTTCTACCCCGAGTTGGGTCTGTTGCAGATTGCCGATGCCGCTGCCGTTACGCTGGTGGATCCGCTTGGCATCCGTGACTGGGGACCGTTCAGGGCGCTGATGCTCGACGAACGAATCGTCAAGGTACTGCACTCCTGCTCGGAAGACTTGTTGGTGTTCTTTACCTTCCTCGGGATATTGCCGACGCCGGTGTTCGATACGCAGATAGCCGGCGCGTTGCTGAACCAGGGCAATTCGCTGAGTTACCAGAATCTGGTCAAGACGCGTTTCGGCGTGGATCTTCCCAAGGGCGAGACCCGCTCCGATTGGCTGCAACGACCTCTGACACCGGAACAGCTCGACTACGCTGCGCTCGACGTGGCCTACCTGTACCGCTGCTGGCAAGATCAGCAGAGCGCGCTGCAGCAGCAGGGAAGGCACACGTGGCTGCAGGAGGAGTGCAACCGGATGCTTGGCAACTACGAAAGTGAATTCACCCATGATTACGACGACTACTACCTCAACTTCAAATCCGGCTGGCAATTGCGTCCGCGTCCGCTGTTGGCCCTGCAGAAACTTGCCGTCTGGCGCGAGGAACGAGCCCGCAAGCGCAACAAGCCGCGCAGCTGGATACTGAAAGACAACGCGCTGTTTGCGATTGCCAATTCGATGGTGTCGTCGCGCACCCAATTGGCAACTTTGGAAGACGTCAGCGACAACTTTGTACGCCACGAAGGTGATGGCGTGCTCGCGCTGGTGCAACAGGCGCGGGAAGCGACGGAAGCCGATTGCCCGCCGTCGCTACCGCAGCCGCTGACCAACAGTGAGAAACAACTGCTGCGGCGCATGCAGGATCTGGTGGAGCAGCGTGCCACTGAACTCGGTTTGCCGCAGGAAATACTCGGCCGCAAGCGTGCGTTGGTACCGCTGTTGTATGCTGTGCTGGAATTGCAGCCTGGTGAGATGCTCGACGAGTCTGTGTTGCCCGACGAACTGACTGGTTGGCGGCGCGAAGCCATCCTGCATCCCTTGCTGAAATTGTTGCGCCCATGACCAACACCATACCATCAACAGCCCCGGTACTTTGCACCGTGTACCGCAGCAACCGAGAAGCCGGGTTGTATGTGTACGTGCGGCGCGCAGAAGGGCTGGAACGGGTGCCGATTGATTTGTTGACGCAACTCGGCCCCACCTCGGAAGTGTTGACGCTGCAACTGACAGCGGATCGCAAACTGGCCCGTGTCCGCGCCACTGACGTATTGGCTGCGCTCGCCGACAAAGGCTACTACCTGCAAATTCCGCCCGATTTCAATCCGGCGCGGTTTTCACTTGGGGGCTGACATGGACGAGCGACCGTTTTGGGAAACCAAAAAACTCGGCGAGATGAGCCGAAGCGAATGGGAATCATTGTGTGACGGCTGTGCCAAATGCTGTGTCCACAAGCTGGAAGACGAAGATACAGGCCTGATTCACTACACCCGCGTCGTGTGCCGCTATCTCGATCAGGACAAGTGCAAGTGCACCGTTTACCCCAAGCGCCGCAAGCTGGTGCCTACCTGTCTTGAACTGCAGCCGGATGAACTCGACCAACTACACTGGATGCCATCCACCTGCGCCTATCGTTTGCTGCACGATGGCAAGAAACTGCCGATCTGGCATCCGCTGATTACCGGTAACCGTCAGGCCATGATTGCAAGCAGCAATACTGTAACCGGCAGGGTGATCTCGGAAGACTTCGTGCATGAAGAAGAATGGCAGGATCACATAGTCCCGTGGTCATGAAGAGGAATACACATGGAAGCCGCTGATTACCGTATGGCGTGGATCATCTACACCATGGCCGGCATCGTGCTGGCCTTCCTCGCGTGGCGTGTTTTGTACAAATACCTGCTGCGTGAAGTTGCTTACTTACTACAGTGCTTCCTGCTGGCACTGATGTTCACGCCAGCTTATGTGTTGGAAGATCAGCGCATCATGGCGCCTGCCTTGATCGTATTCCTGATGGATGTAATCACCGTTTCACCAACGGCGGGCATCCGAGCGTTGATTCCGCTGGTGCTGGCATTGATGGTCGCATTGATCGTGGCGGTACTGCTGATTATTTCGCACCGGATTCGTCTGCGCCGGCGGCAGTAGTATCGCTGTTCTTGCCGAGCAGGTCGTATTTGCGCAAGTAGCCGCGTAATTGGTCATAGGTGAGGTCAAGCAGCTTTGCGGCCTTGCGCTGGTTGAACTGGCATTGCCGCAGTGCCTCGTTGAGGATGCGGATTTCGTAATCCTGGATCTGCTGCTTGAAACCGAGAGAGCTGATCAGTGGTTCCTCTCCTGCGCTTGTCGTCGGGCCGGGTGCGTTGTCGCCTGCCGCCACCGCTCTCGCCAGGCCCGGGCGGGCACGACTCAGCGGCCGATAGGGCGATGCAAACGGATCGAATACCACTTCCTTCACCGGCTGATCCGGGTCTTCGCACTGGTAAACACAGCGCTCAACCACGTTTTTCAATTCGCGGATGTTGCCGGGCCAGTCGTATTCGAGCAGGGCGTTGGCAGCACTCTTGTTGAAGCCCGGAAAATATTCGCGGCCGAGTTCCTTGATCATGTTGATCGCGAAATGGCGCGCAAGAATCGGAATATCTTCAACCCGCTCTCGCAGTGGCGGTAACGTGATGACATCGAAAGCCAAGCGATCCAGCAAGTCTTCGCGGAATTTGCCGGCAGCCGCCAGCTGTGGCAGGTCGATGTTGGTGGCAGCAACGATGCGCACATCCACCTGCAGCGGCTTGTTGCCGCCAAGACGCTCAATCTCGCCGTACTCTACGATGCGCAGCAGCTTTTCCTGCACGGTAAGCGTGGTGGTGGCCAGCTCATCGAGGAACAGCGTGCCATTGTCTGCCCTCTCGAAATAGCCTTTCTGTTGTTTGGTGGCGCCGGTAAACGCGCCAACCTCGTGGCCGAACAGTTGCGATTCGAGCAGGCTGTCGCTGAAAGATGCGCAGTTGATCTTGAGGAATTCCTGCTGCCAGCGTCTCGACAGGAAGTGCAAACGTGCTGCCACCAGCTCTTTGCCAGTCCCACGCTCACCGATGATCAGCACCGGCTTGTTGAGTGGCGCCACCCGCGAAACGTGCTCCTGCATCTGCAGGAAGGTGGCTGACTCGCCAATCATGCGATCAGCGGATTCAGAGAGACTCATGGAGCGATCCTTGTCGGCGGTTTGTCGCGTCGAACAGGTGGCTAATGCCTGCGGCGAAAATTACCACATATTGGTGGGATTCCGAATGCTCTAGTGGCCCATCTGCGAGGCCTCTCTGAAAAAAGCGCTTATAAACAACAAGATGGGGTGTCAAAAGAAGTTGGCACATGGCCTGCTTAGAAGAAACTGTCGATAGTGAATTCCGCTATCCACTGGTCTCAATCCGCACAACAAGAGGAACTTATGCAACACAAGGTATTTGTAATCATCATCATGGCGCTGGCAATGACTGGTTGCGTGTTTGCACCCGGTGGCCATGGCGATCGGGACGACGACCGCCACGGCGAACCCACGATTGGTCAGCAGTTGATCGACCTGGACCGCGCCCGTGACGAAGGCATCATCAGCGAAGCCGAATACGAACGCACCAAACAGGACTTCCTGGATTCGGCTCGTTGAGCCAGGCCCGGGATACCGTTACCGTAACCGTACCAACGAGGAGGCCATATGGGCATCTTTTCAAGACTGTCAGACATCATCAACTCGAATAT